>Ga0272441_10002377_pt1 | contig 38060 bp, 32 predicted proteins | sample SSMProp6N_FD_193582 | JGI IMG/M metagenome (GOLD analysis project Ga0272441, IMG submission 193582) | Marine sediment archaeal communities from Little Sippewissett salt marsh, Falmouth, MA, United States - SSM-Prop-6N | ecosystem: Environmental > Aquatic > Marine > Wetlands > Sediment ... | reverse complement strand
AAATCTGCCGCCGCCACGAGGTAGGTCAACGACTCATCGAGCTTCCCCTGCATTCGCAGCGCGATCCCCAGGTTTGACATCGCCTTGAGCGTATCGAAATGCTCGCTGCCATTGACCCGTGTGCTGCGCGCGAGCGCGTCCCGCGCCACCTCCTCGGCCTCGGCCGCCTGCCCGCGCGGAATCAGCATGCTGACAAAGTTGACGGCGAGCTGAATCGTCTGCGGATGATCCGGGCCGTAGACGGTGTCGGCCAGAGCCATTGCCTTCCGCTGCATTGTCTCCGCCTCGTCGAGCGCACCGTGCTCGCGGAGTGCTCCGGAGAGATTCTGGAGCACTGCGAGCGTGGACGGATGGTGTTCGCCCCGCTGAGCCGTCCACGCCGTGAGGACGGTGCGGAAGTGCTCGATGGCCTCTTCGTACAGACCTCGTTCGCGGAGGATGATGCCCAAACCGTTCAGGGCCTGAATCGTGGTGGGTGCGTCGTCGCCGAGATGCGTTCGCATCGCGTCCAGCACGGCACGCAGCTCAACCTCTGCCTCGTCAATCTGGCCGCGTTCTCTCAGGATACCCGCCAGGTCGTAGCGCGCAGAGAGCGTGTCAGGATGGTGCTCACCGAGCACGCGATTGCGTGCCTCGATTACTTCGCGGCACAGCGACTCCGCCTCATCATAGCGATCCTGACCCCAACGCAGCTCGCACAGGTGCCCGAGCGATGACAGCGTCTCGGGATCGTCCGCACCGAGCATATGGCAACGCAGCTCGTACGCAGCTTCCAGGTGCGGTTCCGCCTCGTCACGGGCGCCGATATTGTTGTACACGGACCCGATCGTGTCCTGGATCGTCGCCCGCACCTCCGGCTGTTCCGCAAGCTCGCCGTCGATCTGCCCCGCCGCATCGTCCAGCAACAGCCGCAGCAGCGCCACGTCATAGCCCTGCGCCACCGACGGATCGACCGCCCGGAGCATCCGCAGCAGGAACCCGCTGACCGCCTCCGCCTTGGCCGCCTCCGTCTCCGCCGTCGCGCGGCGTTGCTCGGCCAGATGCTCCGCGTCCCGGGCCCGATTCCGCTCACGGGTTACCCGAACCGCCTGCGACGTGGTCCCGACGACGCCGATCACCAGCGTGAGGAAAACCGCCAGGACCCCGGCTACCAGGGAGCGATTCCTTCGAGCGAACTTCCTGAACTGGTAGAACGTCGTGATCGGACGCGCGCTGATGGGCTCATTCGACAAGTAGCGCCGAATGTCCGCGACCAGGTCGGAAGCGGATTGGTAACGGCGCGCTTTGTCCTTCTCCAACGCCTTGAGCACGATCGCCTCCAGGTCGCCACGAAACACCCGGTTGACTGAGCTCAACGGCGTCGGATCCTGCTCGGCGATCGTCCTGGCGGCCTCGGGAATCGTCTTGTTCTGCAGTTCATATGGAAGGCGCGCCGTCAGAATCTGATAGCACAATACCCCCAGAGCGTACACGTCGCTACGTGTGTCGATATCACGCGAATCGCCCGCCACCTGCTCCGGACTCATGTACGGCAACGTGCCGATGAGCTGCCCCACGTCCGTATGCACGGTCGTCACCTGCACGTCGGCATCCGTCGTGAGGGCCACGCCGAAATCGAGGATCTTCGGCTGCCCCTGCTCGTCGACAAGGATGTTCCCAGGCTTGAGGTCGCGATGCACGACACCCTTCTGGTGGGCATGCTGGATCGCTTCGCAGATCGCGGCGAACAGCTCCAGACGTGCGCGGGTGCCCGGTTTCCGCTGGCTGATGAACTCGCTCAGCGTTTCGCCGCGCACGTACTCCATCGCGAAAAACGGCTGGTCGACCGCGGCACCGCCGGCGGTCTCCACCTTCGCCGTGCCGGCCTCGTACACCTGCGCGATCCCCGGATGTTGCAGGCGGCCAAGCACCTGGGCTTCCAACTCGAAACGCTGCAGCAGTTGCTCGGACAGAATCCCCGGCCGAATGACCTTCAACGCGATCGTGCGGCGCGGTTTCTCCTGCTGCGCCTCATAGACAACACCCATGCCTCCGCGACCGATCTCGCGGACGATCCGATAGTGTCCGATTTCACGGGGCGGCTGTGCCATGACCGGGTGCAGCTCGGTATTGGCCGACGATTCGTCGGCGGCGCGGGCGGCCAGATAGGCCAGGGCCGCGTCTGGCGACACCTGCGGCTCAATCGGCAGTGATTTCTCGTCGTGCGCGAGCAGGCTCTCGACTTCGAGGCGAAGCTCCACATCGTCACCACAGGCCCGGTCCAGGCAGCCGGCGCGTTGCGGCGGCGGCAGGGCGGACGCCTCCGCGAAGATCGCTTTGACCTGTTGATAGCGCTGCGGGTTCATGACGCGTCGCCTCTGGTGAGCTCGCGTCGCAGCCACGCGCGGGCCATGCGCCAATCGGCTTCCACCGTAGTCGTCGACACGCCGAGTACGTGCGCAACCTCCTCGATGGTCATGCCCCCGAAGAATCGCAGCTCGACGACGCTACCCTGCCGCGGATCGAGGGCCGCTAGACGCTGCAGGCATTCGTCGAGGTCGAGCAGCTCGGGGTCGTGATCGGCGATCGGTGTGATATCCGCTGCGAGCGTCAGACAGCAGAGATCACCACCGCGCTTCGCCGTCGCTCGACGCCGGGCATGGTCGATGAGCGTCTGCCGCATGGCGCGGGCCGCCACCGCGAGGAAATGCGCCCGACTGTTCCAGCCAATATGCGTCTGACCCACCAGCTTCATAAATGCTTCGTGAACCAGCGCCGTGGGTTGCAGCGTGTGTCCATGCGGCTGTCGCCTGAAATTCCGTTCAGCACAGGCATGCAGCTCGTCGTAGACGATGGCGAAGAGCCGATCCGCGGCGGACCGGTCATTCCCGTCGAGGGCTTGCAGTAGCCGGGTTGCTTCTCCAGGTGCGTTCATGCTTGTGCTTGTCCGGCCCGTAGAAGAGTTTCCAACGGCGCCTCCAGTATACCACGAACGCACAACACAAATCCGAACCACCACGTGTGGATCAGGCCCTGACGAGTGCGACGAGGAGGAGCGCCTCCGTCGCCGCACGCTGCCCCCGATAATCAACGCAGTGAGCGCGGGAGCACGGGGATGAAACTTATCCCCGCAGTCTCGCTTCACGGCTGTGCAGCCCCAACTCACTTCTCCAGGATCCGCAGCTCCAGCCGTTTGATCTCGCGCTGGATGGCGTTGCGGTTCATCTGCATCCAGCCCCACAGCTTGACCAGCAGGAGCAGCATTCCCAACAGCAGAATGCCCGTTGCGTAGAAAATCTGCCACTTCGTGTCGTCGGTCTGGAAGAACTCGATTGCCGCCAGAACGATCAGCACCATGAAAACAAGGGATTCCACCGTGGCGACGATCGCCATCCACCGCATCTTGCCGCGGTAGATGCCAGCCCACTGCCGAAACACACCCTCTTCCCGATCAAGGTCGTAGGACGTGTCCTCATCCCCGAGTACTTTCTTGATGTCGTCATCGAGTGCATTCATGACTCGTCTCCTTCCAGGATTCGCCTCAGTTGCTCGCGTGCGTTATGCAGGCGGCTTTTGACCGTTCCGGCCGGGATGCCGAGTACGAGGGCGATCTCGATGATGCTGAGATCCGCGCCGTACTTCAGCGCCAGAAGCTCCTGCCGGTCCGCCGGCAGTCGTCGCAGGGCCGTGGCCACCGCGTCGGCGGGACCTTCCGCATCCCGGCCGTCGCCGGCCCGTTGTCGCTCGGCGAGCCCGTCGACGAGATTCCGCTGCCGGCTGTTCTGGCGACAATGGTCCGCGCACTTGTTCCGCACAATGCGGTACACCCAGGCCGCGAACCAAGCCGCGTCGTTGAGCTTTCGTATCTGCCTGATAATCGCAATCCACGTTTCCTGCATGACATCCCGCGCCGCGTCGCTGCTGCCGGTCAACCGGCGCGCGTATTGCCACAGCCGGCGTTGCCAGCGGCGTACGAGCAGGTCGAACGCCTCCCGGCTGCCCTCCTGGCACCGCATGACGAGCAGCTCGTCGATCACTCTTTCGCGTGTGCTGTCCATCAGTTGCACCTTATAGTCTGGTCGTGGGGGGGCGCGTCAAGGTTCACAGAATCCTGCCGAAATCCGTGCACCTCTACGCCATCCGCGAGTTGCGGCCACACCCGCAGATAGCTTCGACCAGCCGACACATCTCGCAAGGTGGCATCGACCTGAAACACGTGACGTGGTCGGCGGAAACGCGGACTCTCCATGGAGAGAGCGAAGTCGTTGCGGGCGATCCGTATGTCCTCACCGTGCACGTGCCGGCCGGCTATAGCCTTGTCGAAGTGGATTTCGATGGTCAGACCGCCAAGCACAAGCAGGACGGTCAGATAGCAATCGCCGCCCATGTCCCCGAGAAGACCAGACACGTATCATGGCGGTTGCGTTTCGAGAAGTGATCTGACACACAGGTCTTTTGCTTACCATGCACGCCGCGGTCGCTGACACGACGTGATTGCTGCACGTCGCCCTCTCTCGCTGCCCACGCGCCGCGCTCCGACAGCGTTACCCGCGGAAGCCCCGGTTTACGCTTGTAGCGCGCGAACGGCAGCGATAGGCTGGTAGTCGAGGAAAGCACCGAGTCTCGATCGGGCGGAACCGGGGGAGCAGGAAGGTCATGCGCAAGCGGCGACTGGGCTTCACACTCATCGAGTTGCTGGTCGTGGTCGCGATTATTGCGCTGCTGCTGGCGATCCTGGTGCCCACGCTATCCCGCGCCAAGCGGCACGTCCGCGAGGTCATCTGCCGCAGCAACCTCCGCCAACTCGCGATCGGCTACACGTCCTACGCGGCGGAGTCGAACGGGTTCCTGCCCGGCAGCGACGAGGACGCGGTCGCCGATCCGGGTGCCCCCCACGGATACCGCACGTACTCCTGGCTCGGCACACACCCCTGGACATCACAATGGGGCCACGGCGGGGGCGATCCAGAGCAGGCCCCGCACCGCGGCACGCTGTTCAGGTACTGCGGCCGCGACGCGAACGTGTACAAATGCCCCGAGGACCGGATCGATAGCACCGTCCACAGCAGCAACGAGTCGCGCACCAAGGTGCTCTACAGCTACACCGCACCGCAGCTCCTCTCCGGAGCTCCGATGAACCTGCTGATGTCCACCCTGGCCCCCCGCGACATCCCCAATCGCATGAACATCCTTCTGAACTGGACCAACTACTCCGGCGTGGCCCGTCGCTCGCAGCCGTGGATGATCGTGGAAGAGGACGCCGTCTACTGGCTGAATTTCAACACGAGTGCCGGCTGGTCCAACGAGGACAGCATCACCGACCGACACAATGGCCGCGGTTCGGTCGCCTACGTCGACGGCAGCGTCGACACGCGCAAATACCCGCGCGGCCTCCGGCGGATGTTCGCCAATCACGTCTTCTACGACCTGCGCGACGGGCGGCTGGTCGAGGGTGGCCGCTGGCCGGTGTTGATGGGCGGGATCCGCGATCTGCCGGACCGCTTTCCGGACCGCCATCCCTGAGTCTGTAAGATGAAGCTCTGAAGAGGAGTTCGCGCCGGGTGGTTCCACCGCACCATTCGCAGTCGCCGACGCTGGTGGCAGATTGAAGTGCCGTCGTGTCACCACTTGTGTAAGTCATTCGCGGGCTGAAGCCCGTGGTTCGGGAGGAGCCACCCATGTCCAGCCCTCAAGTGCACTCCTTCATGGTAGCGCTGCACCGAAAACCCGCTCTCGGCCCAAGATCGGTGTGTGCCAGAACGGATTCTCGCACCAGCATGAGAACGGAGTTCCGCACGAACATGCTCGTTAGACAGTCGATGATTCTGGCCACCGCTCCCGCCTCTCTGGAAGGTTACCCCGTATTCTGCGGGACGCGTCGCCGGCCGTCCAGGTTGACGGCCGCAGCCCGCCGCTTGGCTCGCGGCCCGCGGCTCGCCCCTCCACAAGCCGCAAGCAGTGTTCCGGTTTTAGACGCGGTGATGCGGACCTGTGCAGCATTCGGCGCCACATCGGCGGTGCTCTTCATTTCGCCGCCGCGGTTCACCGACGGACGGCGGCCCGTTTCATATGTGGAACGAGCCAGCCGTCGCGTCGTGGCCCCGGGCCATTGCGGCATCGGGGTTCCCCCCGTACCGCCACGGAAATCCTGGCCGCGCGCGGTGTCAGCTCAGGTCGGTCCTAACGTTTGGAAGGGTGCGACAGCGCAGGTCGGACCCACAAGATCCTGTGGCGTCGCATGCCGCGTCAGGCACATGGCGTGCAAAGAGCAACGCCGTTCAAATCGGAGCGCGATTCTCGAACGGGATCATCGCGGCGTGGCCGAAACGGCCGTCATGGTTTGTAGCGCTCCGCCGCCGCCAGCAGTTCCTGGCGCATCTCGCTGCGGAGCCAATCCGGCTTCACGATCTCAGCCAAGTCGCCGTAGCCCTTGAGCCAGCGCTTGAACTCGACGAGGTTCGTCAGCCGGAAAGTCGCCTGCAGGTCGCCCGGCTCGCCGGAATGCGGCTCGAAAAGCGTCTCCTCGCCGGGCAACCACTCCAGCCGCTGGCTCTCGTGCCAGACGCGCTCCTCGATCAGCGCGGCCGCCGGCCCGGTGAACTTGACCACGATGTCGACCGGCTCGCCATCTGACTGCACGATGCCAAACGTGCTGCGGAAGTGCTCTGCGAGGCGGAAACCCGCCGGCAGCTCGAATGTCTCCTCGGTTGCGCTCGCCGCCGCGATCCGGGTCACCTTGAAAACCCGCAACGCATTGGCTTTGTGGGAGTGGCCCACCAGGAACAGGTCACCCTCGAAGTACACAACGCCGTACGGATCGACGCGTGTGGTGTACTCGGCAGAGCGCCATAGGGCACGGTACGTGACCTCAACCGAACGCCGCGCGTGGGCAGCGTCCGACACCACGCGGATCGTCTCGGCGTGCGCGGAGTAGTCGGTGATCCCGCTGCGCCGCACGTACAGGGTCTCGTCAAGTTCGCGGAAGTAGTCGAGCGCCGCGGCGGGGATCAGACTGCGGACCTTGTCCAGAATCGTCTGCAAGCCCTCGGCGAAGTGCGTCCCAGCCAGCGGCGTGAAGAAGCTCCCCGCCAGGTGGAGCGACACCGCTTCGGTCAGGCCAAGCACCAGCGGCCCCGTCTTGAAGAAGTCGTGCGGCATGCGCCAGAACCGTTTGCCGTATTCGTCCTCGTCGTGCTCGACGGGAAAGCCAAGCTCCTCCAGCATCTCGAAATCCCGCTGGATGGTGCGTTCGCTGACCTCGAACTCCTCGGCCAATTGTCGCAGCGGGATACCCTCGCCCCGGGTCTGGAGTGTCTTCAGCAGGTTCCATTGCCGCAGGATCTGCTCGCCCCGTGCCATCGAATGATCTCCACGTCGGTTGAGATGGCTGTGAGAGACGCTGATGATAGGCCATGCGGCGGTTTTTGCGAATCGCCGACGCCCTATGCGGGGAGCTTGTGGGCCGCGGACTTCCGACCGGCGTATCCCGACCGCAGGCGTGCACTATTCGTAGCTCCAGGCAGCCCACCGTGTAGAATGTGGGCATGGCTCGGCGATCACGAAGACGGCGGGTGCTGAAGTGGATCGGGACCTCGCTGTGCGTTGTCACCGTGGGATTCCTTGTATTGAACGCGATCGTTTTCGTCGGGTTCAGCATCGGACCGGTGGCGGGTGGTCTGCAGCATGGCGGCGTTGCGATCGTGGACTCCCGGCAGGTGTCGAGCTGTGTGTTGCCGCGCAAGCTGGGCATCTTCGTCCCCCGCAGACTGGACGGTTGGACTATCGAGCTCGGGAACGCAAGTGGCCCCTGGGTGTACCAGCCGGTCATTCCGCTCGGGGGTGGCCAGCCGCTGGCGTTCGTCCCGCTCTGGCTCCCGCTCGTCATCGTGGCCATCCCAACGATCTGGCTCTGGTGGCGTGACCGCCGCGTACCGCCCGGTCACTGCCAGAACTGCGGCTACGACCTGACCGGCAATGTCACCGGGCGGTGCCCGGAGTGTGGCGCGGCAGTCGCCGGTGTCGAGCGGTCGAACGAAGAAGACGCATGATCCTGGGCGCTGGCAAAGGCGTCCTCGCGGTCAACTCGAAATCCGTGCCCCTCGGGTATTCGTCCGAGTTCAACGCGAGCACCAACGGATACATCTTTAACGCACGTCATCCCTTGCGCGCGGCCTCGCGGACTCTCCGGCGTTTTTCCTTCGGCGGCAGACTCGACAGCCACAACACCACCGCGCCAACCTAGGCGAGTGGACTGGCGGCCATCACGAATGATGCAACAACCCACCAAGGCTGGGCGGATTCATGGAAGATCACGTCACAGGTAGCTTCAGGAGCATGTTCTATTCCGAGCAACAAGGCTCCGCGTGCAAGTGGCATGGCAGCCAGCGTGACGATGAAGTAGATGGTGAGGAGCCTTGAGATGCGAGCACGCTTGTCCGTCCGTGGTCGCCGGCAGCGCACATAGAGCTCGACGAGCAGGTGTCCCCGCGAGAATCTCTCGCCGCACTCGGGGCAATGGCCATCCGGTAACCCGCGCAGCCCGTATCCACAACGCAAACACTGGATGGGGAATTCGTCTTCGGGGAGGTGGCTCGGATCAACCTGTGTGCCACGCGGAATGCCCCCCAGTTTCGGAATGAGGGTCGCCAGCACCCGTCGCACAAGTCGGAGCATGTCCGCAGTGTACCTCTATCTCACGGTTCACGCGCGCCCACACCATTCTGCAGCACCCGACACGCTTCGTTCCAACACATCGAAGCTTTGTGCGATTGTGAGGTGTGTTCTCCCGAAGTAGACGGACACCTCAACCGCGAGGGTGCGGCCGCTGACTGCGAATCCACAGCCCCGTGCGCCGCCGCCCGCTACGTACGCAGCAAGCAGCAGCACGCACACCCCGAGTCCCACCCACTTGAGAACCCATCTTGTTCGGGACCGTCTCTTCAAGAGCCGTCATCCTCCCTCATCACGGACTCGCCGCATTCCGGACACCGGCCGCTGACGTTTCCGGTAAGGCTGTAGCCACACCCCTTGCAGAAGCCGGATGAGGCTCTGCGTCGGGTGCTGAACAGCATAACGCTTGCGATCCCGAGAGCACGGCGATGTTCCAGAGAGGCATCGATACGCCGTGGCCAGTGACGACGTTCTCTGTTCGCATTGGTCGCCACGGGCAACGCCACTCATCAGGGCGTTCGCCCACGGGCCCGTATCTGATTGCACTCCTGAACACAGGCGATGCTTGCCAAGGCCAGTGCGCGAAGTCGATCGTGTGATCGCCGATGAAGACGGGGACCCGAGAGGCAGAGATCGCGCAGAACCACCAATGACTGGCGATGGCTGCAACCGTGACAGCAAGGCCGAGCAGAGCAACGGCGGCAGCCATCTGGGGCCGCCGACGATGACGCCGCACGTTCATTCGTCCCTCCGGGGGCAGCCGACCGCCGTTCCACACTCCGGGCATCGCCCGCTGACATTGCCGGTGAGGTCGTAGCCACAGTCCTGGCACACCTCCAACGGGTGCCTGCACCGTCGCGGGCGAAAAACGAGTATGCCAAGCACCATGATTGGGAGCCCAATCCACCACACGTGGATGCACCCCGCGATGCGAGTTGAGTTAACCGAGAACGATGGCCACGTTGAGTACTGGCTGCTTGGTACCACTTCGCTATTCCATCGCAGCACGTCTGCGTCTATCTCATCACTCGGGGAGGAATAGCACCCGAAGAAGATAATTCCGTCGCGCATGCCAACTGTGAGATACCCGTTCACGGTGAAACCAATACCACGCCCGGGAACACAGTAGCTTCCGATGGTCAACACGGTCAATGTCGCAGCCGTGCTCACAACGACGACGGAGAACAGCGAGTGTCCGAGCGATCGCCGAGCCATGCTCGCATTCTAATCCACCGTACTCTCCATGCCTCGGCGGCCGTCGTGCCGTGCACGTTCAGCGTCATCGTCACCGCCACAGTCTGGTGGCCTCTAACCGGCATCGGCCAAAGGTGCCCAATCAGGGTTGACACGGCCCCATCCCGCTGTATATTAGGATTTTGTTAGGTTCACCTCATGGGACACTGCCGGGTCAGGGCACGGTGTCGGGGGCGGTCCTCGGCGTTGCCTGGGTTGTGAGGCTGCCGGGTGGCGGCGTCGTCCAGCAGTTGCGGGCGTAGCAGGGGACAGGACATGACGCAAGTGGCCAATGAACGGGTTGCCAGGCGATCGACGCGGGGCACACGGATCTCTCAGGGGCAGCTAGCGGTGGCTTCCGCTAGGCAGCAAGGGCGCTCGCCACGGAACTTATCGTCCGATGTGGGGCGGTCGTCTGCCAGCCCCGCACCGACTAATGTGGCAACGGCGAAGACCGCGTGCGATCTGTTGACGCAGGTCTTCGGCTTCGACGAATTCCGGGATGGCCAGCGGGACGTCATCGAGCGATTGCTCGCGGGTGACAACGTGCTATCAGTCTTCCCCACCGGCGGTGGCAAGAGCCTGTGCTATGAACTACCGGCCTTGCTGCTTGATGGACTGACCTTGGTCATCTCGCCGCTGATCGCCCTGATGAAAGACCAGGTCGATTTCCTCACGGCGCGCTCCATACCGGCTGCGCGGCTGGATTCGAGCCTCAAGCGCGACGAAGTCCGCCAAGTATACGAAGACCTCAGAGCCAGCCGGCTGAAGCTTCTTTACATTTCGCCCGAGCGGCTGGGCAACGAGCGTTTTCAGCACCTGCTGGAGCACCGCCGAATCTCATTGCTCGCCGTCGACGAAGCGCACTGCATCAGCGAATGGGGCCACAACTTCCGCCCGGACTACCTGAAGATCGCCCGCTTGGCGAAGCATCTCAAAGTCGAGCGCGTGCTCACGTTGACGGCGACGGCGACGCCCGAGGTGGCCGCTGACATCGCCCGCGAATTCGACATCGCCGCCGACAACACCGTGCACACCGGCTTCTACCGGCCGAACCTGGCACTCCGCGTCACGCCCTGTGCTGCCAAAGAGCGGCCGCAAGTGCTGCTATCGCGTGTGCAGCAGCGCCCCGCTGGACCGACGATCGTGTATGTCACACTGCAGCGCACGGCAGAGAGAGTAGCGAAGTTCCTGTCCGATTCGGGCTTCGAGGCGCGAGCGTACCACGCGGGGATGGACACCGACGCGCGCAACACTGTCCAGGACGCGTTCATGGCGTCGGACCGTCTCATCGTGGTGGCAACGATCGCGTTCGGCATGGGCGTGGACAAGTCTGACATTCGCTACGTCTATCACTACAACCTGCCGAAGGGCATGGAAAGCTACATGCAGGAGATCGGGCGAGCCGGTCGTGATGGCGCGCCGTCGACCTGCGAGTTGCTCGCCTGCGCCGATGACGTCATCGCGTTGGAGAACTTCTCCTACGGCGACACGCCCACGCCGCAGGCTGTCGCCGCGCTGCTCGCCGATATTCTGGATCGAGAGGAGCAGTTCGACGTCTCGGTGTACGACCTGTCGCGGCGACACGATGTGCGTGTGCTGGTCGTGGAGACGCTGTTGGCCTATCTGGAGCTCGAGAACGTGGTCCGGGCAACCGGGCCGTTCTACACGGGCTTCAAGTTTCAGCCACAGCGGCCGTCGCGGGACATCCTGCGCGACTTCGATCCACAGCGGGCAACGTTCTTGCGGGCCCTGTTGCAGCACGCGCGCAAGGGCCGCACGTGGTTCACGCTCGACGCGGATGAGGCCAGCCGTGCGATCGGTGAACCGCGTGAGCGCATCGTCAAGGCGCTCGGTTATCTTGAAGAAAAGGGCGATCTTGTCCTGCAGGCCTCGGGGCTGCGGCAAGGCTATCGGCGCGTGCAGACCTCCGTCGATCGCGGCACACTGGAAGTGTTGATGACTGAGCGATTCGCCCGTCGCGAAGAGCACGACATCGCGCGCGTCCGCCGTATGCGTGAGTGGGCCGAGCAGGGCGGTTGTCTGACGAAGCATCTGTTGGACTACTTCGGCGAAGAACGCCACGACTGTGGGCACTGCTCGCGCTGCGATGGTGACGTTGCCCGCCCCCTGCCGGCGACGCGGAGGACTCCGCTGGGCAAACGGGAAGCGGCGCAGCTGCATGAACTTCACACGGAAGGGCACGAGGCGCTCGCCACGGCGCGGCAGCTCGCCCGGTTCCTGTGTGGGCTGTCCTCGCCGGCGACCACGCGGGCCAGGCTGCGCGGCCACGGTGCCTTTGGCCTATTGGGGACCACGCCGTTCTCCGAGGTGCTGACGTTTGTTGAGCGGTACGCGGGGAGATGAGGCCGCCGCCAGCTCTTCCGTCGGACGCGTTTCGAGCGGCCCGTGGCAGGCAGACACGGAGCAGGCCGCCTGCAAAATCAACATGTTTGCCGTCGAGCAGCGGCTTGCTGTGATAGCCACTCTCTCTCTCTCTGCTGAGCGGCCCGCGCGGCGTCTTTGCCTTCTTCGGATCGCGGCCGTTGTCGGGTCCAATTACGCGGTGTAGTATGTTTGGTTGGCGCTGCCGGCTGGTCGGCGTTGACGGGGAAGTTTCGGGAGCTTGCGTTGTCCAGGCATGGCTGGTCCACGTATCAGCACACACTGACCCGAACGGGCCGGAGAGGCCCAACGCCGAAGAGTGTGCTGAAAGTGTATGATGTACGCAAGAGAGCGTGGAGAGGTGTCCGAGTGGCCTAAGGAGCACGCTTGGAAAGCGTGTGTACGGGTTACCGTACCGCGGGTTCGAATCCCGCCCTCTCCGTTCACGTGCAAGGGTTGCAGCAGTTCACGATTCGGGCTGCCGCAACCCTATCTCTTTTTGCCATTTACGAATCTGCTTGCCGAGCTGAGCCGGTATGAGCTCGGCACTTCCAGCCTGCTGTCCCAAAACTGTCCCAATCCGCGGTCCCTATGTGTCGCTCCGGTGAACATGGGCTGTTTCTCCTTCACCATGGTCCCGGGCGGCGTCCACATCTCCTCTGCTCGGTGTGACCGCGGAGTTCCCGCACGCGGATCATACCCGGGACTTGCCGCTTGGCCGACTTGGCCTGCCGAGGCCAAGCTTGCGGCGACCGAGGAGATCGCCGCCGGTGATCGTCCGCCGGTGCGCTTTCATGTGGTTTCGCTGCACACCCCGGTCCAATCGAGCTCGGTGCCGTCAGTGACGATGTCCTCAGCGTCGCCTGCGTGACCGCGGGAACCGGCCTCCGAGGGTTCGTCGGGGGCGTTTGTGTGCAGCCCCGCCGGAGGCCGTCTTGCACCGCGGTGCACGCCGCAGGACAAGTGCAGCCGGCAATTGTTCGAAACCGGCAGAGGATTCGTGGGCCGGTTTTGCTCTCGACAGCGAACCACCGGATGCATCGACGCGGTTGAGCTCCTGATCAATCAGCATTTCGATGTCGGTCAGCTCGCGGCCTTGCTCGGGTGTCACGAATGTGAGCGCGTGGCCGCTGTTGCCCATGCGGGCGGTACGGCCGATGCGGTGGACGTAGATGGCCGGATCCGCTGGGATGTCGTAGTTCACGATGTGAGAGACACCCGTCACGTCGAGCCCCCGTGAGGCTAGATCGGTTGCCACGAGCACCTTCAGGCGGCCGGCCCGCAGGTCGTTTAGCACCCGCGTGCGCCGTCCCTGGGCGAGGCCGCCGTGGATCTCGGCACAGGCGACGTTCGCCCGCGCCAGTTTGCGCGCGACGTTGCTCGCCCCACGTTTCGTGCGGGTGAACACGATGGCGAGGTGCGGCGCGGCCCGCTTGAGGAATCCCCGCAGGGCTTCGAATTTGCGGTGGGCCTCCACGCTCATGTAGTCCTGCTTGACTTGATCGACCGTCAGGCAGTCAGCCGAGACGTTGATCTCGACGGGACCGCGCATGAGGCCTTGGGCCAGCCGGCGGATTTCGTCGGTCATCGTGGCCGAGACGAAGATCGTCTGACGGTCACGAGCCACCTTCGCCATGATGCGGCGGATGTCGTCGCGGAAGCCGATGTCGAGCATCCGATCGACTTCGTCGAGTACGGCGAGCTTCACGCCGCGCAGGTCGAGCGCACCACGCCCAATCAGATCAAGAACGCGTCCGGGCGTACCGACCACGATGTCGACTTCCTTCTTCAGTTCACGCAGGTTGGCCCCGATGCGGGTTCCACCGTAGACGACCAGCGTGCGTGGCGGGCTCTCGGGGCTCAGCGTGTGCACATGCTCCCCCACTTGCGCCGCAAGCTCACGGGTCGGCACCAATACCAGCGCCTGGATCCCGCATCCGGGCTGTACGCATTGCAGCATGGGCAACGCGAATGCGGCGGTTTTTCCGGTGCCCGTTCGGGCTTGGCCCAGGCAGTCCCGGCCTGCGAGGGCTGGGGGAATCAGTTCGCGCTGGATATCTGTCGGGTTCTGGAATCCGACCCGTTCCAGCGCGGCGAGCAACGGGCGGGACAGTCCCATGTCGGCGAAGACTCCAGTGCCTGCACCAGGCGTTGTGTTTCCTTGCCGGGACGTGACGTCGTTGGACTGTCGCTCGTGGGGCCGCCTGCCAGCGGTCTTTCGTTTTGAGCGTCGCTCGTTTGGCGACGGGTGTACTTCTTCATAACTACATACTGCTCGTGTCACTCAACACTCCATCGGCCAGGCTGTGCCTTGGCCGCTTGTTGGTTCAGGGAATCCTGTTGATCGAATCCGGGGCTCTCCCCCCGCGACGTCCGCACAGTCCACGGCGTGCGACCGGCTTCCGTGCGAGCTGCTAATGCGGCCCGGATAGTGTTTTCTCTGCTGCGCGTACACTCCCCGCCTGATTCTCGTCATGGAACCGCGCAGAGAGAGGAAGGCCGCAGGGCGCAGCCTTCCCGTTCGTTGCTGGTATCTGAGTGTATCTAGCGGCCTCTGCCGTAGCCGCCACCGCCACCGCCACCGTAGCCGCCACCGCTGCGCGGCGCGCGTGGCTTGGCTTCATTAACCGTCAGGGCGCGTCCACCGTGGTCTTGTCCGTTCAGCGCGGTGATCGCGGCCTGCGCCTCAGCATCGGAGCTCATCTCGACGAACCCGAATCCTTTGCTCTGGCCCGTCGAGCGGTCTTCGATGACCTGCGCGCTGTCCACGGTGCCGTGCGCCGTGAAGAGCTGTTCCAGATCAGAACTGCTCACGTTGTAGCTCAGATTCCCGACATACAATTTCCTACCCATCGTATTTCTCCTGTCGATGGAACGTGTGACCCGTTGCTTTACTTTCAGGGCCTCGATTGAAAGTGACCGTGATTCCGGCCAAGAAGGAGGGAGTACGATCTAGGCAGTAAATTGCAAGACTTGCGGCACAGCGCCGGGTCTCGGCCTCGTTCGTCAATCCAACCTTCCCTATTCTAACGCGCATCCCGAGGAAGTCCAGCGGTCGTTTTCGAACCATTCTGTCCCCGGTCAACCGGTTTATTGCTCTCCTCGCCCAATCCGTTGCCGTGCAGGCCGCAATGGCCCCGTCCGCGACGTCTCCCAGTGGGTGCGGGGTTGATGAGATCGGTGTTTCAATACCGCCAAAGATCATGCGTCCACCATGCTAGGCGGGGAGGCTGCCCGAGCGCCCTGCAGGACGCGTGACCATTCAGCGCGCAGGTCGGATCGCTGGTCATCACCGGCGACGTGGCCCCGCGCTGCCAGGTACTCCCGGCAGTTCTTCTGGCTCTGACGGAGGTTTTTGCGGTAGGACAGATTGGCCACCAGTGCGATCAGCGGCCTGCGGCGGTGCCACAGGCTACCCCACACGCGGCGCCACGTGCTGCCCAGCGAATAGAACATCCGGTCGCAGGTGTTCATCTCTGCAGCAATAGCCGCGCCGGAGAAGTGTTGATAACGAGCCACGGGAAACGTCAGCGTGTAGTGCTTCCACTCATCCGGGAATCGAGCGGCGGCGATCCGGCCCTCTTCGGCCAGCTCGTCCCACAGCCGCGTACCGGGCAGCGGCGTGAGGAACAGGGTGTTGAGAATATCGACGCCGTAGCGCTTCGCCGCTTCCGCAATCCGCTGGCCGATGCCGGGCTCGTCCGTGTCCAGCCCCATGATGAACGAGCCGGCGACGAGGATCCGGTGCTGCTGAATGCGACGGACCGATGCGGCGAAGTCGCGGTCGCCCACGAGGTTGAACTTTTTGCCGACTTCCTTCAGGCCTGCGACCGTCGTCGATTCGAACCCGATGAAGACCCCCACACAGCCGGCCTTCGCGGCCAGCGCCAGCAGCTCTTCGTCGTCAGCCATGTTGATCGTCACCTGGGCAATCCACCGCTTGCGCAGTTTGGCCTGGATCATGGCGCGAAAGAGTTCCTTGGCTCGGGCGATGTGCGTCTGGCTCGTGCCGATCAGGTTGTCGTCCACGACAAGAACGAGCTTTTCGCGGATCGTGCCAAACTCACGGACGACGTCGGCGACGGGCCGCTGCCGATAGCGGAATCCGTTGAACGCCGTCACGCTGCAGAAGCTGCAATTGAGCGGACAGCCGCGCGTGGTCTGGATCGAGCCGAACGCGTAACCGCCGGCCAACAGGTCATGCCGCGCGGGCGGCACTTTCTCCATCTCCGCATACGCCCCGTCATAAAGCGGCTGCAAGGCGCCCTGCCGAGCGTCGGCCAGAACCTGCGCCCAGACGGGCTCGGCCTCGCCCGTCACCACCGAGTCCACGCGGGCCGCGGCCTCGTCTGTGCACATGGTGGCGTGAATGCCGCCCATCACGACCGGCACGCCAAGGTCACGGAACTCCGCCGCAATCTCGTACGCCCGGTTCGCCTGCGAGGTGAATGCCGTTACGCCGACCAGGTCGGGGCGCGGCAGGTTCTCGTAGTCAAGCGCGCGGGTGTTTTCGTCGAAGATCGTGACTTTCCAGTCCGGCGGCGTCAGCGCCGCGAGAGCCATCAGGCCCAACGGTTTCCAGACCCGGAAGCGATTCCACCGGCTTCTCTTGATGTCGGTCAGGTCTACAAGCGGATTGCGCGGGTTAATCAGGTATAAATGAATGACCGTGGTCCTTTCGGGTTCGAGAAGGTGCCTGTTGTCTGGAGCTTCATGTTTCGTCCAGGGCGAGTGTTTTGCTCGGACGATCGGTGTGGTCGCCGCACTCAGGTCCATGATCGTGGGATTGGTCGAATGCCGGCGTCGTGTGCGTCGGCTGTGCGAGCCGTGATTCGAGCTCCGCGACTCGCTTCTGCAACTTCTTCAGCTCTTCCACCCACTTCGGCAATCGCCGTGCGCCGGCCTCTTGTCGCAGGAATTGCGCATTGTTGGTCGCCGGGATGCCACGCACGGTTTCGCCCGCTGCTATGTTCTTGAACACGGCTGACTTGGCGGCGACCCGAGCGTCGCTGCCGATTCGGATATGATCGCTCAACCCGACCTGGCCACCCAGCATGACACGGTCGCCGAGGTTGCTCGAGCCCCCGACGGCGCACTGTGCGATGATGATGCAGCCTTTGCCGATCTCGACGTTGTGAGCAATCTGCACGAGGTTGTCGATCTTGGTGCCGCTGCCGATGTGGGTGACGCCGGTGCGGGCGCGATCGATGGCGCAGTTCGCGCCGATCTCCACATCGTCCTCGATCAGAACCGTTCCGATCTGCGGGATCTTCAGGTGCCCGCCGTTGCGTTGCAGGTAGCCGAAGCCATCGGCACCGATCGTCGTGTTCGGGTGGATGATGACCCGATCGCCGATCGTGACGCGCTCGCGCACCACCACGTTCGGCCACAACTCGCAGTCACGGCCGATGCGCGTCATGGCGCCGATTTGGACTCCGGGATGGAGCTTGGTGCCGGCCTCGACGACTGCCCCCGCAGCCACGTACACATTTGCGCCGAGGCTGGCGCCGGTGACTGTGGCTGTCGGATGAACTCGAGCTGACGGGTCTGCGCCGGGCTTCAGCTCAGGTCGAGGCGGCGCTAGCCAGTCCAGCACCCGCACGAGCGCGACATCAGGATCCGTCACCCTGATGACCGTGCGTCCCGGCAACGCGGGGTAGTCGCTGCCCATCAGGATCACGCCGGCTCTTGATCCATTCACCACCGTCACGTAGCGGCGATCCCCAACCCATGAGATTGAATCGGGCGTGGCTTGGTCGAGCGTCGCCGCTGTCCTGACCTCTATCGTGCCGTCACCTTCGAGAGTGCCGTCCAGCCGCGTGGCCAGATCGTCTGCCGTGAAGGTCACGTTGTCCTGCATTCTCGGCTCTCCGATACGACGCTGAAGACGCCCCGATGGAACATGCTCGATTGCCCAGTTGATCTCGCGGCCGCTTTCGGCGTCCATCATGGGGATGCGGGCTGTGGCCAAGCCGTCGTGGACTTCGACCGGGCCGCGTCTGAGTCGCCGGGCCCAGGTGAGCATCTTGGGAATCGTCAGCAACAACCCGATCTGCCCGATGAGCTGGTAGATGAAACGTTTGGGGGAAACCGAGTTCTTGCGAATGCCGAACAGCGCGCGGACGGTACTGATGGGATTGTAGAAGGCAACGTAGGCGCGCAGCAGGTTCAACTGCTGTTGCCAGGGCCGGGGATGCCGTGAAGCCACGACATGATTGCCATCCTGAAACGCGTTCGGCACCGGTCGCCCGCCTACCCGCTGGAAGACCATCCGGGAGGTCAGGGCCGGCTCCAGGTCCCGCGTGCCAATAGCCGGCCCCAGGTACGTGCACTGGTAGCTGACCGCGCCCTGCTCGAACACGTAACGGGCCTGGTTCAGCAGACCGGAGAGGTCACCCGGAGCCGAACGCAATGGCTGTGCGTCGCTATGGATCATCATCGCGTGCGGCTCGATTCCGATCTGGTGCATCAACCGGAAGAGCTGCTCGGTGCGGTCCGCGCTCTGACCCTTCTTCACGAGCCCGCCGGTAAGGTCCTCAATCCCAAACCAGAGCCCGCGCAGGCCGGCCTTCCGGCACATGGGCAACAGGTCCCGGTGCTTGAAGACATCCGCCTGCGTCGCCTCCGTGTAGAACTTGACCCTCTTGCCGAGCGGCACCCCGCCCGTCGTGGTCCGGTGGAGCTCGCCCATCAGTGTCTCGACCGAGCCGCGATCGTTGAAGAAGTTGTCATCGGTCCCGAAGAAGGCGCGAATGCCGAAGTTCTCGTAGATGTGCTTGAGCTCGGCCGCGAAACGTTGCGGGCTCTTGTGCCGCCAGGTTCGCTGATTGAATGCGGGAATCGGACAGTAGGGGCAGTTGAACCGGCAGCCCTGCGTCGCGATCACCGAGGCAATGGGCGACAGCTTCCCGACCCGCTTTGGCGAGCATGGCTGCGTGGCCAGCGTCTGGCGGCGGTGCGGTGGCTCGATGATGCGATAGCCGGCGTCAGGCAGCGGCAACTCGTCCAAGTCACGAAGGAGCCGCTGCACACCGGTGTTCACCGCGATCGGTTTGCTAGGGTCCGCATCCGGTGACAGGTAGACCAGCCCGGGAACCTCGTTGAGCTTGCCTGTTAACCGTGCTTGCTCGAACGCATTGCGCGCTGTCAGACCGGCCTGATGATCGACCAGGATCTTGTGCAGCAGGTCCAGGAGCACGAATGCCTCGCCGGTCACGACACAGTCGGCACCGATACCCGGCTCTGGACCGAGTTCGAAGAGGTCGGTCGGCTCGTAGATGGCCTTGGGGCCACCTGCCAGAACCAGTGGACGGGTGTCACCCATCTGGTGCGCGTCTCGAACCAGTGCGTACATGGGTTCCGCGTGTACCTGCATGGCGGACACCAGCAGGATGTCCAGCGGCCTGCCGTTCAGACGCATCTGGCTGGGGCGGACATTCGGCGACCATTGCTGCAAAACGATCCGGAGGTTGGCAAATCCTGCCTCGTGCAGCACATCTCCCAACACACGGACCGAGCAGGGCGCCATGCGCTTGTCCGCGTACCAGAATGGCAGCATCCGCGTGCGGAAGTCGAATGCGCAGACGATCCCGATGGCCAGCTCGTGGGCATGCGTGAGCTGCCGCAGCGCATGGGCGCGTCTTCGGAATTCGCCGTCCGGGAGGCACACATCTTCACGGGCTCGTCGTGGAAGCTCCACAGGTCAATCTCCGCAACGCTCGTTGTGACACAGCTTGAGGCGCGATCGGCGGCCGCTCTTTCTCGTGTCCAGTGTCATGTCCGCCATGGCCCGCGACACGGCTTCATCCAGTAGCAGCACCTTACGGCCATCGTGAGTAAACGCCATGTCGCCAGCGGATTCGTGGTCGAGGTGCAGCGTCCAGCCGCCCTCCCGCCGCATGAATCTCAGCGCCACATCGTCGCCGGCCTCCTTGCGGACGAGCCTGCGGGCCAGACGTTCGAGTGCTGGTTCTGTTACAGTCAACATGTGTCACTGTCCTTTCGTCTCGCATGCCGTGCGGCGGCACGGCGGGCGCCCCGAATTGGCGGCACTTGCGCCGGCCGCACCCCTGGCCTCCCTGCCCTACAGAGAATCTCACGTTGCAACCTGCCCTTGTCCACTCGGCCGGTCGTTGCTCCAGACGTCCGTCTCGACATTGGCTGCGAGCAGGTACACCTGCACTACGGTGCCGCTCGCAAAAGCCTTGATCACCGTTCCGGAGTTCGGTTCGATCTCCGCCGTTGCCTCACGCACCTTCACGCCGGTGATGTGTTCGATTTCGGTCCGCAGGGTGCCTGCGGCGCTGGCGAAGAGCTGCTGGTGAAATTCCTGCACCTTGGCGGCGCCATCTGGGTCTCTCGATAGGACCTTCTCGGCTTCCGACAAGGCCCCGTGCAGCGTTATCACCAGCGCGTCGTCGCTCAGGACCACCGTCACCGACTTGGGCCGGTGACCGGTGCGCTCTTGTTCGAACGCCTTGGCCACTTCAGCAATCTGCTGCGCTACGTTCGACTTGGGCTTGTCCAATGGAATCCGTCCTTGGCGGCCGTTGCCGTCCCTGGAACCGATGGCACAGAGAAAAAGCCGATGTGACCGAACACACGGACGTATTCGACCACATCGGCTTACTCGTTAACAGGCCCCCCGGCATGGCCGGGTCGCCCTTCAAATCGTCATCCGACGTATTCGCGTCAAACCGCGATCGGAACCCAGACGCGGGCTTCGCGCCGGCTCCAAGAACACGTATCATACCAAATGGGCCAGAGAAAGATAGCGGGTTCCCACGGCGGGGTTCTGTTCGTGGGCCATTCGCGGAACACCGCTGGCGCACACGCGCACGGCCCTTCACACACACGTGCGGCCCCTCAGCAGCGTTGTTTGGCTAGAATGAGACCACCATGAAGACCCAGGGAGAAATCGAAGCCGCGATCTCCGAGGGTATCCGCCGCTTTGAACAGGAGTACATGGGGCGGGGCCCGAAGGACATTCACACGCACCTGATCGGCGATCTCCTCATCGTCCGGCTCCAGGGTGTCTTGACCGCAGCCGAGCAGCAATTGGTAGGGTCGCTCCCGGCGGAAAAGGGGAGGGGACTGCTCAAGCAGGTCCGCACGCAGCTGATCGAGACGGCCCGGCCGGTCCTGGAAGCGATGGTCCAGGAGGTCACCGGCGTGAACGTCATCAGCCTGCACCACGATATCAGCACCCTGACCGGTGAAGAGGTCGTGCTCTTTACCCTCGCGACCTCACCCGTGTTCCGCGACAAGAAGTCCAAGTGAACAGGGGCTGCTGAACATAAGCGTGAAGGCCATGCGACCGATGTGACTCAGGCCGGCCGGTGCGGTTCCCTTGTCCAATTCAGCGCGGATTAGGCCACACGCAACCCACAATTTCGAATCCGAACGCCGATCCGCATCGAATTCACACGAAGACTCAATGAGGATTCCGCATCAAGGAGAAGTCATGCATATTAGCACGCGCCAGGTCGCCATTCTACTCTCCGTTCCACTCCTGTCGCTCGTAGCTGGCGGCTGCCCGGCGGTAGACGAGACGCTCTTCCCACCGCTTGAGACGGTGTCCGACGTGGATATAGAGCGCTACGCCGGCACGTGGTACGAGATCGCCAGGTACCCGGTCGTGTTCGAGAACGGCTGCGTCGATGTCACCGCCGAGTACACGCTGCTCGAGGATGGCACCGTCCGTGTGGTCAACACCTGCGGCTCAACCGATGGTGGTTCACGTGATATCGTCGGCTCGGCAGCGGTTACAGCCCCATCCACCAACGCGAAGTTGAGCGTCTCGTTTTTTGGACCGTTGTTTGGTGCTCCGTACTGGATTATCGAGCTCGATGAGGACTATCAGTACGCCGTCGTCGGCGAGCCGAGCCGGGAGTTCCTTTGGATCCTCAGCCGCGCGCCATCGCTCGACGACGCAACGCTATCGGGAATCCTCGGTCACCTGCCCGACTACGGCTACGACCCGGAAGGGCTGATCTGGACAGTCCAGAGCCAAGCCATGACTCCGTAGATCGGGCGACTCGATGCCTGTTCGCTCGTTATCGACCCGATCACGGTGACGAATCCAAGACGATACGCGCATATGGCGGGTGCCACGCTGAGGGCAGGATGGTTCATGCTCTGCTACAATTGGCTGAGCCGGCACGGTTGACGGGTCTGGACGATCGTCGCTTGAACGGCTTCAGAGTTCTGCGCGTACCTTGGATTGGAACACAGGCAATGCCGCAGACCTTGCTTGAACGAGTGGCTGCCGGGGACGTGGCTGCCGTGCAGCAGTGCATCGATTGCTATGGCGGTCTGATCTGGTCCCTGGCACGGCGGCTCGTGCCACACCAAGCTGACGCGGAAGATGCGGTCCAGGAAGTATTCATCGCGGTGTGGAAGAGCGCGGAACGGTTCGATCCCTCGGTTGCCGAGGAAACGACCTTCGTGGCGATGATCGCTCGTCGTCGGCTCATCGATCGGCAAAGACGTCTCGCTCGGCGCATCGACAGCACGCGGTCGATACCAATCGAGGATGTCGATGTTGCCTCGGAGACATCCAACCACAACGGTGTGGATGTGCGCGACGAGGCGGCTCGCGCTGCCGATGCCGTAACTCAGCTTCGACCCGAGCAACAAGAGGCCCTGCGTCTCGCAGTGTATGATGGTTGGTCGCATCAGCGGATCGCCGACCACCTGCAGATGCCCCTGGGTACCGTGAAAACCCACGTCAGGCGGGGCCTGATCCGAGTGCGCGAGTTGCTGACGAGCCCCGGCGCGGCAGCGGGGAAGGAGGCGACATCATGAACAGTCGCCTCGCCCTGCCTCGTGACGAACACATTCTGCAACTCATGGCGGACCGTGCCACTGAGGGACTATCGCATAGCGATGCGATGGAACTGAACAGGTACCTGGCACACGACCCGGACGTCGATCGCGATGCGCTCGAGTATGCCGCCGCGGCAGTCTGGCTGGCTTTCGGCGCCGGGCGTTGCGAAGCACTGCCACCCCGCGCACGCAACAGGATTCTCTCCCAGGCAGCGCGGTAGTATCCGCGCATATGCCGCGGCGTGCCTCGAAGGTTGATGGATAGGGTGCCCTGTGAACGAAACCGCAAAACAGCTCGGCAACACGATTGAGGCCGTTTCGAAAGCACTGGCAGAGTGGACCGTCAACCGCCACATCGAGTCGGACCCCGCTCTACCCGAGAGGTATGGCGCGACCTGGCGAACGGACTGGACCGCCAACTTACAGTCACGCCTCGCTTACTTGGCCCAAGCCGTAGCAGTCAGAAGGTCCGAGCTTTTCACCCAGATGATGCTCTGGACGGCGGCAGCCACTCTGGCGCGCAAAGCGAAGCCTGACGACCTCCTGAACAGCCTTGAACAGATGCGCGACGTGCTCGCCCAGGAACTCCCGCCGCCCGTTGCGAAGACCGCGTCGGAATACGTGGATCAGGCCCTTTCCCGCTTACGCAGCGCAGAACTTGAGCCCTCAGTGGCGCTGAGCCCGGGCTCGCGCCACGGCAAGTTGCTGCTGCGGTACCTGGAAGCCGCGCTTGCCGGCGATCACAGCAATGCTCATCGCCTCATCACTGAACAGGCGCAAGCCGGCGTATCGGTGACCGAACTCTACGATCAGGTTGTTCAGCCGGCGCTGTCAGAGATCGGCCGCATGTGGCACCGAGGCGAGATTTCCGTGGCGGACGAGCATTTCGCCACCGCAACCACCCAGGTGCTGCTCGGTGAGCTAAGGGCCTTTTTCCGGCAGCGCGAACCGCGCTCAGCAACGGTCGTGGCTGCCGCAGTGAGTGGAGACTTCCACGACGTCGGCCTCCGCATGGTCGCAGATTGCCTCGAGATGGACGGTTGGCAGATCCTGTACCTCGGCGCGAACATGCCGGCCGACGACATCGTCGAGTTTCTCGGACAACACCCCGCGGACCTGCTGGCGCTGTCGGTGAGCACGTGTCTTCTCGTGCGCCAAGCAGGCGAGCTCATCGAAGTCGTGCGTGCCAGTCACTCCGGCGACAAACTTAAGATCATCGTCGGCGGGTCGCCATTCGACCTGATTCCCGATCTGTGGGAGGAACTCGGGGCGGACGGCTGCGCTCACAGCACCACGGAAGCCGTCAATCTGGCGAACCGACTCATCCCGTGACGCGTCTTGCAGTTCGGCTGTAACGTCAACGCCCGACGAAGCAGAGAGACTTCCGCCCCGCCCGATTCGCTGCATCCATTCTCCACGCGTCGGCGAGTTCACAGTGCGGGCGATTCGGGCCGTACCGGTGACTGTGCTGCGCGCGACTGTGATCATCAACTCAGGATCGCCATCGTTCGAGACCTTGCGCTATCCTCCTCCGACCTGCGACCACGCCTTTGCTTGCCGACGAGCGGATGAGACCTTCGAGCGCGTGCTCAAACGTCCCGGCCGGTAGTTGGCCGAAATGCCGCCCGCTGAATTCCCCGAGATTCGCTCCAAACTTCTGAATCCGCCTGGCCCATTCCTGCGAAATACCTACTGAACGAGCCAAAGCTGGCTCCGAAATCGACGATCAAGACCGGTCGTGAGTGTTTGCGACCCAGATTCCCTCGAAAGGAAACCGAGAAATGAAGATCACCAGATTGCTGAATCGAACCGTGCTCGCAACAGCAGCCACCATCCTGACCGCAACTAGTTCCTACGCCCAGTGCAGTTCAGGCGCAAGGCCCGCGAAAAGCCAGCATGACATTGTCGACACGGCTGTTGAGGCCGGCCAGTTCAACACGCTCGTCGCCGCCGTCAAGGCCGCCGGGCTGGTGGATGTCCTCAAAAGCGACGGGCCTTTCACGGTCTTCGCTCCGACCGACGAAGCCTTCGCCAAGTTGCCGAAGGGCACGCTGAAGAGCCTGCTCCAGCCCGAGAACAAGGACAAGCTGGCCGCGATTCTGACCTATCACGTCGCGCGGGGGAAACTCACCGCGAGCGACGTCACGCGAGCGACCGGCGTCGTCTCCGCCAACGGGCAGTGGCTCGGATTCAAGGCGGCGAACGGAAAAGTCATGGTCGACGCGGCCACCGTGGTCACCGCGGACATCAAGTGCGCGAATGGCGTGATTCACGTCATTGACCAGGTCGTGTTACCCGAACAGCAGAACATCGTGCAGGTTGCAGCCGGAGCCAAGACCTTTAACACGCTGCTGACGGCTGCCACGAAGGCCGGTTTAGCTGGGGCGCTCCAGTCGGACGGACCGTTTACTGTGTTCGCGCCGACCGACGAGGCTTTCGCCAAGCTGCCCGCTGGCACGCTCGAAGGGCTACTCAAGGCGGAGAACAAAGAGCGACTCGCCACAATCATCAAGTATCACGTCGTGTCGGGCCGGGTCTACTCTCCGACCGCAATGAAGGCGAAGGACGCCGGCACGCTCGCCGGACAGAGCGTCCGATTCAGCCGCAAGGACAATTCGTTGTTCGTCGAAAAAGCACGCATCGTGGCGACGGATATCGATGCATCCAACGGTGTGATCCACGTGATCGATACAGTCATTATCCCTGGCTAACCGAAAACTGTGTTCTTGAAGCGTCAAAAGTATGGCGCTCGAACGAAGGAGTGAATCATGAAGACGATGGATATACTCGCTGCCGTCCTGTTGGTTGTCGGCGGCCTGAACTGGGGTCTCTGGGGTGCGTTTGAGTTCGATTTGGTGGCGACGATCTTCGGTGGAAACACCGCCATGCTGAGCAAGCTCATCTACGGTGTGGTTGGTCTGGCGGCTCTGTACCAAGCGTTCGGCCTCAAGGCCATTCAGAGACGCTGGCTCGGCTCGCCCGCAACCGCCTGATGGTCAGGTGACCCCGGGCCAAAGGGAGCCGGCTCGGGGAGAATCCGAGTGCGGTGAGACGTCGGAAACACCCTCGCCCCCCCCTTGGCGAGGGTGTTTCCTGATTCTGACGAGTTGGGCGGATACCAGTGACCGGTCGGCAACGCGAGATCCTGATTGGCCGCTGTCGTTCGCTCCCTGGGGCAAAACTCCCTCCGGGTTCCGCCCGGCAGGCATAACGAGAGAAAGGTCTGGCAAATGAAATACTCATTCGCATCGATAGCATCGGGCATCGTCCTGGTCCTGGCGCTGGCGGCACCGACTGCGTCAGCGGCGTCGGAGGACAGCCGGGAACGCGAGCAAACGATCTTCGCATTCGACAATCCGCAAGATGGCGAGCCATGGGGTGCGGTCAACGACAATGTGATGGGCGGTATTTCGGACGGCCGTGTTCGGATGACCGACCGCGGGACCCTGGAGTTTTTCGGTTCGGTTTCGCTGGAGAACAACGGCGGTTTCGCCTCGATTCGTTCCCGCCGTGCGGACGTCGACCTGTCGAGCTTCGGCGGCTTGCTTGTCCGCGTACGTGGTGATGGAAAGCGTTACGACTTTAACCTCAGAACGAACGTTAGGATCATGGCCGGATCCTACCGGGCCAAGTTCGAGACGAGCGCAGATGCGTGGCAGGAAATCTATCTCCCATTTGGTGATTTCGAGCCGACGTCTTTCGGCCTCGTGCGCAAGAACCTGCCCGCACTCGATCCCAGCAAGATCCGTTCGTTCGGGTTCTTGATTTCGGATAAACAGGCGGGGTCTTTCGGCCTCGAAGTCGACTGGATCAAGGCAGTGGCCTCCCGCGAACAGCCCGACTCACAGAGCAGCGCCGCACTCCGGCCGAGCGGCGACTCGGCAGTCCGAGACTGGATCGAGGCAGCGATTTCTCGTGGTGCGCCGTTGTACAACGCCGGCGAGCCGCAGGCATGTACCGAGGTCTACACGCGCACCGTGAATGGCCTACTGAGTCTGGCTCCCGGGGAATTGTCGCCTCAGGCCGTCGAGCGACTCTCCGCCGCTCTGCGGGAGGCGAAAGAGACTGACGACGCCAGCAAACGAGCCTGGATTCTTCGCCGGGCCATGGACTTCACACTCCGATCGCTAGCGCAACGGACAACCGACCCGCTTCGCGCAGGGGCCCAATGAAGTGCGTCGTGCGGCCGGACGCGTTAGAGTTGGCTGAGGTTCACCACCCGGTTATATCCAGACAAGGAGTTTCAGATGTCGACGTCGTCGTCTTTCGCCCTGGACCTTACGGCGGTAGTCGCCGGTTGCGTTTTTTTCGCCGGCTGCTCGATTCCGCTGCCTTGGCCGGAAAGTCCGCTGTATGACACGCCCGACAATGATCCGAATTGGGTCGCGCCCGCGAGCAAGGAAGAGGCCCTGGCGTCCATGGCGGGACACTATGCCCACTATGACATCGTTGCCTACGACGGCGAGACGGCCAATGGCCCGCTAGCCACTTTCATCGTCTCGTACGGCTTCACGGACCTGGTTATCGAAGATGGGGAGCTTGTCGCGTACGACAGCTTCTGCAGTGCCGAGTATATCGCCAATCAGAACTTCGACACGATCTTCTCGGATGCAGCCACACAGGCCATTCAGCCCATTGGTGCGATCGTCGACGTATACGAGGAGGATGGCGCGTGGAAGATCTGGCGACCTGCGACGCCGACGCTCAACGGTATTGGCGGTGACCCGAACGTGCCGCTTTCGATGGACCGCAACGATCCCCTGATCAGCGATGACGATAACGATGGAAAGCCGGGCGTGACCGTGGTTGTGAAGCTTTTCGGCCTCATTGAAGGCGAGATCTACATTGCTCGCCGCGAGATATTCGCAAACGAAATGACCCTCTATTCCGATGGCAGTCTGCGGGGCAGCGTCATCGACGATTCGGAGCAGCTCGTGATTGGGGCGTCACTCGCGATTCTGGATACGCCCAACAACCCGCCCCAGCGGCGTGATCCCGGCCTGAATCCGCTCATTCTGATACCGGTCTCGGATGACATCGACACTTGCGAAGAACTCATGGCGATTCGAGATTCACTGTTTCCCGCTGAGCCTGGATTCTAGGACGCCCCACGGGCTCAAGGCTGACGAGCGGTGCCGACGGCTGTCATCTTACCCTCATACACACCGACCTGCAGGGGTGCAGAGCGCGCCATCCTCTCTCATGGGACCAACGTACACAACGGAGCGTTCCGGGGCCCGGAGAGTGTCCCACGCTCTCTCACGGGCCACAACGCGCCCGTGATCGCCGTCGGGTCAGGGCAACGAACGATCCCAGGCGAGCAACTGCTGCGATAAGCGCTTGACGATGTTCGCATGCTTGTCGGCGACGTTGGTTTGCTCGGCGACGTCCGCCTGGAGGTTGTACAACTGCAGGTCCGATCCGTCGGCGTTCATCAACAGCTTCCAGTCGCCATCGCGAATCGCCAGATGCGGACTCTTGTCTTTCTTCAACCCCGGAAAGCACCCCGCGTGGCGGCCGTACTCCCACATCACCGGCTGCGGTCGCACCGGCGCCGCCTTGCCGAGAAACGCCGCACTCATGTCCAACCCATCCGGCGTATACCCCGCGGGCAGTTTCGCCCCGGCCAGTGCACAAATCGACGGCAGCAGGTCCATTCCCGCCACCACGGTCGTCTCATTGGTCTTTCCCGCCGGGATGGTGCCCGGCCACCGCACGATGAAGGGCTCGCGCACGCCGCCCTCATACAGCGACCACTTCCGCCCGCGCAGCCCGCCGGTGAGACCCGGCGCAGCGCGGTCAGCCTGACTCTTGCTGTAATAGTGTGGCCACGCGGTCGGGCCGTTGTCGCCGGCGAAGACGATGACCGTGTCTTCGCGCAACCCCATCTCGTCCAGTGCGCCGAGCAGCCGCCCGAGTTGCCGATCCAGTTCATCCAGCACGGCGTAGAACCTCTGCCACCGCGGCTCGTTCGCCAGATGCGCGAACTTGTCGAGTTGGGCCTGGGACGGCACGTGTGGGTCGTGGACGTCGTTGGGCCAGAGGTTGACGTAGAACGGCTGGTTCTTGTTTTGGCAGATGAAATCGATGGCCCGGTCGACGAACATCCCGGTCCGCGGGTGCCAGTCCGACCAGGTGATCTTGCCGTGGCCGAGTTTGGCGCTCTCTTTGGACAGGCCGTGTTTGCTGATGAGCAGGCGGTCGCCGAGCCCTTCAAACCCGACGAGCGATTCGTCGAAGCCGTAGGCCTGCGGCAAGGGTGCATCGTCGACGTCACGTCCGCCGCCCATGTGCCACTTGCCGAAATGCCCGGTCGCGTAGCCGGCTTTCTTGAGCACTTTCCCCAACGTGACGGCATTGGGGTCGAGCCAGTTGGGCATGCTGCGCCTGCGGTTGGCTTCGCGGCTGGCGAGGTACGAATGGATCTTCCAACGCTGCTGGTATTGTCCGGTCATCACCGCCGTACGCGACGGCGAGCAGATCGGCGAGTTGACATAGGCTTGCGTGAACCGGACCCCTTCGCGCGCCAGGCTATCGATGTTCGGCGTGGCGATCTCAGTGTTGCCGTAGCAGCTCAGATCGCCGAAGCCAAGGTCATCGATGAAGATGAAGACGAAGTTCGGCCGGGACTTTGGCGGGGCATCGAAGGCCAAGGCGTCCGGCAGGGTCAGCGCGGCAGCCCCTGCGCCGAGAGTCTTGAGGAAATGTCGCCGGCTGGTCATGCGGATTGGCATCGTGCGAACTCCGATGGGTGCAAAGGCGATTCACCATCAAGTGGTTGCCGCGTGCGTGTCACTGGTTCGAAAACCCCATCTCGGCCCCGGATCGGTGGATGCGCGAACGGCTTCTCGTCCCTGCGGCATTCCGCCGGTCTGAACCGATTGCTCGATCGTTCCATTGTACGGACAGTCCGTGGCGAGACCACCGGCTAATCCCGTCGCTGGATACCCACGTAGTTGACGCCGACCAGGTTGCCGCCGCCGTCCGGGCCCGGCCCGGCGAATCGGAGGATCAGCTCGTGCTCCCCCTTGGTCAGCGTGACGGTGTCGGAGCCATGTTGCCGCAGGAGGACGCGGTGCGGAACGCACAGGTCGATCGCTTCGGATTGCCCCTCGAAGGCGATGGGTTTGCCATCCAGCGCGACCGAAACGCGTCCGGACTGCTCATTCAGAGCCAGCCCGAGCTTGATCGCGTGGTTTCCATCTTCGGCAACCGGAATGCGCAACGCCAGCTCGTCTCTCTCGCGCTGCGGGCGCCAAGCGACCAGCCGGCTGCCAGCCCAGAGGTTGCCCGCTTCGATCGTCACGTCGGCGTTCGCCTGCATCACGTCTGCCGCGTGCATGAAGACCGTATCGCGCGAGGCAAACCGCGCCGCAGGCTGCCAATCTGCGGGCAGCGTCAGATGACGTACGTCCTCGTCCGTGATCGTGAGGTGGTCATCCATAAGTCCTGGGCGAGCGTAGTGGTAGCCGATGCGAGCGTAGGAGAATCCCGGTGTCGGCTCGTGGCTGTACAGCTCCATGTAGAACGCCATGCGCTGCTGAAACGGCAGGCAATCGAGGATGTGCCAGCGCTGGTTCGTCACAAAGCCCCGGTTCCCGGGTCCGTCATTCCTCGGCTGGCCGCAGTACGGGAAGCCGAAGATGTCGGGAGCGGACCAGCCGTAGTTGAAGTAGTCTTCCGAGCCGGTGCCGAAGGTGGACGGAAACGTCTCCTCGTCCACGAAGACCTTCTCATCGCCTTCGCCCCACCATCCGCCCCAGGTCGTGGGCACGGCCGCCGGGTTCAGCATCATCAGGGCTGTGCCGACGTAAACGCCGCGCCCGGTGGCAATCACGTACGGCATGTCCTGTGGTGCGGCGTTGGAGGCGACCAGATCGTGATCGACACGCCAACGCGCGCGGAAGTGCATCGACGTTTCGTCGTTCCACGCATAGTCAACCGACAGAGCGGTTCCGGTCACCGTCACCGGCTGCTCGCCGCGGTTCTCAATCAGGATTTTCAGCGACTCCTTGAACGGCATGAGATAGCGGCAGGTCATCGTCCCGTCGGGGTGTACGGTAAACGGGAGCGAAACGAACGGGTTGACTCCTGGTGCGGCGCCAAAGAAGTCGCCGATCGGGGCTTGCACCTGTCCCCACGGGTAGTCGTCGCAGATGATATGCAGGATTGTCTGTCGCAACGCTCGATCCAGGTCTGCGGCCTCCACCTTCAGCGTGAGTTGGCCCAGCGCCCGCGGTCCACGCAGCGCGAGCACCTCGCGCGATTCCTTCGCCGGGACATCAGCCGCGATCGTCTCGCACGGCTGCGACGACGATGGAGAGCATTCCGCGTCGGGGTCGGCCAGCACGCGCGCCGTGTCGCGGATGTCGGTGGCGCAGGCCTTCAGGTCCTCCGGCCGGAAAGTGACCACGTCCGCGTCCGGGTCATACCGGCGGATCTGCACATGGTAGAAGTGCTCAGTCTTGATATCGCCGACCCAGATCATTCGGCATCGCCGGGCGAATGGGATCGGGCAGTACCCGGCGTCGCGCTGGCAGAACGTTCCGTCCAGCGTATCACCGCCAAGCCCGGCGGCCTCGGAAAAGGCCCGGTAGGCACCGGAGAGGAATTCCTGGGCAGGACCGTCACAGATCGGGACATCAGCGGAATCGAGATACAGCCGGATGGATCCTGTCATGGTCGTCGACCACGTTCGCACAATCGCGCCGGGTCCCTGCATGTCGCAGATCACGTATTCACCGATGCCGTTTTCGTCCGGTTCCTTCGCGACGGCTTCGAAGTTCGGGATCTCCTCGCCGCCGAAACCGTCGTTGTTCGCGAACCATCCGGGGCCTCCGGGCAGCACGCTCCGCCGGTCATAGGAGGAGAACTGGATGGTCCTGAACGCGGGGTCCGGGAAGTCTGCCAAACGATGGAGGTCGGTCATCTCCCGCACGAGTGATCCTGTGGTGACGGGGTGTCGTTTGGTGCTCACGCCAGTCGCCTTTCCGGAAGCGGTTACGTTGTCGGGTCGCGTCTGTCCACTCACGCATGTACCTCCATTCCCAGGCGAAACGTACCCGGTTGGGCCAGTTGGGTATGTTGAGGCCGTTTCCGCTCTGGCACAACCTCCAATACCGGAAACCGAGGGTTGATCGTTCCCGCGTTGGTCCGCGCGCCACGACGGGAGCTACGCTGATGCGCGCTATGGCCGTCGGCCGGTTGGGCGAGCAGTGCCCGGTTTGCCAAGCCGTGGTGTGTGGTGCATACTGCCATCCGGAGACGCGCGGTGAACGCCGTCGAGAAGCGCGAGCGATAGCAGCGCTTCGAATCACTGTGCCACCAGCGGGGTCTTTGCTGGGCGGGCAGTGCCGAGTCACTATGGAAGCCGTCGTGGGTTGGGCCGACTGCCCGACGGCTGACGAAACCTGCGACAACGTCAGAGAACGCATTCCCGGCGTCTCGCACACGACCATCTGCCGTGCGCTGGAAGCGCTCGTGGAGGTGGGCGTGCTCGCCGGGTGCGGTAGTGCGGTTTGAACCCATGACGTACCACCACCATCACATCATTTGCCTCCACCGCGACAGGCTCATGGACGCGGCATTTGCCCGGCCAGTCGCCGGAAATGAGAGCGAGGAGGGACATACCCACGGAGCGAGCCACGTACCGAAGCGGACAGACGAGCAGTGGAAGGGATTGCGGGCACCCAAACGGAGGACGAAACCATGAAACGAATGCAGCACGTTGCGCTACGGCATGGCTGGCCCGTGCTGACCGCCGCGATCATGGGGATCGTGGCGGTGGGGCTCGTTGTGGCGCAGGCCCAGGACAAGGCGCCCACAAGCTACGCGCCTGTGGTCGTCACGGAGAGCTTCCAGGACACGATGGCGCGGATGGCGGCGGCGAAGCCAGCCATCATGGAACGACAGATGGCTCTGCTGGCGGAACGCTATGACCTGAGTGATCGGCCGGTGAGCGGTGTAACGATGTCCAGCGGCAAAGCGATCCAGAAAGGCGTTCGCGTGAAGCTCCCGCCGGGCGTGACCTGGCAGCAACTTGCGGAGATGACGCCGGCGGACATCAAGGCGAAAGGGCTCTGGCCCAAGGGCTTCCTGCCGTTGCCGCACCCGAACCATGCCGAAGGCGGCATGGTGTTTCCACAGCATCATATCGACGAGATTAAACGGCAGACGAAGATCGACCTGACGCGGTTCGATCTGGACTACGATCTGCCCGCTCACTTCCTGCCCGAGTACCCACCGCCGATCTACCTGACCACGCGGCCCGATCTCGGCGACGTATCGCAGGGCAAGGTCGTCACGATCGACAACTACTACGAGCTTTTCAACGGGATTCTCAATCCGAAGCAAATCGAGGGACTGCGGCTGCTCGTCACGCCGTTCCCACAACAGCAGTTCAACCAGACCGAGGATCGACGATCCGTGCGGCCGCACCGTGGCGTCACGTGCTTCGACTGCCACGTCAATGGCCATACCAATTCCGCTACACACCTGGTTGGCGATATCCGGCCGCAGGAGTTCCGCCACGGGCTGGACACACCCACGCTGCGTGGTGTGAACGTGCAACGGCTGTTCGGGTCGCAGCGGGCGATCAAGAGCATCGAAGACTTCACCGAGTTCGAGCAGCGAGCGGCCTACTTCGATGGTGACCCGGTGATCGGCACCAAGAAGGGGCTGAACATCCTGGACCGCGGAAGCCAGGTGCACTTCATGGCGGAGTTTCAGGCGTTGCTCAACTTCCCGCCGGCACCGAAGCTCGACGTCTTCGGCAAGCTCGATGAAGGCAAGGCCACGGCATCCGAGCTGCGCGGCCAGGAAATTTTCTTCAACAAGAGCCGCTGTGCCGAGTGTCACGCCGCACCCTACTACACCGACAACCTGATGCATGACCTGCAGGCCGAGCGCTTCTTCGAGCCACAGATGGTGAATGGCCGGATGGCCTCGGCCGATGGCCCGATCAAGACCTTTCCGCTCCGTGGCATCAAGGACTCGCCGCCGTACCTGCACGATCGGCGTCTGCTGACGCTGGAAGACACGGTGGAGTTCTTTGCCTTGGTGACCGGCGTGAAGCTGACGGAGCAGGAGAAGAAGGACTTGACGGCTTTCGTGCGGTGCCTGTAGGCCGAAGGACGTTTACCGACGAGGGCGAGGCGGGTGGGGGCCACGCCCTCGTTCGCACTGGCGAGCTGGCCCGCGTGGGTCTGGTGCCGCGACGATCGGACGCCCGCCTGCCGGGGGCGGTCAGTCCGGAAATCTCTGTTGACATCCCGCCAGCCTCTCGCTAGCGTGATGCATCAATCTTCCAGGTGCGGTCTGGATGCCGCCGTCTTTTAGAAGGGAGACAACAATGAAGAAGAAAGTTTTTCTGCTTGGTCTTTTGGCTGCAACGGGTACGTTGCTGGGTGGCTGCTGGGGCACGGTTCACAACTTCGTGATCCACGGCAGCGAACTCGTTCAGTTCTGGGGCGCGCTGAACCAGCTCGGCATCGCGTAGAGCCGAGAGAATGAGCGCGAGGATCGCAGGATCGCTCGGCGCGGCGATTCCAATTGCCCTTCTGTGAGTAACGCGCGGTCCGGAGTGGGTTTTCAGTACACTCCTGTCGTGAGTTTGGTGGGGTAATGGGGTTGGTGAGCCGGAACGATATTGGTGTGTGCCTGTCACCGGTCACTTGACGTGGTCAGGGCTATTCTGTGATTCCAACCCTGCCGTAGTCCAATACGGCTGGAACAACCACTCGCTTCGACGCCGACTGTCGAGGCAACGCGCGGGAGCACGAGGATTGGGGGTCCTCGTGCTCTCTGCGTAGGCTGGCTTTCCACTGCCTGATGGTCCGCAACGAACAGCAGCTTCGCCAGCCGGGAAATCGGTGTCAGAAACCTGCGCGATAGCGCTCGGCCCCCCACAGCCGCGCTACCACGGGTTCTTCACGTGGCACGACCGCCCGGTCTGCACGATGTAATCCTGGTGGTATTCCTCTGCCGGCCAGAACGTCTCGGCTTTCTCAACTTGCGTGACGATCGGGCGACTGCCGAAACGCTTCTGCTCGCGCAGCTCCGCGATGAAGGCCTCGGCCGCACGCCGCTGTTCCTCCGAGGCACACCAGATGCCTGATCGGTACTGCGTGCCGACATCCGGTCCCTGGCGGTTGCGCTGCGTCGGGTCGTGCATGGCGAAAAACACTTCGAGCAAACGGCGATACGTGATGCGCTGTGGGTCGAAGACGACTTTCACCGTCTCGGCGTGACCCGTGTCACCGCGGCAGACCTGCTTGTACGTCGCCTTCGGCACGCGTCCCTGCATGTAGCCGCTGACCGCGTCGAGGACCCCCTGTCCTTTCTGGAAGTAGTGCTCAATCCCCCAGAAGCAACCGGCGGCGAAGTACGCCGTCTCCGTCTCGACCGGCCGGCTCTCCGGCGGCAGCGCCGTACCCTCATCGTAGAACCGCAGTGACGCGGAGTTCAGGCAGTGACGTTGACGCGTGGGCGGCGGGCCGTCGTCAAACACGTGCCCGAGATGCGCCTGACAGCGTGCGCAGACGATCTCGTTGCGATCCATCCCGAGGCTCTTGTCCTTCCGCCTCGCAACGTGCTGCGGATCGAATTCGCGGTGGAAGCTGGGCCATCCGGTGCCGGAGCGGAACTTGTGTTCACTGGAGAACAATGGCAATCCGCACACGACGCACACATAGATGCCATCCTTCTTGTTGTCCAGCAGTGTCCCACAGAAGGGCGCTTCGGTGTCGGCCTTCTGCGTAATCCGGTAGGCCTCCGGGTTCAGCTTGGCCGCCAGGTTTTTCACCTGCTCGGGTGGCAACGGCGTAATGTCGTAGAGCGACGCGGAGTATGTGGGTTTCATGTTCTCTGCTGTTCCAAAGTGCGTCCGGTTGGCGGTTTTCGACGCTGGGTCGCGCGGGTGAAACTGGCTGCCCTGCGTTTCCGCCGGTCGACAGCCGACGAGCGCCACCGCAGCCGCGGCCGCCATTCGAAAAACGGTTCGATACTGCATCATATCCATCAGAACCATCCGATGGCGGGTTCTATTCCGGCACCTTCGCCGGCACCCCCGCCGAATGATGAAAAACCGCAGGGAAATAGGGCGAATCGGGCGCCTCGGGCTTGTGAATCGCGACAGAAACCGGCGATCTGATTAGGCGTTCCGGGGCCACCAGATTCCCTGGTGGAGCGTGGCCTTCGGGCTGGGCGCGTGGCGTTCGCGGGCTCCTCATACTCCGGGGCACTGTGCGGGAACGGGGATCCACGGAGAGTCGCCGTTCCTCGTGGGCACGTTTCGGGTAGGACGAACTGTGTCTCTCGTCGTGCTCAGCCGATGCCCAGAGTCTTGTGAACGGCGCATGGTTGGCGCGATAATGGGTGCCATCGACTAGGACAACACGCAATGGGGCGCACGCATACAGCAGTGGTGGCAAAAGAACAGCGGGGCCGGTGTGTCGTCTGCGGCTACATCTTGTACGGCGCGGCCTCCGGACTGGTACGCTGTCCTGAATGTGGGACAACACAGACGGGCCGTGATGCCTGGTATCGCGCGCATGGCCCGTGGTCATGGCGTCTGCCGCCGCAAGACATGGCACGGGGGCGGGCCCCGCGAGCATGTGCGCGGCTGGCCCGGCGGCGCGTCTTTGTGTGGCTCGTCGCGCCAACGCTGCTGTATTTCGGCCTTGTCCTGGGGGGAACGTCGGTCTCCGTCGCAGCTACGTACAGGAATGCATTCAGCGGGCAACGCTATGTTCTCAACTGGCGTCCGTTCACTCTCAACCTGAGGTTCGGCGATGAAGGCACAACGGTCCCTCTAATGCGGCAGTGGAAGCTCAGGGTTCCATCTCTCAACGCGACCCCGTGGCTTGTACTTGGTGCCCTGCCGGTATTCCTCGTGACGCTGGGCACTCTCGCGTGGCGGATCCTGGGGTCGAGCAACGCCCGGAGAGGACGATCGGCGGGCGTCATGGCGTTGTTCGTGCTCCAGGCATCGCTACTGTTGCCCGGGACAATCCCGGTCACGGGAGTTCTCCTCGCGCTCGCAGCGGCAGAAGCGTGTCTGGTGCTCTTCCTGAACTGGCCACGGGGCGTGACAGGTCGTGTGGCGTTGCCCCTGCTCGCGCTGGCCAACCTCGGATCCCTGATTCGGGGCAGTCTGTTTCTTGCCCGGCTGCATGGCCTCGGCGGCACAACGCGTGTTGGCGGATGGCTGCGTCTCTGCGCAGCAGAAGGCGTGTGGCTGGTGGGTGTCATACTGGTCACCAAGATCGTGGCAGTGGTGTTCGGGTACAACCTGCATGTGTCGGCGTACCTATGAACATGATGACCGCCGGCACAGCGGGGGCGGACGGAAGCGCACGCGTTTCTGCGTCCCTCGCTTTGATGAGAAACACAGAAGTGCTTGCCCCTGTGGCGGGCACGTGATAAGATCGTTTTTCGTTGGGGGAGGTGGGTGAGGTTCCCTTCTCTAACAGGTGATGGACCCTGGGAGGAAGGGGCTCTTTGGCGCGTGGGGCCGGTTCTCTTTCTTGTCAGGCAAGCATGGTTGCACTAACGAGCGCGACGACGTCCCAGCAGGCTCGGGTTTCCTTTGGAGGAGGACAGGAAATGCGGAAGTGCATGGCGATCGCGGCAGTGACGGTCTTCGGACTGGGCTCTGTTCCTGGCGCGCAGGCGGAGATGGCGATGGACTGGGTCACTGTCGGTGATCCGGGAAACATGTGGGATGGGGGGTACGGCAGCGTGTGGTACACGTACGACATTGGCAAGTACGAGCTTACGAACGTCCAGTACGGCGAGTTCCTCAATGCTGTCGATCCGGACGGCCAGAACCAAAACGACTTGTACAATAGCTACATGGGTGCCCATCAGCGCGGCGGGGGAGGGTGTTTGGATGTCAAAGATCCGCTCCGGTGCTGCGCTGAGTGGCTGGAGGAATGCGAGCCGGTGGGCATGGCTCTGGCGCGGTT
>Ga0272441_10002376_pt1 | contig 38106 bp, 19 predicted proteins | sample SSMProp6N_FD_193582 | JGI IMG/M metagenome (GOLD analysis project Ga0272441, IMG submission 193582) | Marine sediment archaeal communities from Little Sippewissett salt marsh, Falmouth, MA, United States - SSM-Prop-6N | ecosystem: Environmental > Aquatic > Marine > Wetlands > Sediment ... | reverse complement strand
TTCCCTAATTGCTTAACCGGACAGTAGTGATTACTGATTACTGATTACTGATTACTGATTACTGATTACTGATTACTGATTACTGATTACTGATTACTGATTACTGATTACTGACGACCGCGCCGCGCGGCGGCGCGGTCGTCGCGCGTGCGACGAGCCGGCCCGGCACCCGCAGGATCCCGCGCCGGTCCCGGCACGCGGGCAGATCGCCGAGGAAACAATGCGCGGCGATATAGCCCATCCGTTCGTGCTGGAAATCGTATGTACTGATCCCGTGCACGATCGTGTCCGCCTCGTTACCGCACGCGATAATGCTGATCCGGCCCGGCACGTCGACGCCTGCTTCACGCAGAAACTCGAGCGCGCCGATCGCCTGCATCTCGCCCTCAAATGCCCACGCCGTGATCGGCTCGAGGCGCAGCGCCTCGGCGAAACTCCGTTCCATCGCACGACGAAACTCGTCGGCATTGGCCAGGACCTGCAGTTGCTCTCTGAGCTCGGTGAGCGGGTCATGAATTCGAAATGGGCTGAGCTCGAACAGCTCCGCGCAGCGTTCGAGCGCGCGACCTCGCAGCTCGCCATAGTGCTCGCGGGCCGGCTCCGCGCGATCGCGCAGGGAATGGAACACCTTGACGGTGCCGCGGCCCGCCGTGCCCTGTTTGAACCCGCGCACGAAGCCCTGTTCTCGCGCCTTGCCCCAGGGGTACATCGGGAAATGGCTGAAAAACGCCGCGGCCCGATGCCCGAGCCGCGCGAGATGCGCTGCCATGCTCGCGGTTGCACCGCGGTTCTCGATCCAGACCAGGTACACGTTCTCGCGAATGTCCAGCCTCAGGTCGGGATACAGGTTGCGCAGCCGGTTGTGCAGGTTGTGGACGACCGGGAGTCCTGTCCGGGCTGCCGCGTTCAGGTGCCGTTCCAGACGCCGGGTGTTCGAGCCGGTCTTGTCGGGACCGGGCGCGAGATAGAGGAACCCGACGGTGTCGGCGCGCGTCAGGCGGGTCACCGCTCGAACGCTCTCGGCCGTGATGTCGATCGGCCGGAACTCGGTGATACCGTAGCGATTCAGCTCCGTCTCGAACGAGCGGAGGAACGGGCGCGTGATGCGCCATGTCCACATCCGCTCGATTTGGCGCAGTGAACCCAGCACCGTGACGGTCCGGCTCGCCGGCGGCACGGCCGATGCCGACTCGACGCCGGCCAGCCAGCGCGCGCCGCGCCGGTAAATCAGGCCCGCATCCGCAACCGCTTTAAGCGCAGCATTGATCGCTCCGCCCGTCGCTGCGTAGCGCCGGCCCAGCGTCTGCTTGCCCGGCAGAAAACAACCCGGCGGATAACCGCCCGAGCGAACGTCGTCGGCCAAAGCTTGCACCACGCCGACCGACACCGCGCTGCCGCCCGCGAGCAGGGGTGGGACGCGTTCGTGAGTGCTCCGCACGTATACGCCGCTACCGCGCCGACGCTGCACAAGACCCGCCGACTCGAGCATGCCCAGCACGCGCTGGACCGTCCCGCGCGATACCGAGTGCGCCGCGGCCAGGGCCGTCACGGACGGTAGCCGGCTCCGGTTCGGCAACGCGCCGCTCTCGATCCGGCCGACGATCGCCTGGTAGACTTCCTGCGATCTGCGAGCACTGCGTGTCATAGGCCATAAAATAGCATCCTCTGGGCAGGATGACTATACTGATAGCCGTTGTTTCGCTTTTCAACGGTGGGCGGGATGGCTATGTATTCTGGTAGATGATGTGGGCGCGCGAGCGACTGCATCTGTTCAATCGGACTGTACGAAGCAGAGCCTGCCCGGTTATGATAGGCCGCAGAGACGCGCATCGATGCGCCACGCGGCCGGATCCAGGGAGTTCCCAGCCAAGGAGGACCGACATGCATCGCACGTCCCGCACACTCTCTTGTTTCTGTGTCGTGCTCGCCGTTCTTCTCTCGTTCGCCGCGCGTGCGTCGGCCAAGCCGGGCCCGTGGTGGAAGCAGAAACGGGATCCGATCACGAAGCTGAAACGCTTGTACGTACAGACCGAGCTGGTGTCCGGCGGCCAGCCACGCGCGGTGCTGGCGCTGCCGTCGGGCGATCGCTACGCGGCGGCGGCGGCCCGGCTCCAGGCGGCGATAGCGCGGGCGGGTGGCGCGCGTCTGCCGATCGTTCGCGACGCGCAGGACGCGGAGACGTTGCTGAAAGAGCACAACGTGATCGCGCTGGGCAACATGTCCACGAATCCGTTCCTGGAGCGGCTCTACTGCCAGTGGTACTGCCTGCTCGACCTGAAGTACCCGGGCAAGGGCGGCTATGTCGTACGGTCGTTGCACAATCCGTACGCGACCGGCCACAATGTGATTCTTGTCGGCGGCTCGGACGACGCGGGTGTCGGCAAGGCGGCCGATGTGCTGTGCGGCCTGCTCAAGCGCGGCGACCCGCTGACGCTGGGCTGGACGATGAAGATCGCGTTGGACCCCGCGCTCGAGCTACCGGACCCTGGCGAAGACGGGACAAAGATACAGTACGCGCGCAAGTGGCGAAGCCCGAGCCGGAAGTTACGCAGCGGCGAGGGGCACAGCGGCGGCCGCACGATGGGGTACAACCCGGTCAACTGCGCCGGGCTCCTGTACTACATGACGGGACAGCAGGTCTACCTCGACTACTTCAAGGCGTGGGTCCGCCCGGACCCGAAGAACATGCCGGCCGCGCTGTTGAGCGCGCCGGGCTTCGACGACCCGTCCCGTCCGCTGGTCGCGGTCAGCGAGTATCACGACCACCTGGTCGAATGCGTGTGGGACCTGATCGAAGAGAGCCCCGCATTGACCGACGAGCAGCGGCTCTACGTCACGCAGCAGCTGTACGAGCACCAGTTCTACCGTTACGTCTACGGCAAGAGCAAGGACGACTTCGTCTACCGCACGCCGGGCGACCATGCCGGCTACAAGCTGCTCGGCGTCTATACGGGCAGCCGGTATTTTGCCAAGTACTACCCCTCCCCTCGCTGGGAGACCCGCATGGAGAGCGTCCGCAAATCGATGCACAGCTTCATCGAGAAGGCGCACTGGTGGGACACCGCGTACTGGGCGGGCAAACATCTGCAATTCGTGTTCGAATTCTTCACGTTCGACGGCTACGACGAGTTTGTCGCGAGCGGCGCGGCCCGCAACTACGTGAACATGCTGAAAACGCTCCGCAACGGCGAGCAGGTCGACGACTACAACAAGAGCATGAACCCGGTGCTGCTCAACATGGCCGCGCACATGCTGAAAGACCCGGAATGCGTCTGGCTGCGCGACGAGATGGACTTCAGCTCGAGCAAGCTCCGGCTCGGCCGCTCGTTCTGGGTGCCGGCCGAGCAGGCGCAGGCGCCCACCACGCTGGCGCAACGGGTCATGGCCTATCCGCCGCACAAGGCGGCCGGGGACACGGGCCCCTATGCTGGGGACAGAGGCGCAAGATACAAGATCCTCACATACCGCTCCGGACTCAGCGACAAGGACGACTTCCTGTGCATGGACGGCTACTACGGGCGCGGACGCACCGCCTACCACGTGAACACGCTCTACAAGCTGCGCATGTTCGGCGGCGAATACCTGTTGAGCGGCTACAACAACGACGTCGATGTCTGGTACAACGGCATGACCGACACGACGGTGGCGTACGCCGCGGCACTCAACCGGACGGTGACCGCGCCGGGCATCGCCTACATCGAGACGGAAGTCGACAGGATGCCGTTCTCCGTGTGGCAACGACAGGTGCTCTATCTGCAGGATGCGGGCTGCTTCGTCACGGACCGGATCACGGCGTCCAACGCGGGCCGCTTCACCGTGCGCGCCTCTTGGGAGTTGGGCGGAGAGGGCGAGCCCGACACCCGTCGCCCGAACGCGGTGCGCGCGCAGAACGGTGCCGTCGTGGTCTGTGCGGGGCCCTTGAAGACGACAGTCTCCGGCAAACACGTGCACCAGACGGCGGATGTCGAGCTGCGCACGGGCAAGCCGTTCACGCTCGGCACATGGCTGTCGCGCGCAGAGGACGGGAAGATGCCAACACGATTGCGCCAACTGCGCAACGGCGTGTACCTCGCGGCCGGACCCCGGCCGGGGCTGGTAACGACAACGGACTTTGCGGCCGACGGTGTCACGGTGCGCGGGCAGTATGCCTATCTCGGGCCCGAGCGCCTGGTCCTGGTGCACGCGTGGCAGCTGGTTGTCGGCGACAAGCAGGTGCTGCGCACGGATGACCCCGTCTCGCTGGCGTGGAACCTTGCCACCGGCGACGCAACGATCGAGGCGGACAGCGCGGCCCGGCTGACGGTGGCCGCACAAGGCGCGGCGATCCCGGCGGTCGTGCAAGCAGGCGTGCACAGATTCGAGCAGGTCATGCCCACGGCAGGGCTCGAGGCCGCACTCGCACGCGTGCTCGGCAGTCTGGCCGAGCGCCCGGCCGACGTGCAGCGGGCCGAGACGAATACAGAGGATGCCGGGGGCAGTCGCTGGGCGCCGGACTGGCAGGTCACCGCCCCGCACGGGATCACGCATCTGGCGATCGCGCGGTCCGGCCGGATCTGGGCAGCCAGTCAGGACGACTCCGGCAGGGCCATCCTGGGCCTGACCCCGGCCGGCGGGCACGCGGCGAAGATCGCGTGCCCGGAAGAAATCCTCTCGCTCTGGGCGGCCAAGTCGCCGGCGCAGGAACGCGCGTTCGAGCTGCTGGCCGGCTTTCACGACGACGACATCGCGCGCGCTTACGCCGCGGACGGGCGCGAGTTGTGGAGTTTCAAGACGGAGCCGCATAAGAGCTTCCGGATCGGAACACGCTGGAAAGCGCCCTGGTTCTCGAATCCCGGCTACGAGCCGGGCAGCCGGTACAAAAACCGGGGGGTTCATTCCATCCTGGTCGGCGACTTCTGGGGCACGGGCACCGAACAAATCGTGGTCGGCCGTCCGGTCGCGCTCGAGTTCCATTCCCTGGACGGGGCGCTCATCACACGCGTGCCTTCCGACCTGGGCCCACCTACGACGCTGGCCGCCCTTACACAACGCGGGGCCGGCCCCGCGAAGAATGTCGTCATCGCGGGCAAATACAGGAACGGGGCCGGCTGGGGTACCAGCGTCGTAGGGGCAGGTTACAGCGTGCGAAACGCATTGGGCGGTAAGAACATCGTCGAGGGGTACTCCCCGATGGTCGCGTGGGGCCGTTGCGGGCACGGCGATATCATGACCGAAGACCTCGACGGGGACGGTGTCCAGGAGATCGTCATGACGATCAGCGGGCATTGGAACGAGCTGCGCGTGTATCCCGGCGACGCGGGCCGGCAACTCCGCAAAGTAAAACCGCGCTGGATGAAGTATTTCGGGCCCGGCCACGGCTGGTGGGTCCACGAGAAGGCGATCCGCGACAAGTTCATGCGCGCGCTCGCGCTCAGCGACCTCGACGGGGACGGCCGCAAAGAGGTGATCGTCGGACTCAAGATCGGATGGGTGCACGCCTACGATTATGCCGGGAACCTGCGCTGGTCACGGTTCCTCGACAGTGGGATCCGTTCACTCGCCGGACTCGACCGCGCGCTCGCCGTCGGGACCGCCGACCGCCGGCTGTTGCTACTCGACGGGCGGACCGGTAAGACGCTGCGAACCGCGAATCTGGAGTCTTCGGTCGAGGAACTCGCGGCAACCGCGGAGGGCGCCCTGATCGCAGGGACACGGAAGGGCCTGATCGCCCAATTCCCCGGACCGTAGCGCGTCCGCCCCCGCATGTCCGGCCGCAGACGGCACGGCGCGACTTGCCGCAGCCGAAAGGGAAACAAGCGGCGGCGCGACGACCAGCCAGCCATTCTCGTATTGACAAACCCCAACATATGCGTATTCTAAAAGACAATCGGGCTCCCACCATGGAAACGTCTGGGCGGTCTCCTTGAGGAAGGAGGTGCAGGCCGGGACCGACACGCGGGAGGCCGACCTGCTCGAAGACGAACTCACAGACCGAATCTCTCCCAACACAAACGACCAAGGAGAACGACTCATGCATCGCATACGCCTACTCTCTGTCCTGGCTCTCGTGCTCGCGCTGGCCGTGCCGGCCTTCGCGCAGATCGAGCAGGGCACGTTCGAACTGAACTTCATGGCCGCCCTCTCCCGCAACACGGTCGAGGATGCCGACGAAGATCTCGACATCGGGAACGTGGCCGTGCGCGGCGGTTTCTTCCTCACCCCGATGCTGCAGGTCGGCGGTACGATCAGCCTGATCGCCGTTACGGTCGATGATGTTGACGCCAGCGTCGCGGCACTCGGCGGGTTTGCCGCGCTGCATATCCCGCTGCAGATAGACACGCTCGTCCCGTATGTCGGGGCCGGCGCCGGCATGGGCCGGGCCAGCGTCGATGCCGGGGGCGGCATGGACGACGACATCGACATGTTCTACTGGCGCGTGTTCGGCGGCGTCAAAATCATCATCAAGGACGGCGTCGCGCTCGTGTTGGAGCCGTCTTACATGCAGCAGACGCTCAGCAACGGCGACGACGTCGACGTCACGCGGCTGGGCATCGACGCCGGTTTCTCGATCCTGCTCTGAGAACCCGCTGCCGCGGGTTCTCATCGCTCTACGGAATTCTCCCGCGCTGGCGCGTGGGAGAATTCCGTAGCATGCTCTCAATAGATGGGGCACGCACTCACGCGTAGCGCCCGAACTCGCGGTAGGCTGCCAGCAGCGCGTTCACGTTTTCGGGCGGTGTGTCGGCCTGGATGTTGTGGGCCGTGCACGCGATGTAGCCGCCGCCCGGCATGAGTGCCGCGAGCGTGTCGCGCACCTCCTCGCGCACATCGGTCGGCGTGCCGAACGGTAGCGTGCGCTGGATCGAGATCCCGCCTTGGAACGCAAGTGCACCGCCGTATTCATGCTTCAACTCGCCGGCGTCCATTGCGGCGGCTTCCGGCTGGAGCGACTGAAGAATGTCCAGCCCCCGGTCGAGAAGACAGGGCAGCAGCTTGCGCACCGAACCGCAGGTATGATGCATGACCGGCAGATCGTGCTCGTGCGCGAGCGCGATGTAGGCCGCAAACCCCTCGCCCAGAAATTCCTCCCACATCCGGGGCGAAAGCAACGGCCCAGTCTGCGCCCCAAAATCGTCGCCCGTCACTACCAGATCCAATTTTCCGCACGCCGCCTCGAACACGCGGCGCGCGTATTCGAGATAGAACGCCCGAATCCGAGCGAACAGCGCATGCGCCAGCTCCGGGTTCAACGCCAGGTCCAGAAAGATCTGTTCCGTGCCGCGCAGATACATGGCCGGCTTGAGCTGCGCAATGCGGTTCAGGCGGTCACCCATGAAAGCCGCAATCCGGCCGCGCGCCCGGATCGCTTCGCACTGCGCCGCGATTTCACTGTAGTCGAACCAGTCCGGGGCCGGCCAATGCCCGTATGTTTCAACCGCCTCCCTGCTCTGCGCGGCAGCCAGCGGCGAGAACACGACCTCCTTGTAGTGTTCGGCACCCCCATTCGAACCCACTTGCACCGTCTTGCGCCGGACCCCCCAGATGTCCTCCCCGACCCCGTCCGCGTCGTACGCAAGCGGCGGGCCCACGTAACGCGGCCCCTCGATGTAGCGAATGTCCACATCCTGCGCATCGAGAAACGTGTCCCAATCATGGCCCGTTGCCGACTGCAGCCGGGCGCGACAACCGCGCGATGCCCAGAAATCGATCGGGACGCGGTCCGGCTGAGTAAACGACAATGCGGCAAAAGTGCGTTCCCGTGAATCCATGCGTCAGCCCTCCCGGAAGAACGGCTGGCTCCAGGAAATCTGCTCGCCGACGCCCAGACATTCGATTCTGATGTATTCGGTCGCGGGCGTCTCGTCGAACGCGTGTTCCGCGCACTTGCCCTTGACCTTCGCCAGGACCTGGCCGTGCTGACCCACGAACCGGATCAGCCGCGCGTTCTCGGTCGCGACCCGCACGCGGTTGCGGGCCCTGCCGAGATCCGTGATCGTGACCCCGTAGTAGCAGTAGAAATTCCCGCGCTGCAGCGCATTCAGAACCGAAGCGCGGCTCTTGCTGTTCACATGCACCACACTGCAACAATCACGATGGTCGCCTTCCTTGTGCGCGTCCTGCGTCGCGAAACCCAGCACACGCCGGCCGCTGCTCAGGAGCCGGTCCCATTTCGCTGTCGACAGCGCAGCGCCGGCCAGACGTTCGATGACCGAGTTGTAAATCTCGATGCCCGTGTAGCCCGTCAGCGCTTTCAGCTCCTCGAGGGTGTAATGCTCGCGAGGCCGCCAGTCCGGATGGCCGAGAAAGACAACGTTCCCGCGCTTCACGTTGCGCGTGATCCGCTGTTGGCTGGTGTGCGTCTTCCCAAACTCGATTGCGGCGCGGTCCCGCGCAATGATGCACATGTGCTGAGGACCCGCCTCCACGCCCGGTAACAGCACCAGGTCGCTCTTTACGCCGTTGCCCGAAGAAATGCGGCCGTGATCGGTGATCGAAAGAAAACCGTAGCCCATGCCTTCATAGATCCGCACAACCTGCTCCGGCGACAGACGGCCGTCGCTCTGCGTCGTGTGTGTGTGCAGATTGCCTTTCAGCCAGTACCGGCCCCGCTTGGCATATGGGTTTCGCCAATTCACACTCGCATTCATCTCGCTCCGCCCTCCGAACCCGTACGCAGCGCGTACAGAACCAGCACAGATGCCGCCTTCTTCGTGTTGTTCTCCGGATGGTGCGGCACACTCCCATCGAAGTACAAACTGTCTCCTCGGACCAACTTCACCTTCTCCTTGCCCAATACGAAATCCACCGAACCCGACAGAACATGGATGAACTGGTCGCCGTCCGTCGTCACGTCACGACGCGTCGAACCCGGCGGCAGTGACAGAAGAAACGGCTCCATCAGTTTGCCGCCCTTCTCCCGCGCCAAGGCTCGGTATTCGAATCCCGAGTCCGGCGACTCGCGCTCTACCTCCTCCCCCGCCCCAGAACGCGTTACCACATAACGCTTACGCACGGACCCTCCCTTCAAAAGCGCCCCCGGCTCAACACTTAACGCCTCCGCCAACCGACACAACACCGCCAATGACGGGGTCGTACGAAAATTCTCAACTTGGGATACGTACCCCTTCGTTACCCCCGACGCCTTCGCCAAACCCGCCAAGGTCATCCCTTTCGCCTTGCGCGCCTGCCGTATGTTCAGCGCCACATCGACCAGCTCCATCCCTTCCCCTCCGGTGTTTAGTTATGCTAAACTATAGATAGTTATTACAAACGAAAGAAGGGGTGTCAAGGGCCAAAGGCAAGAGACGTGCGCGGGCGGGGGGCCCGCGCGCGGGATGAAGGGCGTCGTGCGTCCGGCGTGAGATTCGTTCATTCCAGCCAGACGCGTGCGCGGAAGTACTCCGCATTCTGGCCGGGCGGATTGGTATAGGTAATGGTGGCGCCGTCGCCGGGCAGATTGGTATGGCCCGGCACGCCGCCCCAGATCCCGCCGCTTCGGATATCGGAGCGCTGTTCGAGCGCGTAGCGCCGTGACATGCCTGCATAGCCCGTGCCATTGGCCTGAACGGTCTCGAAAGAAACGAGAACATTCGAACCGTCGGCACCGAGGGTCAGTCCGAACGTGCTGGCACCGTTCGTCGGCTCGGTCCCTGCGATGTACTCCTCGAGTGTGGTCAGCCCGTCGGAATCGTAGTCGGCGGCGGGGTCGCCCTCACCGTCGGGGCATTGTTCGTCTTCCCAATTGTCGTCGAGGTTGTCGGCGTCGGCGTCGTTGATCTCGTTGACGAAGCTGCCTTGCACGACGGAGAGTTGGATATCCAGGATCGCATCGCTGCTGTCCAGCGAGCGATTGAAGAGTTGGGCGCACAGCACGTTCGTACCGGGGTAGAACTGGGGGAGTCGGGCGCCTTCGAACTCGGCGGCCCAGGTGGAGCGCAGGTTGCTGGCGGCCACGTTCGTACGGGCAAGGAACTCGCCGGGCTCGCCGTCGACGTTCACGCGCGTGATTTCTTCGGTGTTGACCCAGAGGATGAAGCCGTCGTCGTAGTCGGCGTTGAGCTTGAGTTTTTCGACGGCATTGCTCGGATCAACGGTAAACGTCTTGCGGTAGAACACACACGAGTAGTTGTACCGCATGTCGCCGAGGACCGTGGCGGCGCCGGTTCCGTAGCCGATCGGAGCGGCGCCGGTCGTCCACGCGGTATCGTCGAACAGGCGCATGCGCCATTCGGTGGGCGGGTCGGAGGCTTCCGCGTCGCCCTTGCGGTATCGCCAGATCGAGCCCTTCTCGATCTTGACCGTCTCGCTTGTACCGGCCGTGCGGCGGCACTCGAGTTTGAACGCGTTGACGTACCTGTTGCTGCCCGCGACCGTAAGGATCATGGTGCCGTCCGAGCCCGGGTCGATCCGCGCCCAGCGCGCCACATATCCGCGCTCCGTGTTATAGCCGGTGCAATACCGCGCCATATCCTGCGGGCTGGCGTTTGTAAGGATATCGACGCCGGGCGTACTGGCATTGACGAAGCTATCGACATCGGACAGCACATAGTCGGTGATCCGGTTCTGGCCGTTGGTATCGTACGCCACGCTGTTCCGATTCCCGAACACGGTCAGCTCGTAGCTGCGATCGCTGGGCATATTCGAAAACGTCAGAGTGCAGCCGCCCGCCAGGTTCCCGAGCCCGTCGACGATGCCGTTGAAGTTCGAGTAGGCCTCGGTCCCCGGATTCGCGCTGCCGCCCTGCGAGGTCCTGAATGCGTCGTAGTAGGTGCCGGCCCCGGTAATCGCGAGCGTGACCGGCGTGTTCGAGCCGGTCAGGTAGTTGGTCAGCACGCCACCAGTCGTGAGCCCGCTCGTTTCCCAGCCGGTGTAGAGCGTGATGTTCTCGGTGCGGTCGGCGTCGGCCCACATGAGGTCGTTGTACGCGATCCATTCTGTGACCGGTCCGTCGTCGTCCTCGATGGTGTGGACGTGGTTACTCGGCGCCGCGACATCGGCGCCGGACCCGCCGGTCAAGCGCACGGCGACGGTCTGGTCCTCTTCTTCCTGCAGGTCCTCGATAATCTGGAGCGGGATCCAGTTCGTGAGCTGGCCGGCCGCGATCGTGAGAGTCCCGTCCGGCAGCGTGAAGTCTGCGTCGCGCGTCGCGGTCCCTGCCGCTTCGTCGACGGCGTAGTCTAGCGTCACGCTGTTGCTCGAGGTCGTGCTGAGCACCACGCCGAGGTTCACGAATGCAGTCGCCTCCTCCGCGCTCGAGCTGCCGGCCACGAATCGGGCCGTGCGCGCCACATACGTGAACGACGCGCTGTCCTCGCCCGCGTCGTAGCCGCCCAGCTCGCCGCGAGCGCGGACGGTCGTCGAGACGGCGAGTTGGATCGAGTCGCCGGAATCGATCGTTGGGTCGCCCAGTCCCGGCGCGCTCCCGTCGGTGGTGTAATAGATTGTCGCGTTGGTCGGCACCGCCGTGATCGTCACGTCGAGCGGATCGGTGAACGAACCGCCGTGCGGCGCGATCTGCACGGTCACGTCCGGCAGCGAGCTCAAGTCGTAGAGCAACTCCGCATCCCAGCGGATGTCGCTGCTGCCGCCGCCGACCTGGTGCAGTTCGACGGCCAGCACGTTACGGCCCTGCAGCAACGCATTGGTATAGGCGGTAATATCATTCGTTTCATACGCGCCCTGGCTGCCGTTCGCGACGGACGCCCAGTTCGTGTAGGCGATCGGGCCGGCGGGCATGCCGCCCCGTACGACCTCGGTCCCGTTCAGGTAGGCGACAAACCCGTCATCGTACCGGGCGTTCAGCAGCAGTTCCTGCACCTCATGCGGCTGTTCCGCGATTGTGAATTCCTTGCGGAAATAGTAGGTCGGGTACTTGTTGCCGCTGTCCGGCCCGTAGCTCAGTACGGTGATCACGCCGCCCGCCGGATATCCGAGCACGCCGTCGCCGGCGTCCCAGCTCGAATCGCTGTAGGCCGCATCCCGCCAAGCGGTTCCGAGATCCAGCCCCCTATCGTGATATCGCCAGCTCGACCCGACATAGACGGCGGTGCCGGACACGAAACTGTTGGATCGGCCGGGCGTGCCGCCGACGGTATGCGCGCGCCAGTTGATCGGGTCGTTGCCGTAGTCGCCCGGCACGTAACGTTCCAGGCTCGGGCCTTCCCCGTCCGCCTCCGTCGGCCACGGGCTCCGGTCGTTATAGCGCACGCGATCGACCAGGACATCGTTCTCGCCCACATCCGGGTTCGGCTTCTCGAGCCGCAGGTTCTCGCCGTCGTTGGCCAGCGTGAACTTGTCGCCGAGCACCGGCACGACATTGGTGTCGAGGCCCTGCTGCGCCGCGAACGAAGCGGGGCTGACCGCCGCGTTGGTGTCCAGCACGATCAGGAACCCGTGGCCGGGGATGATCGTACCGGCCGGGAACGTGTAGCCGATCCCGTCCAGGTCCCACGCCGTCAGGTCGATATTCGTGGGGGCCAGGTTGTAGAGTTCGAGCCATTCGTTCGAACAGCTTGCGTTGGCGGGCGGATCGTACATGATCTCGTTGATCACGACGGGGCCGACCAACGGGTCCGCGTTCGGCGCGTTCGAGGTGAACGCCTGCAGCATGGTCATGTCGCGGCCCACGCTCGTTTCGTACCAGCCGACGGGCCGTTCCGGGTCCGTCGCGTTAACCTCATCCGCATCGTTGAAGTCGAGCCCCACCAGGTAGCCCAGGAACGTGCCGTTCGACCAGGCGGAGAGATAGACATCGTCGCCGTACTCGCTCAGGCCACCGCCATTGAAGACGGGCCCGAAATGGTTCGTGGTGAATACGCGGTAGGCGCCCGGCCCGATCGTGGTACCGCCCGGAATCTGGTACTGCTGCAGGTCGCCTTTGTCGTCGCTCAGATACCAGCCCCCGATATTCACGGTACCGGCGCCTTCGTTGTACAGCTCGATCTTGTCGCCCTGCGCCGTGTCCGTATGTGCGAGCACTTCGTTGATGATCACGCCTAGCCCGTAGCCCGGCGCCGGATCGTCCGAGCCCGGCGAGCCGTGCTCGTTTGCGCTCGCGCGCCAGTTCTCCGGGTTGTCCGGGTCACCGCCCGGATTGACGTTCACCAGCGACCAACCTTGCCCGTCCGGGCCCAGCGGCCAGGGCGGTTCGTCGTCATACTCGCAGGACAGTACGGTGTTGCTGTCTGAGTTCTTGAGCCGGATCTTCTCGCCCCCGTTGGCGAGGCCCGTGTCTGAAGACCACATCAGCGTCTGCGTGCTGTTCGTCACGCCGGGGTAGCGTGTCGCGAAATGCTCGCTCGCGATCAACAGCAGGAACTCGCCGGGCGCCACTACGGTACCGGCAGGGAATGTCAGCCCCACGCCGTCCATGAAGAAACCGGACAAATCCACGGCGGCCCCGCCGATATTCTTGAACTCGAGAAACTCGAACTCGCCGCCGTCCACGTACGGCGAGACCTGGTCGAGCGGGTTGTAGTGGATCTCGGTCAACCGCAGATCGGACGCCGCGAACGCAATGTTGAACACCTCCTCGTGCAGCGCGCTCCACGTGCCGCCGTTCTTGATCCGCGCCTTCACGTGCGTGGTCGTGTTCGAGATCGTCACGCTCGTCGCGCTGGTGCCGCCCGAGATCTGGGAGCCGGACAACCCGCCGCCGGACGCGCGCGGGTCGACGCCGTTGCGCGAGTAGAAGATCGTGCCGCTCCCGTTCGGATTGCTGATCGTGAGCTGGAACCCGTCCATCACCTCGCCCCCGTTCTGGCTGAAGGTCGGCGCGTCCAGGCTCGGGTAATGGCCCCTGTTGCGAAGCTGGGTCATCAAGATACCCGTGCGCTGCGGCAGGAACGTGTTGAACATGTAGTTACGTTCGGCCACCCAGTGATCGTCGCGTGTCATCGGTGGCTCGAAGTAGTTCTGGCCCGTGTACCCGTCGCCCCAGCGCGCGGATTCGCCGACAACCGCGCGGTCGATCTCCGTGCAGATCTGTTGGTAGCGGTTCGAACACGCGGCCGGCGTCAGCACGCCGGCCGGATGCAGGAAGTGCCGGTACGCACGGTCCGCGTACAAGATCCGATAGTCGGCGCTGTCCAGCAGCTCCTCGTGCAGGTCGCCCGGCCCGCCGGTACCCGTCATGTCGTCGTTCAGCCCGGACCGCGTGTTCCATTCGTGGTTCGGATAGAAGTTCATGCTCGCTTCGTAGTCCCAGATGTAGAAGGTCCATTGCGGGTCGCCTGCGCCGCGGTTGCGCGTCTTCTTACCCGCGCGCCAGTTGTTCCCGCTTTCTCCGCGCGTCGGGGTCGACCAGTCGCCGTTCGGGCCCCAGACCTCGAGCAGCACGTAGTCGGCGAACTGCGGGATGTCCAGGTAGTTCTTCATCTGTGCGTACGGCCCGGCGTTCGCCAGGTTGTTGTTCTTGGCGTAGTTGACCATGTTCATGAAATCGGTGTCGTTGCCGCCGACCACCGCGTATTTCTGCTTGAGCACGTCGTAGTCCGATTCCTCGCCGCCGTAGTGCGAGGCCATGAACGATTCGCTCGGCTTCTCGCACGGGTTGTACAGGCCGCGATAGGAACCGTTGACGTACAGGTGCACGTAGAGTCCCTGCGGCGAAACGCCGCCGAACGCGGCCTGTGTGCGGCGCCCGAACTCGTCGCGCGCGAACTGCGCGTTCTCCGCCACGGCCCGCCCGTTGTACACGCCCTCCCACTGGTTCCACTTGTCGTTGCCCTGCGCGCGCAGACGCAGGCTGTTGAACTCGCGCAAACGATAGTCCTTGCCCATCAAGGGGTAGCGCAGTTTCGTAGGGCCGTAGTCGCCCTTGAAATAGACGTTGTAGCTGCGCTTCTGCGACCACGAGTTGACGACCGGATCGCCTTCCGGCCCCGTCCACGTCATCCGCATGCCGCAGTTGACCTGGAACCCTTCGGAGCCGTCCGGATAGATCAGGGCCAGCGAGATGCCCTCCTCGTAGTCTTCGCTGATGCCCGAATCGGTCTGCACAAAGGAGGGATCCCCGACGATCGACATGGTGGGCAGCGATTTCAGGTCGTTCGTGAGCGTGTCGGTATAGCGCGAATCGTTGAGCACGTTCGGGTCCATCCCGCTCTGCGAGAGCACGTCCTCGACAAAAATATAGGTGTGCGTGTCGACGTCGGTGCTGCGGTGCGTGGCATGGAAGGCGGCCGCGCGCAGCACGGTCGTGTTCGTTACGGTGAACGCCAGGTTCGTGTATGGCGACGGTGCGACCGACCCATGCGAGGCGGTCGGCCAAGTCCCGTCGGTCGTGTAGCGAATCGTCGCGCCCGGCGTCCTGGTTCCGACCGTAACCGTAAACGGGCTGTCGTAGAAGCCGCGGTCGTGACTGAACTTCGTGTCCGCGACCGCTGTCTCGAGCTTCAGATCGAGAAAGGCATCCGAGCTGCCCAGTGTCCGGTTGAAGACCTGGACCGCCACCACGTTTGTGCCGGCGATCAGCAAATTCGTAATCGCGGCCGGACTCAGGTCCAGCCTGGCGTCGTCATACTCCGCGCTCGGCACGGAGTCTTCCGAGTCGTAGCTCTCGTGATTGCCGCTGGCCAAGGCGTAGTGCGCCTCGCTCGCCGGCTCGTTCCGGTCGACCATCCGGTCGTCGTTGATCCAGAGCACGTACCCGTCGTCGTAGCAGACCTCCAGCCGCAACCCCGTGACAGCGGCCGGATCCGCAACGGTGAATTCGTGGCGCAGGAAGAAGGAGCTGTAGCCGTTCTTCATACCTGGCAAAAGCTTGTTGATCCACGGGTACTCGGTATCGCCCGTGTTCGCGTAACCGAACGGGGCCTGGCCCGACGACCAACCTGAATGGTCGAACCCGTTCGTGCGCCAGGCCGTCGAATCGGGGGCCGAGGCCTCGGTCGTGCCTTCGTGGTAGCGCCAGATGGCACCCGAGTTGACCAACACATCCCCGCAACAGAGAGTGCCCGCGCCAACGAGCAGGGCACCAAGAAAAAACATAATTTTCCGGTCGCGCATGGAGATCCTCCCAGGTCATCACGTTCGACGCAGTCCGGCCCGCCGAGGCGGCAAGCCTATACCGCCCCCTCGACCTTCGGCAATTTTACACGCTGAAGGCGTGTAACGCCAGCCGAAAATCAGGCCGCGCCGCACGCTATTCGATACAACATCGTGCTGCTTGGTCTTAACCAGGAGTTCGCGTTCTTGCATCCGCTTGTCCCTTCACTACTGTATAAACCGGAACCCGCAAAATCTAACGGTTTGCGCCCGAAAGTCTCGATCGGAGCCTGCTCGGCCCGCAGATCACGCATGCACTATGCGGGCAAGGCGTTTCGAGGGGCAGACGCGGGGCGCGGCAGACGGGCCCGCTACTCGACGGACCGGAGCCGGCGTCGTTTCCAGGTACCGAGCGTGAAGAGCCATGCGACGATCACAGTCTGCACGGCGGCACTGAGCCCCATGGCGAGCCAGACGCCGTAGACCTCGAATTCGAGCGTCCACCCGAGCAGGCGTGCGAACCCCAGAAAAACGAGGAACCGGACGCCCATGATGGCGGAAGGCCAAGCGGTATAGCCGGCGCCTTGGAACACGCGGGTAAGCGTGATGGTCGCGGTCACAAAAACGAGCGTGACCGCGAGGATCCTGAGATAGACGACGCCGAGCGCGAGGATTTCGGGATCGGGCGAGAAAGGTCGCAACAGGATTTCCGGGAACAAAGCGTAGCATCCGCCGATAAGGGCGGTGACGAGGAAGTTCACTCTGACCGCGGTCTTCGCCGCGGTCTCGGCCTGTTCGGTCTGTTTCGCGCCGAGATACTGCCCGACCATGGTTGCGGTTGCCGCGCCGATCCCCATGCAGGGCAGAAACGCCACGTGCAGGATGCGTCCTCCGATCCCGGTGGCGGCAACCTGCGGGGTGCCGAACCCGGCAACCAGCCGGAGCCCGACCATCTGTGAAAGGGACAGGAGCATGTAGTGCAGGCCGGCCGGCACCCCGACCGCGAGCATATCCTTGAGTGCGACCGGATCCGGCATTCCCTTGAACCAGATTCGCAACACGGTGCTACGCCGCCCGACCGCGGTCAGGGCCCAGACAAAAGCGGCCGCCGCGGAGATAACGGAGGCCGCGCCGGCACCGGCCACCCCCATATCGGCCCCGAAGATCAGGATCGGGTCCAGCACGATATTCAGGGCACAGGCTGCACCGGTCAGGATCAGCGGCGTGATCATGTCGCCCGTGGCGCGGAACGAGGCGCTCAGCGAGAAGAGTCCGGCCGTTGCCACGGGGCTCAACGCCATGATCCTGACGTACGGCGCACCGGTCGCGATGACGTCCGGCTGGGCGCCGAGCCGGCCGAGGATCCATTTGGCGTTGAAGAACACGAGTGTTCCGACGAGAACACCGGTGAGCATGGCGGCACCGATCCCGTCGCGGCACACGCGGCCGGCCTTCTCGTGTTCGCCGGCCCCGCACGCACGCGCGACCAGCGCATGCACGCCCATGCCGAACACCTGTGAAACGGCAAACATTGCCCAGAAGATGATTCCCGAGAGCGTCAGCGCGGCAACTGCCTCGCGCCCGAGCGACTTGACCCAGAGGAGGTCCACGATGCTGTAGGAGATATGAAACAGCATGGAGAGCGTGACCGGCCAGGCGAGCCGGCAGATCTTGCTCAGCGCCGAGCGGTTCTCGTCCAGAACGTCTATGCGGGATGCGGACATCGGGTCAGCATCTCACTTCCGCGCTCAGAAGTCGATTGTCTTGACAAGCCTCCCGAGCATCATGTCATCCTAGAGCAGGATATCCAGATCTCCATTCGCGTAATTCGCGGGCAAAAGAGAACCTTGATAGACGCATTTTCCAAGGAGCCCCTGATGCGCACGAAAAAGACATGGTTCCGGTTCGCGGTTTCACTTGCGATCGTCTTGTGCATTGGGTTGGCGGCCTTTCTTCATCTGCGCGGGCTCTGGCAGATTGCAACGGTTGTTCGTACGTCGGACGGCTGCGCGGTCCGCCGTGGCGCCGGAGAACTGCCGGCGCGCGCCGGCACCGTGTTGTGGCGAGGCGACACGGTCCGTGTGCCGCCCGGCGGTTCGATGCGAATCGAGTACGCGGCGGGCCATCGCCTGGCGCTGCATGCGGACACGGAGCTCACGCTGGGACGGCCTGTGCGCCTGGCGCGCGGGACGCTGCGCGCCGAGATCGGAGAACAGCCTGTGGGCAGACCCATGGTCTTCGAGAGCCCCGGCACAGAACTGGACGTCTGGGGCGCGGTGTTCCGGCTGTGGACACGCGAGGGTGTCTCCAGTACGCATGTGAAGGACGGACAGCTCGAGCTGCGGCGCAAGGCCGACGGCGAATCTATCCGCCTGCACGCGAACCAGTACGCCGTGGTCGCGCCCGGACACCCGCTTGCGGCCGACGTTGCGTTACACACAGAAACGTTGGCGAGTGGGCTTGTCGGACACTGGTCTTTTGAGGAAAGCGACGGGACCGTCGTGAAGGATACGAGCGGCAACGCGCATCACGGCGTGACCGTGGGCGGCCCCACATGGGGCCAGGGCCGGCTCGGCAAAGCGCTCTGTTTCGACGGCGTGGACGACTATGTCCGGGTCGCCCATGCGGACTCTCTCGATCTGGCGGATACGTTGACCGTAGCGGTCTGGCTCCGCGCCGAGAACGTGCCCGTGCGCGACGAGCGAATCGTCAGCAAGATGTACAGTTGGGACGTCAAACTCAGCGGCGAGCATTGTTTCCCGCAGTTCACCGCCGGCAATACGCAATTCGCCGCTATCCAGCAGCCGATCCGCCGTGACGCCTGGCAACACATCGCATTCTCGTTCGAACGCGGCGCCGTGCACGGCTATCTGAACGGCGTATCGGTACCGATGCGAACAGACACGTTCCGGGCCGGCGAGCTTCTGCTCAGCACGGACTATGACCTGTTCATCGGGCAGCGGGGCAACGGCCACTTCCTCAAAGGCCGGCTCGACGAGCTGCGCCTCTACAACCGCGCACTCGGCGCCAACGAGATCCGCCGGCTCTGGCTGCTCGGGCTGGACGCGCGGCTCTGAGAGCGGGGTCGGCAGGACAGGCTGACAGAAAGCCGCAGGCAGGAATGCCTGCGGTACCGCCACTGGGAGGGGGCACACGACCGATCACGGATCACTCGCTTGGTTCGCGGTTCGGCGCGCCGAGCGGCGAACCAGGCGCGGGCCCGACCAACAGGAGCACGGGCAGGCACCCTCCGACGGCGGTGATCAGGGCGCCAACACAAAGGCTTGCGGCCAGGAGTCTCACGCCCATGCGGCCGAACTGCGCGACAGCGTCGCCGAGCAGTGCGGAGACACCCAGCCCCGTCGCCCAGCCGACCGCCGTGCCGACCAACCCGAGCAGTACCCACTTCACAAGCAGCGCTCGGCGCAGGGCCCTGGCGGCCGAGCCCGGCGGACAAACCGCCGCACGATCCAACGCGTTGCGCAGGGCGACCAGGCCCAGCCATATCACACAGAGCAGTACGGCCAGCACGTTGCCCGAAATCAGGACGCGCCGGCGCTGCCCCTGCAACTGCTGTTCGCCGCGTCGCTCGACCGCAGTCGATTTCAGGGCCGACTCCGCCAATCGGAGCGCGGCGATCCTGGCGACCGCCCCGCTGTCCGCGCGGCGTGTCACCCATGTGCCGGGCAGGATACGCTGGAGCTCGCCGCGGATCCCCGCGAAGTCGCCGCCCGCCGCGCCGGCCGAAGCCAGAATCTCGGTGATCCAGCCGCGGCAATCCAGGAGCTCTTGCGCCTCCCGCAGTCTCATTTCGACGGTCAGGTCCGCGATGGACTCGCGTTGCTCGAGACATTGGTGGACCCTGAACTCGCGGCGCATGAATTCGACCCCGTCCCCGACCCGCAGCCCCCATTTCGTATGCAGGCTGTGGCCCAACACGATGCTCCCGCTCGGACAGGGATGGGATGGAACCCGGCGCCATGTGCCCGCGTCGCGCTCCCACACGGGACCGCGGCCCACGACAAGCACCTGCTGCTCGGTCTCCGGCCACTGTACGTGCCGCGCGAGTTGCGGGACAAGCCGGTCGAGCGTCATAACGGGTGCCTCACACAGGCGCGCAACCGCATCCTCGGGCAGCAGCGCCAGTGCACTGCGCCCGGCCTCCGCGGGATCCCGCGCGCCGGGCAGCGGCAAGATCACGAGGCCGAACGCCGTGGCGACATTGAGCGCCTCCAGCTCCGCGCGCGCGGCGTCCCGCGCACGACCGGCCTCCGCCTCCCTGCCCGCGAGTGTGGCTGCCGTCTTGTGTTCTTCGGCACCGGCCAGGATACTTGCCGCGACGACCAAGCCAACGGCCGCGACCACGGCGAGAAAGCCCAGCAGCGAACTGCCTTTGGCACAGCCGATCTCGCGTAGCGCATTGCGCAGTGTTGGCATGGTTCGGTCTCACGGACTCGTCCGCCGTTTCCGGCAGGCAGTGTAGCCGACAGCCATGTGGGGTCAAGGCTTTGCATCTCATTGCGCGCCGAAGGACAGGGGGCGCAAGACCGAAGGGTGCGCCGGACATGCGCTTCAAGAATTCACCGTGGTCTATTGACCCGATTGACGGTATGGACGCTATTGCGAGTGGCGTCAACGCGCTCAATAGCGTCATTAGGCATGCTTTGACATCACCCAGGCGCGAAACGACGGCTCTCTCGCTTGTCCGCACGGCGGGGCCGTGCGATATTGTAAGCAGCCGGAGCGTGGGCGCACACGCCCGCGCTGAATCGGATATCGCGCGCAAATGCCTCCCGCAGCGCCGTCGACTCTTCGTTTGAGGAACCCGTCACCAGAGGAAGACACATGAACAACCGGCTAACCCACATCCTCGCGGCCATTGTCGCACTGGCACTCCGCTCCGCCCACGCCAGGGACGTCATCATCCCGCCCACCGGCGACTGGGCGGCCGCCGTCAACGCGCTGAAGCCGGGCGATGTGGCACTGCTCCAGCAGGGCCGCTACAAGTACGGGCCGACGATCACGGTCCGTGGCACCGAGTCCGCCCCGGTGATCATTCGCGGCCAGGGCCGGCGCGAATCGGCGATCGACGGGCGCGGCAAATCCGGCACGGCGCTGACGCTCAGGGCGTGCACGAATCTCGTGATCGAGAACGTGCTGATCACGAACCCGTCCCGCTACGGGATCGACGGGACCACGACCTGGGACCACATGAAGAACAAGAAGAAGTACCCGAAAAAGAAAGGCCTGAACGAAGGGCTCGTCGTCAGGGACTGCGCGCGTGTAACGATCCGGCATTGCCGGTTCGACGACATCGGCACGCGCGGAATTCTCGCCGGGAACACCGACCGGCTGCGCATCGAGCAGAACCTGTTCTTCAAGATCGGCAACGATACGGCGAGCGGCGACGTCGCGCTCGGGGGCCGGACCCGCAGGTGGACCATCCGCGGCAACCTGTTTGCCGGCAACGTGGACGGGGTCGTCTGCGACGGGGCCGGCGCCGAGGGCCTGATCGAACGGAACCTGTTCGTGTTCCACAAGTGGGAAGACGCGATCGACCTGAAGGTCGTGTACAAAAAGAAGGACGAGGACCCCTGGAACACGATCCGCTACAACATCATCTATGCCGATCAGACACACTTCAGCGGGATCACGCTGCAGGACGGTACGCAGTGCGTCCGGGTATACTACAACGTGATCCACGGTATGACCGGCACCAAACGCAAGCCCGGGGCGGGCCGCGGCCTTATGCTGCAATCCCGGGCCCGGCGCATCGGCAAGGACGTCTGCAAGGACTACTTCATCGTCGGGAACTGGTTCGATGCGTTCGACCATCCCGGCGAAGGTACCGCGATCGTCAGCTTCCGCAACAGCAAGAAGCCGGCGCCGCTCCAGAACGTCTGGATACTGCACAACGTGATCTCGGGGTTCAAACACGCCGTCGAACTCCGGTACGGCGACAATGTGAACGTCTTCAACAATATCTTCGCCGACTGCTCGCCACACGTGAAGATCAAGGCGAAAGCCGCCGGCAACCTCTATCGCAACACCGAGCCCTGGGATGCCGATTCCGCGCCCATCACGGAGGACCCGACCCGGGGCGCCGCCCCGGCCCCGGGCAAACCCGAAGCCGCTGGCCCGGGCAATGGCAAGGCGGCCGCCGTCGACGGACTCGACTGGGACTGCGGCCGGGACGTGGGAATCCCGAAGACGATCCGGATCGACGGCCAAACCTATACGTTCGAGGATTGGGACAGCCTGGAAGCCTCGATCTTCCGCAAACTCGCCGGCCATTTCTCACACGACGAGCTCAAAAAATGCCTGGCTATCGGCCGCCGCCCGATCCCGTAAGAGCATGCTTTGCTCTGGTTCGCCTCTGAATCGGCACGCCTTGCCGCAAAACGACGGGGGCGGGCGCACTAGTATACGGATGCGGGGTATTGATAGATCAGGTTCTTCCATTCCGCTCACCTCAGTATAGAATGAGGGCTCACGCCCATTCTCGAATCGCCGCGTTGAGGAGGAACCGGCACGATGAAATCGCGAACCTGCTCGGTAATTGCCCTTGCTCCTGTTATTGGTGCGACCTGCACCTTTCTGGCGCAGGCGGGGGAGTGGACCGACCAGGCGCGACCGGAAATCGTCGCGGCCCACGATCGTTGTCTGGAAACGGTACTTGCCGTGCGCCGACTACCGCACGCCATGCTGGTCGCGCCGGCGGACAAGCGTTACGCGGACAGCGTGGCAAAGATCCGGCGTGCGTTGATGCGAGCCGGCGCGATGCCGTTTCAGGTTACCCGCGGCAGACGCGACGCGGAACGGATCTTGCGCAATCGCAACGTCATCGCGCTCGGCAACATGTCGACGAATCCCTTTATCGAGCGACTCTATTGTGAGTGGCGTTGCCTGCTGGATCTGCGCTATCCGGGACCAGGCGGTTATGTGCTTCGTTCTCTGCACGACCCGTACGGAACGGGCCACAACGTGATTTTGATCGGCGGTTCGGACGACGCCGGCGTCGCAAAGGCGGCAGAGGTCTTCTGCCGCTTGCTCCGACGCGCGAACCCGCTGAAAGTCGGGCGTCTGATGGAGATCGTGCTCGGCGAGGGCTGGGACCCGCCGGATCTCGGCGAGGACTGGCAGAACCTGCAACACATCCGCAACTGGGAACGGGGCTGGGGCTGGAACCCGATCAGCACGGCAGGTGCGCTGTACTACCTCACGGGCGACCGTCGGTATGCGCGTATCTTCAAGGCACTCGCGAAGCCCGACCCGGCGAACACGCCGAAGGTGCTGTTCAACACGCGCCAGTTCGACGACCCGAAGCGGCCGATCGAGACCGGCCTGGAATACGACGATCATCTGCTCTCCTGCGTCTGGGACTTGATTGAGGAGAGCCCGGAATTCGACGATGCGTTCCGACTGTATTTCACGAAACGACTGATCGAACACCAGTTCTGGCGCAGGCTCTACGGCCCGCCGCAGGACGACAACTTCGTGTGCCACACACCAACCCGGCACACGGCGTACAAGCTGCTCGGGATCTACACGGACAGCCGCTATCTGCAGAAACACTATCCGGACCCGCGCTGGGCGACGCGGCTGGCGAGTGTGCGCAAGAGTTTCCAGACGTTCATCGACCACCCGAAATGGTGGGACGGGCTCAGTTCCGTGCCCACCTATTTGCAGTACGTGTTTGAGTACTTCACTCTTGCCGGCCACGACGAATTTGTGGCGAGCGGCGCCGCGCGGATGTACATGAACCACCTACTGATGTTGCGCACGGGCGAAGAGAAGGACGACTACAACAAGAACCTGGCCCCGGTGCTCTTGAACATGGCGGGCTACATGCTGCAGGACCCGCGTTTCGCATGGCTGGCCCGGGAGCGCGGCCCGATCGAGGCGAAATTCCGTATCGGCCGCTCGTTCTGGCCGTCGCCGGAGCAGGCGCCGGTACCGCCCACGGACCTGGCGAATCGGATCATGGTCTTCCCGCCGCAGCAGATCGGCGATACCGAAATCCCCTACGCCGAGCCGCCGGGCTCGAGCTACAAGCTGCTGACGTTTCGCTCGGGCCTCACGGGCACCGACGACTTCTTCCAGCTGGACGGCTACTTCGGCGGCGGCCGTACCGCCTACCATGTGAATACACTGCGCAAACTGCGTATGTTCGGCGGCGCCCAACTGCTTGCCGGCTACAACAACGACGTCGACATCTGGTTCGAAGGCGCCTCGTCGCTGAAGGTCGCGCGCTCGGCGAGCCTGCACACGGCACTTGCAGCACCGGGCGCGGCCTACGTGAAGACCGAAATCCCGGACCTGTGCCACGCGCGCTGGCAGCGGCACATGGCCTACACCGCGGAGAAAGGCTGTGCGTTCATCGATATCGTGAGCGCCCGCACGAACGGGCCCTACACCGTGCGCTGTTCCTGGACGTTCCACCGGGACGCCAAGACCGAAAGTCCACAACCGAACACGGTCAGGATCGACGGCAAAGCCGTCCTCCAGTGCGGCGACAAACTCGCGTTCCGGACCGGCGCCGGCAGCGCCAACGAAACGCGGGACATCGTGCTGCAGGCCGAGCAATCGACATCGATCGGAAACCATATCGGGCCCGCTTCGCACAACACGGGCTTCCTCTGGAAAATCGACCGGCAGGCCTACGTGAAGAAGGGGCCGGAGTCTGTCTTTTTCGCGGCCGGCGATCTGCGTTCGGCGGCCCTCACGCTGAAAGGCGACTTCGTCTATCTGGACGCCGGCATGCTGATCCTGGGGCAGGCAACAACGCTGCGGCTCGGCGCCACGCCGATCCTGGATTCGGACAGCCCGGTCTCCGTGATCTGGTCGCTGCGCGAGGGGCGCCTGACGGTACAGGCGGTGCGGCATGCGGGCATCAAATTCGCGGCGCTGCCCGAGTTCGTAGTCGAGGGGGAGCAGACGTTCAGGACCGCTGCGCCCACGCCCGCGGTGCAGGCGGCGGTCGATGCGGCGCTCCGGGACGCGGCGGCGCGGGCGCCGGCGGCGCCCGCGTTCCCGGCACGGGAAGAGACGGAAGTCAAAGCGGACTGGACGCCCACCTGGACCACGCGGCTCGAGGGGTGTGTCACGCATCTGGACATTTCGCACGGCGGCGCTATCTGGGCCGCTTGCGCGGCCGGCGACGGCACACAGCTCTACGGTGTCGAGAAGGCCGGCAAAATCACGGCCGCCATCCACAACGACGAACAGGTCCTCTCACTGTGGGCCGCGAAGAGCGCGCAACAGGCCGCGTCCTTCGCCGTGCTGGCCGGCTCACGCGACGACGACATGGTGCGCGCCTACGGCAAGGACGGCAAGCAGCTCTGGCACTTCAAGACGGAAGTCGACCCGAGCTACCGGGTCGGCACGAAATACAAGGGTCCGTGGTTCTCCGATCCCGGCGATTTCGGCAGCAAGTACCGGAACCGCGGAGTCTGGAGTATGCTCGTCGGCGATTTCTGGGGGACCGGCACCGAAGAGATCGCGATCGGCCGGCCCGTCACGCTCGAGTTCCACGAGCTGGGCGGCAAGCTGATCAAGCGGCTCCCCACCCGCTGGGCCACGAACACGGAGCTGGCCTGGCTCAGCAAGCGCGGCAAGGCCAAGGACCCACGGCTCGTTCTGGCCGGCAAATTCGACGGCGGCGATCCCAACGTGACGGCCATCGCCGCGCGGCATCGGAACCGCAGCGACGACTGGTATGCCTGCGGCCGGCTCGTCGAGGGCGCCACGCGGATGAAGGCTTGGGGCCAGTTCGGACACGGCCACCTCGAGGTCGCGGACCTGGACGGCGACGGGATCGAGGAGGTGATCGCCACCTATACCGGGCACTGGAACGAGCTGCGCGTGTGGGACGGCGGCACAACGAAACCGCGCACACAACACACGCCGCTGTGGATGAAGTACTTCGGACCGGGCCGCGGCGGGTGGAACAACCTGAACAGGATGAACGATACCTTCGTGAAAGCGCTCGAGATCACGGACCTCGACGGCGATGGCAAACAGGAAGTGATCGTCGGGCTCAAGAACGGCTGGCTGCACGTCTACGACCATGCCGGCAACCGGCGCTGGGGCCGGAACCTGCGCAAGGGCGTGCGCAGCCTGCAGGCCGTGCCCGGTGGACTCACTGTCGGACTCGCCGACGGACGGCTGCTCAAATTGAGCCCGGGCGGAAAGACGGTCCGCACGGCGGATCTCGGTTCGTCCGTCGAACAGCTCGCACTCGTGAACGGGAACGGCCTTGTCGCCGGCACCGTCGACGGCACACTCGCCGGGCTCGTCGTGCGGTAGCGGGGAGAAGTCGGAAATCGGAAGTCGGAAGTCGGAAGTGAGATTCCGAGGCGACTTCGCTCTCCAAGGGAACGTAGCAATGAGACGAATGATCGCGGCCAGTATGGCACTGGCCCTCTTGCTGGGAAAGGATACGACAATGGCGGACGGAGCGGGCACCCCTTGCACAGCGCAAATCGAAGCCGAGGAAACGGCCAAAGCTTCCGACTTCCGACTTCCGACTTCCGACTTCGGCTGTGGCCCCGGCCGCCGACAGGAGTTGACCGTCTTCAAAGACGATTTCGCCGGGGCCACAGCCGAGACCGGCCTGCCCGAGGGCTGGACGAGCTGGACGGCAGCCGAGAAGACCCGGCCCGCGATCGAGCTGGTCGCCGACCCAACCGCGCCCGGCGGCAAGTGCGTGTGCATTGCCGGTGCGGGCAACCCCTACGCGATGGGCTCGATCCGGCGCCCGCTCGAAGGGCTCGAGCCCGGCAAGTTCTACCGGTTCACCGCGCTGTACAAGCCCGAGCAGATCGAGAACGTCAACAACACGGTCTGGCCGTTCGTGCAGTGGAACGGGAAGCATTTCCGGAACCTGCGCCCGGTCGCCGTGAGCGACGAATGGGTCGAGGCCGAACTGATCATGCGGATGCCGAAAAAGCTGCGCGAAGCACGACTGGAACTGTTCGCCGGTTGGATCCCGCGCGGGACCGTGCGCTGGGGCCAGGTCACAATCGAGGCGCTGCCCGACTACCGGCGCGCGAAGCGCGAGGTGCGCATCGCGGTCTTCGACGAGAAACCACCGAAGGACTGTACACTCGCCGAGAACGGTCGGTTCTACGTCGAGGCCCTCGACAGAATCTGCACGGAGCAGGAAACGGACGTGATCTGCTTGCCGGAATGCTTCAACAAGACGAATGTGAAGGCGGAGAGGGCCGCCTGCCGCATCGAGATGGACGGCGACTACATGCGCGCACTCTGCAGAGCCGCGGAACGGAACGGCGTGAACCTGATCGGCAGCGTCACCGAGAACGATGACGGGCTGCCCTTCAACACCGGCATTGTGATCAACCGGACCGGCACGATCGTGGAGCGCTATCGCAAGGCGCAGATGCCGATGCCGGAGGTGATCCGCAGCGGTCGCTCGCGCGGGAACAGACTGCCGGTCGTCGAGCTGGACATCGGAAAGATCGGCATGCTGATCTGCTGGGACTATCATTTTTCGGACGCCATCCGCGTGTTGGCGCTGAAAGGCGCGGAGATCATCTTCGTGCCGATCGCCGGCGAGGGACGCATGCGCGGCAAGGACGAAGACGGCCGCACGGTGGCGAACGGCATGAAGTACGCGGGCAGCGCGTGCGCCGTCAATAACGGTGTCGTCATGGCGTTCTCCGCGACCCAGTCCGGGGCCGGCAGCTACACCGAATCGATGATCATCGGCCCGAACGGCAAGAGGCTCGCGCGCTCCGGGCTCGGCGAAGAACGGCCGCACGTCATACGCGCGACGGTCGACTTGAACGTGGCCTACATGCATCCGGTCGGCGATTCGTTCCGCGGCCGGTACTGGGTCGAGCGCCGGCCGGAACTGTACGAAGCGATCACCGACACGAGCCTGCGGCTCTGGCCGAGAGGACTGTGCCTGCCGTAGGATGGAGGCGAACATCGAACACCGAACATCAAACGCCCAATGCCGAATGCTCTGAATCCCATAGTCCAGCATTCGATGTTCGATGCTGGATGCTCGATGTTCAAGCTCAGCAGCTACACTCTCTGGAAGGAGACACAGTAATCATGAGCACAGCGACCAAACAAGACGAGTCCATCGTTTTCACCTGCGACTTCAGCGCCAACCCCAACGCCGAGGGCCTGCCCCAAGGCTGGGCGCTGTGGTACCCGACCGAGCAGATGAAGCCCGAAGTTGTGCTGGACGCGGATGTCGCGCTGAACGGCGGCGCCAGCCTGCGCGTGGCCGGCGCGGGAAACCCGAACGCGTTCGGTCTGCTCAAACGCGACATACCCGGGCTGGAAACGGGTCAGCACTATCGGTTCACAGCGTACTTCAAGCCGAACGGCATCCCGAACGTGAACAACACCGTCTGGCCGCTCGTGAGCTGGCAGAATAAAGCACTGAAGAAGCTGCTGCCGGTCGCCGTCGATCCCGACGGCTGGGTCCAGGCCGAGATCACGATGCAGATGCCCGAGGACATGCAGCAGCCGAAATTCGAGCTGTTCGCCGGCTGGATCCCGAACGGTACGGTCCACTGGGGCAAGGTCGAGGCGGTCGAACTCCACGATTACGTGCCGCCGACGCGGCCCGTGAAGGTCGCCGTGCTCGACGAAAAGCCGCCGAAAGGCAGCAGCATGATGGACAACTGCCGGTTCTACGTGGCCGAGATCGAGAAGCTCTGCGCGGCCGCACAGCCCGACGCGATCTGCTTCCCCGAACACTTCAACACGACCAACGTCGAGCCGCTCGAGAACCCGTTCGGCGCGATCAGCATGGACTCCGAATACATGCAACTCCTTTCCGAGACCGCGAAACGCTGCAACGTGAACCTGATCGGCAGCGTGGTCGAGGACGAGAACGGCGTGATCTTCAACGCCGGCATCGTGATCGACCGGGCCGGCAAGCTGATCGGGAAATACCACAAGACCCACATGCCCTTGACCGAGGTGATCCGGGCCGGCCGTTCGCGCGGGGAGGATCTCGAAGTGATCCAGACCGATTTCGGCAAGATCGGGATCCTGATCTGCTGGGACTACCAGTTCCCGGACCCGATCCGCGAGCTCGCGCTCAAGGGCGCGGAGTTCATCTTCGTGCCGATCGCCGGTGAAGGGCGCATGGCAATGAAAGACGAGCAGGGCCGCAAAGTCTGTGAAGGCCAGATGTGTGCGGGCCGCGCTGCCGCCGTCGACAACGGGCTGGTCATGGTCTTCTCGGTCACGCAGTCTGCGGGCAAGAGCTGGTCGGAATCCATGATCATCGACCCGTTCGGCGTGATCCGCGACCGGTCCGGCCTGTTCGAGGGCCGCAAACACGCGCTGGTCGCCGAAATCGATCTCGCTGCCGAGTACACGCATTCGGGCACGGAACGGTTCCGCGACAAGTACTTCACGGAGCGACGCCCGGAACTCTACAAGGCGATGACGGACACCACGCTCCGCACCTGGCGGTGAGAGCGCCGCTCACGGCAGAAGACATCTAACCACGGAGCTCACGGCGTGAGCTTAGCCGCAACAAGAACACGTTTCATCCATCATACTCCTCCATCGTACTCTCCTATCGATCCGGATCGGGAACGATGGATGAGTACGAGGGACGAGTACGATAGGGGATGAAGAGGGAGAATCCTTCCCAATAAACAAGATACGGCGACGACAACGGGTTGCGAATGGAGAGACATATGCGAAATATGAGAACGATGGGAGCAATGCTCGTGCTGTGTGGCGTCGCGACGCTTGTGGCTGCCGCGGAGCAGGACACCACGATCAGGACGCTGCGGGATCTGTACCTCGAGACAACGCTGGTCGCGGGAGGAGCCGCGAAGGCCTGTATCGTCGCGCCGGAAGACGGACGCTACGACGCGGCCGTGCGCCGGATCCGGGACGCGGTCAAGGCCAAGGGTGGTGTTGCCCTGCCCGTCCACACCGATACCGAGATGCTCCCGCGCGAGCTGCTGAAGACCCAGAACGTGATCGCGCTGGGGAACATGGCGAGCAGCACCTTCATCCGCCGGCTCTACTACCAGTACTACACGTACCTCGATCTGTGGTACCCCGGCAAAGGCGGCCATGTCGTGCGCACCCTGCACAACCCGTTCGGGACCGGCAAGAACGTTGTGTTCGCCGGCAGCAGCGACAATGCGGGCGTCGCCGCGGCCGCGCAACTGCTCGCGCAGCGCATCCACAAACAGGGCGATGCACTGCGGCTGCCCCAGATGCTGGAGATCAAGCTCACCGTCGACTGCGAACCGCCGGAGATAGCGCGGCACGTCATGTCCTGGAAGTCCGGCTACCGCAAGGACGAACGGGGCAAAGCCGCGGGTGCCAGCGAATACGGATGGAACACGCTCAGCCGGCTGGCTGCGCTCTACTACATGACCGGGCGCAAGGAATACGTGCGGGACTTCATCCGGCTCGCCCTGCCGAAGAGTGAACAGGACGTGCAGGAGTTTCAGAAGCGCAAGCCCAGCGGCTTCGATCGCACCGCGAAATACAGGGTCGGCCACTCCCCGATCCTCGACGCCAACCACTACAGCGCACACCTGCTCCCGCTGCTCTGGGACCTGATCGAGGAAAGCCCGCACCTGACCGACGCGGAACGGCTCGGGATCATCAACGTGATCCGGCACGGCGAGGAACGGCGACTCGCGAAGGGCAGCTACGCGTCCATCGAGAAGCGGTGGAACCCGCCGCGGCCGGGCGGCCGGCACACCACCTACGAAACGCTCACCCAGTACACGGCCTGCCGATACCTCGCAAAATACTACCCGCAGTTCCCGTGGGCCGCCGAGCAAGTCAAGAAGATCGCCGCGTTCTTCTCCTACTGGACAACCGACACCTACTACGGCGTGACCGACGTAATCTGGTACAACACCTTCAACGAGTGTGTGCTCGATTTCTTCCTGCTCCACGGCGACGACAGCTACGCGAAGAGCGGGTTCGCCGAGAAGATGATGAGCTGTACCTGGGTCCTCTGGGAAGGCGCGCGCAACGAGCGCAGCAACCACCAACAGGCACTGAGCCTGCTGCGCAAGGCCGCGTGGTACATGGATGACCCGAAATACGCGTTCTTCGCGAACCTGCCGACCTGGGACCTCACAGAATTCCGGATCGGTCAATCCTACGAACTGTCCGATCGTCTGAACGCAGCCGAACCGCCCACGGAACTCGTAAACCAGTGCACCGTGCTCGGACTCTCGAAGCGGAGGAGCCCGAAAGAGCCGTTTCCGAAGGAACAGACGTACCAGATGCTCACCTACCGCACGGACCTGAGCCCGGGCGGCGATTTCCTGAAACTCGACGGCTATTTCGGGGGCGTCAGCACCGAGTACCATCTCCAGTCGCTGGTCCGGCTGCGGATCGGCGGCAAGAAGGTGATCTCCGGCAACTGGTGGGGCGGGTACGGCTCGCAACTGATCATCCGCCGGAACGGTCTGGCGCCGACCGAGCAGATCCCGAACTGCGCGGTCTTGAAACGCACGGAATCCCTCGACGGCGGCACCTACATCCATAGCCGGGTGCCCGATCCCGCTCGCGCAGACTGGGACCGACACATTCTGCACCTGGCCGGCGACAAAACCTTCGTGCTCGACGAAGTACGGGCCGCCCAGCCCGGTACGTTCGACATCAAGGCGCAGTGGCGGATGGGCAGCAAGGTCCTCATGCGGCCGGACGATCCGCCGGGCACCGCGCGCAGCGAGGGCGGCGCCACGATTTCATGCGCGACGCCGGTCGATATCGTGCCGGGCGCCGCGAACGGGTCGACTGTCGTCCAGATGCATGACGCGCAACTTGGTAACGGCCGGCCGTTCACGATCCTGAATATGCTCTATCCCGACGGACACCCGCGCGAGACGCTGCGCAAGCTCGGCGATCGCTCCGCGCTCGTCGTCGACGAGAAGGGACAGGGCTGCGCCTACATCGGACTCGGCAACTTCAGGCGCGGCCCGCTCTCCGTCACGGCGGCCGCCGCCTATGTCGCGCCCGACCGCGTCGTCGCCGTCGATGCGACCGAAATCCGGGTCGGCGGCGCAACGGTCTTGAACGCAAGCGCGCCGAAGACCGTCTCGCTGCCGGCCGCGGGACTGCCGGGTGACCGGATCGCCCAGGCGCTCCGCACGCTGAGACCGAAATCGTTTGTGGCCGCGGACGCCGCGCAGGCCAAGCCGAACTGGACGCCGGCATGGCGTGTTGATGTCGGCGAGTCTGTCGCCGATATTGTAACTGTCCGAAAAAACGGACGTTCCGCCCTCTGGGCCGCCGGCAGCAAGGGCCGGCTCGTGATGATCCACGGAGGCCGGACAGTGAAAAGCCAGACGGTCGGCTCGCCAATCCGCGACCTGCAGGTTGTCGGCGGCGCGGCCGGCGATCTCGTGCTTGCCGGCTGCGAAGACTACAAGGTCTATGCGCTTTCCGCCGCGGGCCGGCCGCTCTGGACCTATCACTGCACGCCGCTCTCGAAGCAGGACTGGCACAGCTACAACATCAAGGACGATAACCCCAACCACAGCGGCGTGTTCGCGATCGTGCCGACCACCGGACGCCCGGACCAGGCCGGGGTCGTGAGTCGCGGCAAGATCACCGTGCTGGACGCGATGGGCTCGTGCAGGGCCGAACGGCGCTTCACCGACCACTGGCGCGCGCCGCGCGGGACCGTCCCGCGAACGGCCGTTGCCCCCTATCCGGAAGATCGGGTCAAAAAAGGATGGACCGGTTTGTTCGTCGGGAAAAGCGCCGCACTGCTCGGCGGCGCGCGGCTCGCACACGTGCGCGTGAGCAAAGCCGATAAGATCGAGATCAAGAACGGCTACACGAAACTCGTGGAGGGCGCGGCCAAGATGGGCGGGAAATCGAACCGCAACATCAACAATGTGAAGCTCGCCGACCTCGACGGGGACGGCAAGAGCGAAGTCGTCTACGGCGTGACCGGCGCGTGGTGCGAGCTGCGCGCATACGCGGCCGACGGCAGTCCGCTGTGGATCAAGGCGTTCGGCCCGCAACGCCGCAACGGGTCCCTGTTCCGCGCACTCGATCTCGCCGATATCGACGGGGATGGCAGACAGGAAGTGCTGGCCGGACTCGAGGACGGGTTCGTCTACGCGTTTCGATACGACGGCACACTGCTCTGGTCGACGCGGCTGCCCGCCCCCGTCTCTCAGGTGCGTGGGCTCCGCGGCAACGTTGTCGCGGGAACCGTCACGGGGCACATCCACGCGCTCTCCGCACAGGGCCGGCAGCGCCAACTCGCCAAGCTCAAGCGGCGAATCACCGTGCTCGAACTCATGCCCTCGGCCGGGAACGGCACGGAGCTGATCGCCGGCACATCCGGCGGCGAAGTGGCCGCGTTCCGGGTGGGGCTGTAGAGGACTATGAGACTATGGGACTGTGGGACCTTTTGACTCTCTGAAAGGAGGGTACTCTATGCGGATTGACGACCAGGAGTATGCGACCGAACTCGCGTTTGAGGACAAATTCGAGAACTTCGACAACTGGGTGAACCTGACGCCCGCCACGGAATGGACCGCGGAAAACGGCAAACTGATCGGTCGGCATCGGCCCGGCGGCTCGACCGTGTGGTGCAGGCACGAGTTCTCGGGCGATCTGCTCGTCGAGTTCGAAGGCCGACTGCTGCCGCCGGAGAAACGGTGGGTCACGGAGAAGCTACCGGACGGCGGCAAGAACCTGAACCTCCGGTTCCTCGCGACCGGCCCCGAGCATGAAGACATTCTTACCGTGTTCGAGAAACTGCTGGCCGGCAAGACCGGCCCGAACGCGGGTGGCGACGACCTGTACAACGCATACTTCTTCACCTGGACCTGGCGCCACGCCAGACTGCGATGGAGTCCCGGCTACAAGATGATGGACGAGAAACTGGATTTCCTGCCGCAGATCGACAAGACCTACCACTTCCGTTGCCTCAAGATCGGTCCGCGCATCCGATACCGGATCGACGATCAGCTCATCTTCGACTTCACCGACCCCAACCCGCACAACAGCGGCAAGATCGGGTTCGCACTCTGGCACAGCGCCGCCGAGATCGGAAACCTCCGTGTGCACCGCGTCGCTGCGCAATAGACCGTCATGAACCCTGCTCCGCAGCCAACTCGCGGACAGATATCGCCCAGACAGCCCAGCCCAATTGCCCCTTGCTAGGCCTTGCGGGGCGATGCCATCCTGGAGTCGATGAAGCTGCCGCACGCCGAAGACGCACGCGTGGATCAAGAGAAGATCCTCCGCTATCTCCTGTCACGCGAACATCCTGACGGAGCTGCGAAGGCGGCGTTCTTCCTTCGCTTCGGCTTCACGGCGGCGGACTGGTAGGTCTTCGCTGACGCTTTACGCAACCACCCGAGGAATCATGATGTGGCGAAATCACTCGACTCGCCGTTCGGAATGCGTTACTCTGTGGACGGTACGCTTGAGTCGCCCGACGGAAGAAATCCCCGCGTGCGGACCGTGTGGATACTGGAAAGGGGCAGCGAGCGCCCGCGCCTGATAACCGCGCATCCAATCCAGAGGCATGCCATGATCAAGGAACACGACAGGATCGTGCTGACAACGGACATCCCGGACGAAGGGCTGGAGGCCGGCGATGTCGGCACCGTTGTACACGTCTATCCCGGCGCGGAAGGTTATGAGGTCGAGTTCCTGGCACTGGACGGAAACACAGAGGCCGTTGTGACGCTGCGTAACTCGCAGGTCCGACCGGTGAAGAAACACGAAATCCCTCACGCACGGGAGTTCGCTGCAGCGTGACGTCTCTGTGATTCTATGGCGCATGAGAGCAGACGCGAAGCGGATGCCTCAGGCGCATAGCCAGCGACGCCGGCAAGGCGTCGCTAGTGCGCGTCCTCGTCCACGTCGGCGCGTTTCGACGCGCCGTCGTGTTCGCGCTCCGCGGCGATCATCCCCTGCAGCTTCTTGACCACGTCCGGCTGCTCCGCGACCAGGTCCTTCTTCTCGTAGGGGTCCGACCGGATATCGAAGAGCTGTAGCTTCTGCTCGCCCTTCTCTTCTTCCTGGATCAGTTTCCAGGTCTCGTGGAACAGCGCGAACCGCTGGTTGCGCAGGTTCCAATAGATGCAACGCCGTGCCTCCTGGTCGCCCTCCCCGCTGAGCAACGGCCAGATGTCGATCCCGTCCCAACGCGGGTTGCCGTCCGGTTTGTAGCCGGCCAGCTTCGCGAAGGTCGGCATCCAATCCACGACGTGGACCGGCTCCTCGACCTTGCGCGCGCTCAGCTTGCCCGGCCAGTACGCGACCGTCGGCGTGCGGATGCCGCCTTCGTAGAGCTGGCCTTTGCGGCCGCGTAGCGGCACGTTCGTTCCGAGCCGCGGCGTCTCCTCGTACCAGCCCGGCCATTTCTTGTTCGAGTTGCACCCCTCGATCGCGCCGTTGTCCGAAGTGAAAATCACCAGCGTGTCCTTGCTCAAATCGTGCCGCTCGAGCAGCTCGAGCAGCTGCCCGATCGCCCAATCCATGTGGCTCGCGTACGCAGCGTACATCTTGAAGGAACGGTCCCGGACAGGATCCTCGTCGTACGTCTCGTACGCGTATTTCGCCAGCCAGTCCTGCGGCGCCTTGACCGGTTCGTGCACCGCCGTAAACGGCACGTAGCAAAACCACGGCTTCGAACCATCACGGCTCTCGAGCCAATCCATTGCCGTGCGTACAATCAAGTCCGTCGAATGGCCGGGCTCGTCAACCGGCTTGCCGTCGCGATGCCACGTGTGCTCGTAGCCCGGCCGCCAGTAACGATGCGTGTACGGGTCCATGCAGCCCGCCTGACATCCGTAGCTCGTGTCGAATCCCCAGTTGTTCGCCGCATACTCCAGCGACGATCCCAAATGCCATTTCCCGAACAGACCCGTCTCGTAGCCCGCGTTGCGCAGCGAGCCCGCAATCGTCTCGTAGCCGTCCGGTAAGACCGGATAGATCGTCGGCGTCGTCGCATGCTTGCCGAACCGACCCGGATGCCGGCCCGTCATCAAACACGTCCGCGTCGGCGTGCAGACCGGACACACGTAGTGATGGTCCAGCTCAACACCCGTCGCTGCCAGGCGGTCCACGACCGGCGTCCGAATGTCCGACCCATGAAAACTCACGTCCCCCCACCCCATGTCGTCCGCCAATATGTACAGTATATTCGGCTGCTCACTGTTCGCCATATGTCTCTCCCTTCAGCTCAGAAGAATATCCAACAGCCAATAAGGAATGTCCAATGTCCAACGAAAATGGCTTCACCTTGGAAGTCAGGTGTTCCTTGTTGGCTGTTCGATATTCAGCCTGTCCTCCCCCCGGCGCAAACCTTCAACCCCCAGACTCCGGTCTCCAAAACCGGCCTATGCTAACATTCTATACTTCCCACACATCACTTTACATGCCAAAATGCTAACAATATGTGGACATACGTAACACCAAAGACACCAGTGACAGAGGCGGGGAACCGCCGGGAGCTGCTCGAATTGCTTGAGCGGATGCCCAGAGAATACCCGTTCGGCAAAGTCCTGTACCCCGACGACACGGTTGTGCCGCCCCCGCGCTCGAACACGCCGGACCGTGCCCGTGTGATTTTCGGGCTCGTCGGCGCCCGCCCGATTCTGATTCCATCCAAAGGTCAGGCCCGAACGATTCGGCTGGGCCCCGGCGACGTACTCTGGCTGCACCCGCGGGTATGGCACTTGGGCTCGAGGGACGTCGCGTGCACGACGCTGCAGCTCACGTTCGACCCGGACTACACCTCGGGCCAGGTCAAGCAATGGCGCGCGGCGCCCGGCACGCGTCCGCAGGAACTGGTTCGCCTGAACTACTACACGCACGCGCACATCAACGGCACGGCGGACCGGATCGTTCAGACCCTGAACGACCTGGCCTTCCTGGCAGGCCGCCGCGGCGCCGAGGCCTCGTTGTTGCGCGCACTCATTCGCATGGTCCGCCAGGAGATGGCGGTCCCGCCATCCAAGGAGGGCAAAGCGCGTTCGACCTGGCAGGCGCTGTGCGACTACGCGCGCGAGCACTTCCATGAGCCGATCAACCGCGACTCGGTAGCGCGCGCGTTCGGGCTGCACCCGAACCACGTCTCGCGCCTGTTCCGTCAGCAGGGCGGGCAGAGATTCTCGGCATATCTCACGGGCCTGCGCATGGAGCACGCCGCGGCGCTTCAGCAGCGCCGGCATCTGACGGTCAAGGAACTGGCCGCCCATTGCGGGTTCCGCGACGAGCGCTACTTCATCCGCGTCTTCCGCCGGCATCACGGGACCACGCCGGGTCGCTACGGGCGCGGGACGTGAGCGACACGAACAGCGCTGTAGTCACTCATGGGGCACACGCTTTGAGTGCCTCCGGCCGGATTTGCGATGAAGAGTGCGACCAAGATCTGCGATAAGGAAGTCCGACTCGCGATTCTTGCTCGCACTCTTTCTCCCCAATCTGGGGGGCGGAGCGGGTGGCCCCTTATGCTGGATCGGCTCCGGCGGGAGACGCAGGCCCGGACGCCGGGTCTCTCCTCAACAGCTCCCGATACTCAAGGAAGCCTTTCGAGCCCAGAAGGTGCACGATGTCCTCAGCCCGCTCTCTGATCTCGGGATCGTCCATGGCCAGGCACGTTTCAAGAACGTACCAAGGGGTGTCCGGCTTAGGCCCTGATCCAGCAGAGCCCAGCCCCCAAGGATCTTGGGTGCCCTCAATGAACAGGCGGAGACAACGTAGCGCTGCCGATGGGTATTGGGCCACCGTCGCTGCCATGCGTTGGATCACAAAGAGATTCGCTTGCTCGACGTTCGTCCGCTCCAGAACCTGCTCAAGTCGCCGATAGGTCCAGTCCGCGCCGAACCGCCCACAGGCGAACCACCAACCGAACGCCGAGAGTTCCGGCTTCTCCATGTTCTCAATGGCGCCAACGGACCGCTCGCGCCATTCCCACAACTCGCGAAACCGTATTCCGCCGTTCGGGGAAACGTCCGAACGAGTTCAGCGAATTCGCGCGCACCATCATGACTGGGAGCACCGCCAATGATCGCATCAAGCATATCTGGTTCTTTCGCGAATTTTGTGGGTGAAGAGGTGAGACATCGGCCCAGATCTGCTTAAGTGGTTGTGATAGCAATCAACGAAAGCAGGAGGACGCGA
>Ga0272441_10002375_pt1 | contig 38110 bp, 16 predicted proteins | sample SSMProp6N_FD_193582 | JGI IMG/M metagenome (GOLD analysis project Ga0272441, IMG submission 193582) | Marine sediment archaeal communities from Little Sippewissett salt marsh, Falmouth, MA, United States - SSM-Prop-6N | ecosystem: Environmental > Aquatic > Marine > Wetlands > Sediment ... | reverse complement strand
ACGGGACCGAATGGAGCTATAAGCCCGATGATGGGGTGGGGGACACCGGGGATGCGTTCCCGGATGACCCGAATCTGTGGAACGATACCGCCGGGGACGGGGTGGGGGACAACGGGGATGCGTTCCCGGATGATCCGAATGAGTGGAACGACATCGACGGGGACGGGGTGGGGGACAACGGGGATGCGTTCCCGGATGACCCGAATGAGTGGAACGACACCGACGGGGACGGGGTGGGGGACAACGGGGATGCGTTCCCGGATGACCCCGCTCGCTGGAAGGACTATGGTGGCGAAGGTCATTCAAACGATACGGACGATGCGGGAGATGACGATAGCGCAGAAGGGGAAGGGGAGGCCGAGGCGGAAGCGGAGGCGGAGGGCGAGGTGGATGATGAATTGGAGGACGGTACCGATACGGACGGCGACGGTCTTCCGGACTGGTGGGAAGATATCAACGGGCTCGACCCCGGTGATCCCACCGACGCCACCCAGAACGATATTGACGAGTATAACAGGGAAAAAACCGATGAAAGCGGTGGGACCGGATCAAACTCGGTGAAAAGAATCGCCCGAAACCCCTGGCTGCTGATGGCCTTCATGTTCGTTCTGATCATGGTTATCGCATCCGCCGCCTACTCCAAGATAAAACGGGAAAGGCTCCTGGACCATTCCACCCGGCAGAACATATACGACTACATCAAGGCAAATCCCGGCTCCCATCTACGGGGGATCAAATCCGATCTGGACCTTCCAATGGGTGTGCTCAACCATCACATCTACAAACTGGAAGGGGAGGAAATAATCCGGTCCCAGACAGAGGGTCAGTACAGGAGGTTCTATCCCCAGGGCATTAAGGTGGAGAAGACCCCTTACATGTCTGCGCCCCAGCAGACAGTGTTTGACCAAGTAGTATCAAATCCCGGCATAACGCCAGGCCAGCTGTCGGAAGGGGGCCACATGCCCCCCAGAAGTGTCTACTATCACCTGGCTGCCCTGGAGAGAAGCGGGCAAGTTTACTCGCAAAAGGATGGCAAATCAAAAAGATATTTTCCCCAAAGAGAGACCTGAACGGTAAGGACATCAGTGTTTCTCTTTCCTGGGATACGCCCGGCTGAACATGATGAAGGCCATGACCAGCAGGCCAAGGGATATTATCACCGGAAGACCGGGAAGCTCGTCGGTTGATGGCACCTGGCTCTGGCCGGAGCGGCTGCCGGCCACGGCCGTGGTTTCGGAGTCCATGGTTTCGGAGTCCGTGGTTTCCTCGGAAACGCTCAGCTGAACCGGGTTGGACAGGATGATGAAGGCCAATCCAACAAACAATGCGGCCAGGAAAACTGCCCGTTTTCTACCAGGACGTCTGCTGTGGGGGGACATGCTTAGCCCTTGGGAAACAAGTCAGACTTTGAAATGTTTAAATAATTTCCGGTCCGCTGCCGCAGATCAGACACGAATCGGTAAAATTTGGGATAAAGCAATATTTCTGATTAATTGATTCGACCGGATTTTATAAAAACCTATTTATAAACTGGACAATGAAATATAAACCGTGGGTAAATTTGACAACACACCTACGGTGGCCGATTTCAAACGGTCCCTGACCTCAAACCCCCGATGCGTGGACGGGACGTGTCCCAATGGAAAGAGCCACATCTTCCGTTACGCCGACGAGATGGACTTCAAGGTATTCAAAGGGACCAGATTCGCCATGGTAACAGACGAGGATATCAAAAAATTCAGAGATCAGCTCTGCGACTGCGCCATATATGCTAATTCAAAAGGAATGGACGAGGATCTGGGAGAGATCCACACCGAAGGCAGGGTATACAAGACGTGCCCGTTCTTCCGGGGCGATGATGACGTTCCTCGGGAGGTCAAGGATGACATGATGACCATGGCGCTGGCGTCCCTCAAACCCGGGGAACGGGAAAAGTTCCTCAAGCGTCATGAGCTCAAGCCCAAATTCGAATTGGAAGAATTGGAAGGCTGACAGGGCTGCCATCCATCAAAACCGTTATCATATACAAAGGGGTTTTGCGAACCGGTGATAATCTTGGAAATAGAAGGGCTGAAATTTCCTAAAGAGCTGTACTACCACCGGGATCATACCTGGGTCAGTTTCGAGGGCGGATCCGCCAGGATAGGCCTTACTGACATGGGCGCCAGACTTCTCGATTACATAAACGCCCTCGATTTCCTGCCCATCGGGAGCAAAATCACCCAGAACGGTGATCTCCTGAAGGTCAAGATGCTTCACTGGGAAACCAGGCTCACTTCACCGGTGAGCGGCACCCTGCTGTCCATCAATGAGGACGTAATGGCATCACCAACATCCATCGAATCGGATCCCTACGGAATGTGGATGGCTGAGTTTGCGGTGGAAGACGTTTCCGGAAAAGGCCTGATGAGCGGTTCATCGGAATTCTTTCGAAGCTGGGCAATCAACCATGTTCGCACCCTCCGGGTGCCCCATCTGGACGGGGAGTTCATGAACATGAAGAAGAAGTACGGCATCTACAGGGACACCCTAAGAGACGTGTGGGCCGACAACATCATGGATCAGGGAGAGGAACAACTGGTCAGTATGATGCGGGAGAGACTGGGGATCACCCCGGATGTTCATGACCAGATAATGAAGGAGGTCCAGTCCGCGATCCGGAAACCCGATGCCCTGCTCCAGGTTTACAAGATGGCCCTGGCCAACGCCCTGATGGACAAAAAAATAACCCCTGACGAGCAGAACATGCTGGACGGGCTGAAGAAGGCGATAGGTCTTACGGATATGGAGGAGGAGAGGCTCCGCTCCGAGGCAAGGCTGGAATGCGAAGCATTCGGCGATAGGGAAGCATTCGGCGATAGGGAGTAAGCATCGTTCGTTCCCAACATGTTCTTACCTCCACAGCGCCTTTCCGGCAGCCAATGGATCGGAAAAGTCGCATTACGGCCCTGGCCGCATTCGTGATAGGTGCATACCTTCTGGATATACTGTCCACCTACGCGGCAACTCCTGACCTGTCCAAAGAGCGTAACCCTCTGGTAAGTTCTTTTGGTTGGGGTTGGTCAGGGGTGCTCCTTCTCAGCTGCATTATGCTGGCAATTCTTCTGCTGATGCTCCGATTCCACGGAAGGAACGAACCTAAAGGATCGTCCGTAGACATGGGTCTTTCATCCCGGCTAACCTGGTACATCACGGGTATGGCAGGTGAAAGAGGACGTGTGAACTGGCGTCACTATCTGGCCTTCCTGGGCATGGTCCTTCCCCTGGGCAATGCCGTTTCGGGCCTGTGCAACGCCGCCTTGAACATGGGATACAGGTGGGGGTGGATAGACGGGCTGACGGATCATCAGTACACGTCCTTCCAGTTGGCAAAGCTCGCACTGATCGCGGTGGTGGTATCCCTGGCGGTGATACGACGGTGCAAAGCCCTTGACCCTGAATTCTGAATTCTAGAAATTGATATCCATCGATGCCACGGTTGCCTGTTCATACAGAAGTATGAACGATCCGCCGGGTTTGACTATCCCGCCGTAACCCGACCTCAGTTTGAAGTAGTCGCCCCTGGAAAGTGTCCCGTCGAAATCCGCGTCCACGAAGGTCAGATTGTACTCTTCCCGATGCAGGCTCTTGTCGTAGATATCTGCCAGATCCCATATCTCGATGTTCTCACCGTTCGAATTCCTCACGTACACCGTGAAACCGTCCACGGATTTGAGATCGTCCACATCGGTGATCGTCAGTTTCATCTCATCATTGCCCATCCTGTCCTGCCTGGCCTCGACCACCGGGTAATCGGTCTTGTCCGAGGGGATCAGGGCAACGAACCATATGTAAGCGATGGAGACCAAGATCACCATTATTGCTACCATGAGCAACGTGGCTATCACCGGGGACACCGCATCACGTGATCGACTGAAACGCCGGTTCTTTCCAGCTGCCTTCCCGGGATTTCGGCAGCTGTCATGACCCTTTCCACCCCATCCACCCATCCCCAGCAGGGCAACACCGATCAGGATGATCAGGATGAGACCCGCAGGCGGCATGAATGAGGGCGTGGTGGCAGCGGGCGGGGTGACGGCCTGGATATTGACCTCGGCGTAATTGTTGGAATCCTTGTCACAGAAACGGGATCCCTCCATCTCAATCAACCAGACGTTATCCACGGCCCCGGACCATTTGGACCTGGCCTCCTGGAGTTCCCGCTGGGGTATCTGAAAGGTACCTGAAAACGACTTTGGTTCCACCTTCACCTTCACGGTGTACTCCTTGCCTGCCTTGAGATTTGTGAATGTCTTCTCATCGAAGATTACCGCCAGGGTCTCATCCGGTATACCCTTGAGATCGGAGACCGTCTTGGTCCACTTTCCTCCGGACAGGCCAACTATCTCGTAGGTCACCTCCACGGACATCTCCCCGGTTGTGGGAAGGGTGTAGAATATCTCCACCACGGGAGCGACACGGGCCTTGCCATTCTCGTCCACCAGGACGCGTTTCGGCTCCACCGTAAGATTGTTGAGCTCTATGTCAAAGGCGTTTGTCACCACCAGGCTCTTGATCACCCCGATGACCTTCTTCGTTTCACCGGTTACGGGATCGGTGTATTCGAACTCCACGTTGATATCGCCCTCGGCGTCGTTGAACTCGCTGTCTGAATTGAACGTCAGGGTGAAGTCATCCTCCTTGTCCAGGCTGAATTCATCGGTATCGGTGAGATCGCCTCCCATGTCCCAGTCAAGATCCGACTCGTCTATCCCCTCCCATCCCCAATCAAAGGATTCGGTCACCTCGTTACCCTCTTCATCCGTGTAGGTGTAATTTACACCCGAATTGGGGATGTAGTTCCCGTATTCATCCTTGGCCTGAAGCTCGAACTCCTTTTCGGATCCCGAGGTTATGGTCACTCCGTCGTCCCTCTCACCTGACAGTTCTATGGAAGAGGGAGGGGCCGGCCTGATCTCCACGATCTTGGAGGCCATTATGAGGTTTCCGGAGGACGAGCTCACATCACCCTTGACGTAAGCTGTCACGTTCACGTAACCATAACAGCTGAAGGGGCCATCGGGACCGCTGTTGCGGATGATGGTTATGGCCTCCAGGCAGCTCTGGTTGTATTCTATGTCCAGATTGGGGTAGGACCCTTTCTGGGACTGGAGTATGGGAATACCGACATCGGAGTTCCAGACCAGGTTGATATTCGATGAGTTTGACACATCATAGGAAACCCCGTCCTTGATATCGTAGGCCGTGGCCGTGAATATATTTTTTCTAACTGCGCTTTCGAAGTCCCAGTCCGGGGACCCGGCATACACCCAGTCCGGTCCGTCCAGAACCAGGTGGTTGAGCATGTCGGACACCACATCTATCCAGCACCAGTCCCAACGATCATCATCAGGATCATCCGAACCCATGTCATTGTGGACCTCCAGCTTGTAGCGACCCACCTCCAGCGGGGTGAAACTGACGGCACCGCCGTCTCCCAGGGTCTCATCGGTCTTGACCGATGTGTACCAGGTTGTCTGTCCCTTCAGGGTGAATGAAACGTCCTCTTCGTTATTGTCGTCGGTCCAGAACCCCACCGCCCTGAACTCCGCCTTGCTGCCCCGAATAATGGTGTAGGTGTCGGTCCTTTCAGAGGACCGCAGATCATCGATCCGACCCTGCTCCACCTTCTTGATCCTGAGCTTGTCGAGATCGGGAACGATGGGTGTCAGTATGCCGCTGTCACCGTACACGTCATCGGTGTCATCGTTTACATAGTTGGGATGGTTAACGGGATCAGCCACGAAATCCAGATTTGCCCGGACGTTGATCGGATGCTCACCGTCGTTTCGGTAGTTCCATACCTGAACGCACTTGTCCTTCTCGTCCCAGGGCTCGGATATCTCCATCATCTGTCCCTCGTCCTCCACCATCTTGAGGTTCCAGTGAAAGTTGTCCAGAAGCCTTTCGGTCACGTTGAAATCCAAAAATGGCATGGAACCGTCCAGGTCCGGCGTGGTGTCGGTGAACTGGTCGAAGGCCTCGGCCGTCAGGTTGATGGGCTCGTCATCCCAGAACGTGGAGCCGGGTATGACGAGGATCTTTCCTACCTTCAGGACCTGGATCATGTGGGCCTGACCGTCGGACTGATAGAACTTGTTGGTTATCGAAGTTGTGAAATCGTTCGTCTCGAAGTTCCATTGGTCGTAGGAAACGTAAGTTCCCCCCGGGTCGAACACCGGCACGTCCCTTTCGTTGGCAATGCTGGCCCGGGTGGCCCTTATGGTGTAGGTCACCTCCGGGAGAAAACCGTTAACGTCCACGTCCCCCATTTCCCATACCAGTTCGATGGGGCCATCGGTGGCCTCGAAGGGGGGCTGGAGGCCGGTGGGGGTGTTGTACATGGGGGACATGCTCATCACCCTGATACCAGTGGGGATGGTAACGTGGAGTTTTACACCCACCGCCGCCCCGGTCACGGACGGGATCATGTCCAGTATCCGGTCGGCGATGTTCTGGGCGGTTGTCTCGGGGTCGGTCTTGTTCTCGGTGAACCCACCGCCGGCCTGGGTGATCGCATTGAGGACGTTGTAGACAACGGCGCCATCACAGTTGACCGCAGCGGTGTAGACACCCTTGGCATCATCCACGGACTCCTGATTGTTGGGATCGGCCAGATGGAGGTTGTACCTGGCGGCGCCCACCGACAGCGACTGATATGTATAGGTGCTGTAGAGCATTTCCACTTCGAGGGTTTCTCTGTAAACCCTGACTATGTATCTCGCATTATCGTCGGTAAGGGCCTTTGACCAGGAATCCGTAACGATCCAGCAAGAACCGGGTGTGACCACGTACACTTTCGGGGTGGCCGAGAACAGGCAGGAATTCTCGGTGAACTTGGCAACCAGGGCCGGATCCGCCTCACCCTCCACCATGTACGGTTCGTACTGGGCTTTATCCAGTGTGAACTTATCGTAACCGAACTCACTGGACTTCCCGTTGGCCTCATCGGTTAAGAACAGCATGATCCTTATGACGCCGGGGTCGTACCCGTTGTTGGGATCGCCGTCGGTGTCACGCCAGTTTATATGGTTCTGGTACATGGGTTCCCCGGCGAACATTATGGGCTTGTAATGCCGCTCGTCCCCGCCGCCGATGCACCAGTCGTACTGCCCGGTGGGGTACGCGACGTCCCTGTGAATTATGTTGTTGAACTGGTCCAGGTCGTCGGTGAGCCCGATGGTCTTCTGGTTGTCCACGTCAACGATCGCCTCGTAGGTCCGGAAACCGTATCGGGGATTGACGCTGGCGGCCTGCAGTGTCTGGTCGATGATATCGATGTTGTTCACAACGTCCATGGTGTCGCCGTACATTGAACCGGAACGGTCGGATATGAACAGAAGGTCCAGGTCCTTCCTGTCACTGCTCCCCTCCACCAGTATGTCGCCGTCGGGGGTGAGGTTCAGCGTCACCCTGGTCTCGTACGGCGTGGCCTGGGGACCGTCGGGACCCGACATCCAGATAGTGTCCTGGTCTATGTGGGAGTTGATCTTCAGCCAGGGGATGGTCTTGGCCCGGGTCCCGGTCTGAGGATCGGGATGGTCCGGGTGGGTGTTTCTGATCTCAGTGTAACCCACGTACCCCTGGTCTCCGCCTGTGAGCGGGACGCAGCACAGGACCATGAGTGTGATGATCGCAAGTACGGGTGCAGTTCTTCCAATTGACGAGAGAGACATATTTCTCACTCCATTATCATATAATATCCTCTGTGTTAATATATAAACTCTCTATGTTCATCCGCACACATCCGCAATTGTGCCGCAGGGGCACACCTTTCGACGTGAATTGTGCCGAAGGGGCACACCTTTCGACGTGAATTGTGCCGAAGGGGCACACCTTTGTACGTGAATTGTGCCGAAGGGGCACACCTTTGTACGTGAATTGTGCCGAAGGGGCACACCTTTGTACGTGAATTTTCAAAAGCGATGCGCCTCTTTTCAAACCCATTTTCCCCCTTTCCCCTCGCTTTCCACATTATTACATCGCTGTTTCAGGATACGTCTTCCGTATCCTCCCAATACTCCTCGTGCTCCCGTCCTCTCCATACCACCCTCCCCTTGAGGATGACCATCATGAGAATGATAACAGTGCCTCAACCGCGCACCAACCGGACCGGGTCTCTCCGTCGTAGGAGGTCCCTATTCCGACATTGTATGTTTTACAACAGGGTGGTGCAGCGGGAATATTGTATGTCAACAGGGTGGTGCAACGGTAAAATATTAACCCTTTAGAATGGGTTGGGATAATCGTGTCCAATGCTATCCGTCTGACTGTCAACGAGAGGGTCCTCATCCACCTGGACCGGTTCCACCGATTCGAGGACGAGTGGGAGGTCCCTGCCGATGTATCCCAGAAGGGAATTGCTGATGCCGTGGGCATCCGGCGCAACGAAGTTCCCCGGGCGGTGAAGGCCCTGGAGAAGCAGAAACTGCTCACGTCCCGATCCGCCAGGGTACGGGGCTATTCCCGGAGTATAAAGGTATACTTCTTAACACCCGAAGGCGCCCAGAAGGCCCACAATATACGGGACCATGTGGGGTCGCTGGATGTTCATCTCAAAGATGAGGACGGTGCCATGGACGTCACCTTTTCCGATGCCCTGGAAAGCATCGGAGGCAGGCTGTCGTTCCTGGAGGTGCTGTCCAACATCGACGGCAATGGTATACTGGACCTGACCGATCCTGAACTGGGGTCTGCTGATGGAAAGGGAAAAACGTTCATAAAGGAGGGAGTCCCCCCCCAGCGGCCGTTCTGGGGAAGGCGCAGATCTTTAATAGCACTGATGGAAGGGCTGAAGCAAAGGCCCGTATCATCGGTAAGGGGAATGGCTGGAGTGGGGAAGACCGCTCTTGTCCAGGAGGCGGTCCAGATGTCATCATGCCCGGTGTTATGGCACCGGGGCAACCCCTGGGACAGCGTGGATGGCATGGTAATGGAGCTTGCCAGTTTCTTGTTAAAACTGGATAACAATTCGCTTCAGAAGGCCTGCGACCAGGAAGATCGCAGTTCAACGCGGGACCTGTCCTACCCCGATATATTCCGAACGATCGAAGACAGCGATATCTGGCTCATCATAGACGACGTTCATCGGTGTCCGGAGGATGTTTTTGGTTTCCTCTCCGCCATGGTGGAGAACGCCTCTCCCCGGTGGCTATGCAGGATCATCCTCATAACCCAGGAGGATCGACGGTTGTATCCGAAACGCAGGGCAATCACCGATGGACTGGTAAAGGAGGTCACACTGGAAGGGATGGATCTGGACGAGGCCCTTCCTTTCATTTCATCCCTTTGCCCCGACCTTCCTTCCCAAGGCAAGGAACGATTGTGGAAAATGGCGGGAGGCCACCCCCTGGCAATCCGAATAATGGCCGCATCTGAGAGTGGAAAGAGCACCGCTTCCGATCTCGACAACTATATCGAAACGGACGTGTTGGGCGGACTGGATCCGAATGATCGAATGGTGCTTGCAGAATGCTGCGTGTCCCGGGGAGGTATCCCCCCACGCCTGATCAATATTGAAGGAATGGAACCCGGCGAGAGGGACTCGTCCCTGGATAATCTGATGCGACGATCGCTGCTGGAGCGCACCGTGGACGGCATATCTGTCCCGGGGATCATCAGGTCCCACGTTCTGGGCAGATGGGACCCGGTAAGCCTGAAAAGGACCCATCAGCGTCTGGCGAGGCGCTTCAAAGAGGCAGGCGATCAGACCCGCAACCTACTTGAACATGCGTATCACCTGGGCATGTCGGGCGAGCTTACCAGAGCCATAGAGGTGTTGACCGATCTGCGCCAGAAAGCCATCGAGGAAGGGATGCTGGGTCCCCTGTTGGAGGTTGCCAGGTGTATTCAGTTAGAATCCGGATCACCCAGCGGACCGGAGGCATCCGGACTGGACGATATCATAAGTACAGTTCTGGAGTCATGGGGCGGGTGGGATGCTCACGGTGAGGCGCTATTCCAATCGGCTTTCCTGGCCGAGGCCATCGGGCTGGACTTTTCCATGGAGGGGTTGCCCCGTACCCTGTCCCACACGGCCCGGGAGACCGAAACTCTGGAACACATGATAGACCGTCACATGGACAGCCTCGGTGAACTGGAGCGACTGAAGGATCGCAGGGGAATGGCCGATATACATTCGGAACTGGCCAACCTGAAATGGCTGCTGGGACGCAGCGATGATGCAGTGGACCATCTGAATCTACGTTCAACCCTTCTTGAAAACGAGGACGACCCCGGCGCCATCATCGCCACCGAGACATGGAAATGTACCATGCTTTGGAGTGAAGGAAATTTTCAGGAGGCGCTCAACGGGACGAATGCTCTGTTGAAAAGTACAGGTGGGGAGGTGGCCAAAAGGAAAGGAGAAATAAACAAGGGCACTGTCCCCCAGAGGATACGGGCACTGTCCCTGCTGGGGATGATCCAATGGAGCAAAAAGGACACCCCACGGGCAATCGACGCCTTCGAACAATGCAGACGGGAAGCAGCGATATCCGGTTACCTCCAGGCCGAATGCTACTCACTTCTCCACCTGGCCCAGTGCGCCTACCGTCAGGGTGATATTTCCTCGGCCGAGGACCCCCTGGAATGGTCCAGGGAGAGGTTGAAGCTCCTGGGAGACCGCATCGGTTCGTCCTACTCGAGGATACTTGCCCTGCTCATGGATGCCAAGAGGGGCAACACGGAGCTGGCCCTGAGAAGCGCCGAAGAGATCCTTCTCGGCGACGAGAGGGACCAAATCCCCTTTCAACACGCCCTGGTGAGCGTCTGGGCACTTAAAATTACCAGGGACAAGAAAAGGTCTGTTGAGCTGGAGAAAAGGATGATAGAACTTCTTCAAATAGCGCAAGCTCTATCATGGAAATCGAGCTTAACCCGACATGCGAGAGGCTGAATATGACCGGGTCAAAGAAAAAGGTGGAGACATACCTCAAGAAGGTGTGCATACTGGGCGATCCCCAGGTGGGCAAGACCAGCCTTATCAGACGTTTCGTGCACCGGGAGTTTGAAGCAGATTACATCTCCACTATAGGTATGGAGGCATCCACCAAGACCGTGGACGTCCAGGGTGACAGAAGTACACTGCGGATCAACCTGGTCATATGGGACATAGCCGGACAGGACAGCTTTCGCAACGTCCACGCATCGTATTTTTCAGGCGCGGAGGGAGCTCTGCTTGTGTGCGACCGCACCCGTACCTCAACCGTGGAAAGCCTACCCCACTGGGTCAGAAGGTTCCGATCCGAAGTGGGACCACGACCCATGATCGTTTTACTCAACAAGACCGATCTTTCAATGGATGCCGGTGTGGAAAGTAAGGTCGAAGATTTCGCCCGGTCCCGGGAATTCGAATGGCTGCAATCCAGCGCCCTGACAGGTGACAATGTCGACGAGGCATTTCAAAAGCTGGCACGCAAGCTCATCACGGGCTGAAGTACCAGGGACCCGATACTCACAGGGTTGTTGGCACAGCCACAGTGGCTCATAGTTGTTGGCACAGCCACAGTGGCTCAGGGATATCGACACTAACTGAAACAGAGGATTATTCTCTGGCTATTCGTCCTCCATTATGACCCTTTCATAACCATCGGCATCGCTGGCGGGTTTGAGGGCCTTCACCTTGCCGGAATCTCCGATGCCCCTGGGCTTTTTTGCACCCGACTCCTCGATTATGAAGTCCAGGTCATCTTCCTGGGATACCGGGACCTCCCTGTCACGAACCGGCCTTGCCCGGAGCGGCGATGGGGCAGATCTGGGACTGGGTGTCGGTTTGGGCGGTGGAGGACTGCTCTTCTTTTTGGGAGGAGGTGGTGTTTTCTGTGCCTTCCTGGGAGGTGGAGGTATCCTTGATCGGGCCTTCTTTGACCGGGGCGGAGATCGTTTCGGAGGTTTAAGGGATGGGGACTGCTGAGGGGATGGGGACTGCTGAGGGGATGGGGACTGCTGAGGGGATGGGGACTGCTGAGGGGATGGGGACTGCTGAGGGGATGGGGACTGCTGCAACGATGGTCCCACGGGCGGAGGGGGTGGCGGCCGCCGGGATTCCCTGGCCATTCCCTCCTGCTGCCGCTGTGCCTCGAGGTCCCTTTTCTTCTTCTTGTGCTGCTGGATGACAATGACCACACCCGCAACAAGCACGACTATCACTATAATCAGGATTATCAAAAGGTTCAATCCCGACATGGAGCCCTGATCGTCGTCCTCGCCGGATAATGGATCGTCATCGTCCTCCTCACCCTCGGCCTCGGCTTCAGCCTCTCCTTCGGTGGTGTCTTCTATGCCCAGGTCCTCTTCCGCGTCGTTGAGATCATCGGCGTACTTGTCCTCCAGGTTCGCCAGGTCTATGACCGCCTGGGAGGGCGCCCCGCTGTCATCGGGATCGTAACCGTTGTTGGTCTCCCACCAATCCGCAAAACCGTCACCGTCGCTGTCGGTGTAGATGGTGTCTTCAGTGGGGACCACGTCCTCGGCATCGCCCTCACCTTCCGCTTCGGCCTCTGCTTCTGCCTCTGCTTCCGCCTCGGCCTCCGCTTCAGCCTCCGCCTCCCCCTCCGTACCCATCCCCAACTCGTCCAGGGCATCCAGAAGATCGGCATCGTGTTTTTCCTGCAGATCGTTGTTGAACTTGTCCGATTCAGATGGATCATCGGGGTCCGAATAATCGTAGCCGTTCTGGGACTCCCACCAATCCGCAAACCCGTCGCCATCGGTGTCTGTCAGGACGTTGTCCTCGTTGGGTTCCATGGGCCCTGAAGATTGATCCGGGGTCTTTGGATCGGTCCCGGCAGCTATCTCATCCCCATCATTCATCCCGTCGCCATCGGTGTCTGCCTTGGCATGATCGGTGCCGTTCAAAAGCTCCTCGATCAGGGTTAGATTATCACCGTCAATATCCGATTCGGCATCCGATATATCCAGCGGGTCGTAACCGTTGTCCACCTCCCAGCCATCGGGGATCCTGTCCCCGTCTGTATCGGGGTCATCCGGGTCAGTTCGATTACGGTATTCCTGGTAATTGGTGAGACCGTCATCGTCAGGGTCCAGATAAGAATCGTCACCGTTCTCCGGATTCAATCCGTGCTCGTTTTCCCAGTTGTCCGGCAGGCCGTCACCATCTGTATCCTTGGGACCGGTCTGGGGATCGGACTGGTCATCATCCGGTTCGGTCCCCGCAGCGTATTCCTGCAAATTGGAGTAACCGTCACCGTCCAGATCGGAGTCGGCGTCGGTCTCATCCAGGGGGTCCAGACCGTACCGTTCCTCCCACTCGTCCGGCAGGCCGTCATTGTCATCGTCCGGATCGCTGTTGTCCCCAGTACCGTCATCATCGTTATCCTGCCACTCCGTGTCATCATCCGGGAACAGGTCTTCCGTGTCCGGATACCCGTCACCGTCGGAATCCATTCCCGCCACCGCCGGGTTGTATACCCTCACATCATCACCGGTGAGTACCATGATCAACCTGGATGAGTGATAGATGGGACCCGTGAAATTGAGGACCTCCCAAACTCCCAGGGCGGCGTCGAAAAGGTACAGGTGATCATCCCCTTCGATCACGGCCACCCTGTCGTTGCAGAACGCACGATGGAACCCATCCCCCGCCTGTGGTGTCACACCTGTCCATTTGCCGTTTACAGTATCGTAGACGGTCCCCTCGGAACCGGAAGCGACCACCGTCAGGTTCCTGGAGGTGTAAAGGGAATTCCAACCGCCAATGCTGATGGTGCTGAAAAGGTGGGATATCCCATCATAGACAATCACATTATCTCCCTTTGTAGCGGTGGCCAGGTTTCCCTGGGCGGTGACCGTATCAGGGTCGACCATGTCATGCTTCGTCCACTCGTGGGATAGCAGGTCGAAGCCCCAAATGGCCCCTGACCCCACCACCACACCGACCCTGTCGGATGCCCTGAGCTGACCGACACCGGCAACGGCCTGACCCACCCACTGCCGGGTATTGTTGTTCCAGGCGTAGGCGTTGTCAGAGGAGGCGATCACCAGAACGGCGCCGCTGCGGGCAATCCTCTGGATACCCGCCAGGTCGCTGTGGTACCACTGATGGGTGTTGGTGGAATAGAGGGACACGCTCTGGTTCTTGACAACCAGCAGGTAATCATCCGGCTGGTACCAGTACCTGAACTGGCTAATGGGTTCGTCTATCCACTGTCCGGTTCCCAATTCATAAAGGTGAATGGTGCTGCCGGCCTTGATGGCAACAAGCCTGTCGCCCACCCGGTACTCGCTCTTTCCCGTGAAGGTTCTCTGGTGCCATGAGGTGTCTGATGGATCGTATACGGATACGCTCCCGTTGTCCATGACCAGGGCCAGGGTGGATCGGAGCTGGACCGTGGCATTAGGTCCTGCTGTGATGTTGTGCCACTCCCGATCGCTGCGGTCGAATACTGATGCGCCGTCATCGTAACGTATCAATACCAGGCCGTCACCGGAAATGACCCTGGATAGACCGGGAAAGCTTTCCTTCACCCAGGAGCCACCGTCCACCGTGTAAACGTAAACATGATCTCCCCGGGTGTAAGCGGCCAGGTCGGTTCCCGGATGAGCCACGGGGGGAGAGCCCATCTTGGAGTAGGAATGCCACATCTTGTCATCTATGTCAAACCCACCCATGCCGTCCTCCTTGACGAAGGTGAGAAGGTTGGGGGACGGGTGGTAGAAGTATCCGCTGCTCTGAGAATAGTACCAGGTATCCTCCGACTCAACGTAGAGGTTGGTGTTGGTATCATCCTGAGCAAAGGCGTATGATTCACCTAAAAAAATTCGTCCCCGGGCATCGCCGTCGGTGTCCTTGCTCTCCCAACCCCCGCTCGTCGGGTCATATACCGAAACGGTGTTCCCTCCCGCGGCAAGGGCCATGTCCCCGTTCATCAGGGCCATTTTTGAAAAATCGCACATGTAGATGTCGGATTTGAGTGAGTAATCCTCCACGGGTATCCCCGACCAAACCACCCTGTTTTGGGACACCAACGGGGCGCCAATTGTATCGGCGATAGAGTACCAGGAGGGGCTTGCAGAGAACCGCAACCCGGTGGGGATGTGACAGACCCCAACCGTTCCCCCCTCGATGAGATAGCTCACGTAATCCCCCTCGGCATCGGCATAGAAGATGACGTCCCATGAGGTGGCGGGCATGGTGACCAGAGGGAGTTCCAGGTCCGTTGAGAGATCGTAGCTGTAAAGTTCCATTCCCGCGCCCCGCCAGTCCACCCAGATCACCGTGCTTCCCGATGCGGTGGGACGGGCCTGATCCGCCGGGTCAGAGGTCAGCTGAACCTCAACCTGGGAGTTGAGATTACGGGCAAAGATATCCGAGTTGCCGAATCGATACTCGTCATATACCACATGTGTAGGGGTCAGGGCCAGGTCCATCACCGATGAAGAGGTTGACAGGTTGTAGGGTGTGGATTCCGGTCCCAGCGTGCCGGTGCCTAGGTCCACGGTCCTCCATGAAACAGAGTACTGGGCGCTCTGCCGGTTGTCCCGGTAGGCGATGGTATCTTTTAGCACCCGGGGTTTGTTTTGGGAATTGGTATCCGTGGTGACCTGGAACTCGCCCTGGTCATCCGTCGTTCCGTAGATCATGTCCGGTCCCATGTCGTAGGCATAGATATTGTGGTCACTGACAAAGGAACCGCCGCCGGAATCGTTGCGATCATCGTCCCAAACGATCAACCTGCCGCTCACGTCCGGGTTCATCTGGTCTGCCGGGCTGGTGACAACCTTGTTCACGTCCCCGCTCGTTACATCCAGCACGTATATATCGAACTGATCGTCGTTCTGCTGGTGCCAAACCACGTTCTGTTGGGAAAAACCTGTGATCCTCTCGTCTGTGTCAGGTGTGAAAGTCAACTGGGACAGGGGCGACATGGCCTTGTCCAGAACGGACCAGCTGCCCGGCTCGCCTTCCCTGAGCTGCCGGATGTTCACCAACCGTTCGGAAGGCTCATCGTCCGCAACCATCGCGGTGGACATCGCCAGACTCATCATTGTAAAAGAGATTAAAAAAACAGCGGAGACAGTGGTCCTTCGATTCATGATATCAACCGGCCTGGGATCGGGTCTTCCCACCACTTCAGTTTATCCCCTGTTGTTTATAAAAGTGTTTGTGATAGGGATCGTTGGTGGTATCATCGTTAGTGGTGTCTTCAGTAGTCTGGTCCTCGAGCGGCCCTCCCGTGGCCATCGGGTAACCCTTCAGTTATCCTCCACCAATCCTCCAATGGCTCCTTCGGCGGCACTTCTGTGGTTTTCCAGCCGTCCATTGTGGGTAAAACCAATGGGGTTACTTGCCTCCCTTCTTTCCAACGTAACCGCACTCGGTGCATATCCCGCCCATGCGCCAGAAACAGTTCGAGCATACCTTGCGCTTGCAGTTGATGCAGGTATTTCGGTGAGGACGTTTCTTGCAGATCTGACAGAGTTTGTCTTCCTCGTCAAGTTTTTTGCGGGCGAATATCTGACCGTCCTCGTTAATTGTTATTCGAATTTCGTCGCCCTTTTTTATATCCAGGGCGGAACATAGTATCTCCGGAAGCGGTAAGAAAAGCCCTTCCTTTGCCTTTCTGACCTTCACCAGATTTTCCTTTTCATCCTCCATGAAAGACCTTCAAGGCAGCATGGTGTCGAAAGGGTAAATATTTTTAGTGATCATGGAGGAACAAACGATTAGAACATATGTGGATGAACGAAAAGATCCAAGAACGCTCAAAAAGGGGCAATCGTAGTGGGCATAACAAGAGCCTGGCCAGAGGCGCAGCGGCCCTGCTCGATTAGAAGGATGTACAAACATTTATTTATATATGCAAGTGAAATGGGGTTAATAGATAGGGGTGAATTAATGGTAGTTCTAACACGGCCGGTATATCGTGGGCTAGTAGCCACCATCCTGATACTTATCCTAGTGGCATCCACCTTCGTGGGGATGCGGATTGGGGACAGGGATGATTCGACGGCAGACGCAACCGCTGAGCTGGAAAGTTCTTCGGGCGTGTCGGTTCCCAACTCCCGGGACTCTCCCCGGACCATCGATGTGGATTCAAAGGATCGTTTTGACAAGGATGATCTGAACGATCTGACGGATATCGAAACGGGGAACTGGGATCCCAGCAATAACCGGGCATCCCAGGACGAGTACACCCCTGGAGAAATGAAGTGGTGGTACCGCCTTCCCCAGGGTGGAATGATATCAACCCCGTGCCTCACCGATCTCAACGGCGATAACATGATGGAGGTGGTATTCGCATCCGACCACGACTACGTTCAGGCCCTGGACATCTACGGACAGCCCTACTGGCCCCAGGCCTGGAACATCAAACCCGGCGCATCCGGGAACGGAATAGAGTACATGTCCGAGGCGGAACAATACACAAAGCTGGATTTCGTATCACCCCCGATCTTTTCATCCACTGTAGCCGCCAACGTGGACGGAAGCCCCGAACCCGAGATATTTTTAGGAGTGGTGGGCGGCCTTCTGGCCCTCAGGGCCGACGGCACCGAGCTGTGGACTAAAACACCCCTGATCTCATCGAGCGGCCAGGCCGTTTCATTCTCCACTGCAGCCATCTGCGATATAGAAGGCGATTACGCAGGTCACGAATACGACGGAACTCAGGTACCCATTGGACGTGACATGGAAGTGGTATTCGGTTGCGATGATGAAAAACGCAACGCTTGGCTCTCTGTTATTGCAGTGGATTCAGACGAGGTCATGACCTTCCCCGTGGGGACCAGCGGCGAGGGTGGCCTCATGGGAGCGGCCATCGTCACGGCAGAGACCGACGGCACCTGGGAGTTCGAGGAACCTGGCCAGAGGCCTCCTGCCCCCGGAGAGAGCGGTTACGAAGAAATACAGGAAAAACTCTGGATGGAGTTCGAGACCTCCACTCACGATTCGGGATTACGAATGTTCGCTTTCGAAAACATGATCGAGAAGCCCTCCTATGCCGAGGCCAGCCCCTCCTGGCTTGCAGGTCACCAGACCTACGCTACCGCCTGTGTGGGCAACTTCTCGGAAAACTTTCCCGGTGTCCCCGCCAAGGAGCACGAGGTGCTGGTGGGTTCCATCATAGGAGCGGGCCAGGAATGGAACCAATGGGGAGGAAAGCTTTACCTCTATGACAAGGACGGCAAGGAATACTGGCAGGTGGACATGTCATCCGTTTGCCCTGTCAAGGCCAACGCGCCCGCCACCGAGTCCCTGGCCATAATCGGATCTCCCGCGGTGGCGGACATGGAGGTCACAGAACGCTCCAGCCCCGGCGCACCCGTGAAATATGAAACGATTGTTTGTAACGACGCCGGATACGTTCTGTGCTTCGACATCGATACCCATAACCTTCTCTGGTCCTACAGGGTGGACGTTGGGACCAAACAAACCAGGACGCAGAGGGGTGGTGCAGCCGCGATACCCGATAACCGCATTATGTCATCCCCCGCCATCTGCAACATATTCTCCGACGAGCAGCTGGAGGTTGTGGTGGGTTCCAATAACGGTAAGGTCTACTGTTTTGACGGTGACCCGACGGACGATTCCCGGGACAATCCCGGCACCACCGATCTGGGGTGGCCCCTGGCTCCATCCAACGACAACGAATGGGACGGTATCGCCGAGGACCCGGGAGACGGCACAACAGAGAACGGCGCCGATGTACTTTGGGTGTGCGACACCAAGTACGACGACCTGGAGAAGACAACCCCCATAATGAAGGACGGATACTACGGCGGCCAGGGCTTCAATATCTCGTCAATCGTAATAGCCGATATTGATAACGACGGGTGGCTCGAGGGTGTGATCGGGGATGTCTATGGTTTTGTTTACTGCATAGTGGTGGGACCCTGCATATCCGGTCAGGTGGACTGGCCTGAGTATCACTACGACTCGAATCGGTCCGGTGTGTACAAACCCAAGGTTTTCTTCGGTGTGGACCTTCAGCCCGAGAAAGGTGACTTCAACCCCATCGACGGGGATGTGGACCCCGGCGAGAGGGATAACATGTTCAAGAGGGCCGAACCCGGGGAGACCGTATCATACAATATATCGTTACAGAACCTTCTGAAGTCCAACTACGGCGAGGACATTGACCTGGTCTGGATAAACGTCTCCATTCCACCTAAGAACTGGAGCGCGCGTTTGGAGTATCAGGAGCAATATCTTGAAGAATCGGATGAAGGGGTTGAACCGGTGCTGACCCCAATATACGAAGATCCGGGCAACCCCGGTTCTGAAAAGGTTGACGAGCGGTGGATGCACTTTCGACATTTGAGAAGTCAGGAGTATATTAACCTTACATTGTATGTAACCGCACCCAACGACGGTGATGTGGGCGAGATCGCCCGGGTGAATGTGACCGCTAACTCGTCGCTGCAACCATGGCTGATGGACAATATTGAGACCATCACGCTGCTTGACATCACCCTCGATTTCGATGTGGAGTACCTGATTGATCTGGAGACCGATAAAAGTAGTTCGTATTTCGGTTTCAAGCACCGCATGCTGAAACCGGGTTACGAGACAGATCTGCCGGTGTTCATCGAGAACAAGGGCAACATAAACGACACCTATCTCATGGAGATCATCAACGTTCCCCAAGGTTGGACAGCGCGTTTTGCAGATTCTGATACCAACCAAACAAGGGTAAGCATACTGGCACCGAAGTTCTGCACCGAGGAGAACGAACTTCAGCCCTCGGTCAACCGCATGATAACCGTTGGAGTGCCCGACGATGCTCAGGCGGGGATGGTGGGAGCTATCAGGGTGATGGGCACATCGGAACGCAGCCTGAGAGACGACGTTGCCGTCAAGGTTAAACAGGATATCTGTTTCATAGAGGTGGGCACATCGGATGACCTCTTAATGCGCGTGGACGAACCCACCAAGGAGATCGACCCGGGCGGTGAAGTGGAATACGAGGTTTTCGTAACCAATGTGGGAACCGCCGATATCACCCAGGTGGACTACGGTATCACGGGTGATATTGGAAGCGGTTGGAAGGTTGATCCTCCGACCTCCACGACAGACCTCCGGGCCGGTGACACGGTGATCGTCAAGGTCAAGGTCAAGGCACCGGTTACCGCCATGGCGGGATCCACCCTTGCATACTCGCTCATCGGAACTGTCAGGGACAACCCCAACATAGAAGGAAGGGTTTCCATGCTTGTTCAGGTTAAACAGAACTTCGGCATGACCATTGAAGTCCCCGATGAGGAAAAGAACAAGGAAGGCAAACCCGGGGAGTGGATAACCTACAACGTGACCGTTACCAACGACGGCAACGGCCAGGAGGTTCTTCACCTGGATCCCCTGGACACTGAGCTGGAATGGGAGACCCACTTCTCCTCCACCGACGAGATACTAGACGCTGGTCAGGGCGTGACCTTCACCATTTCCGTGTACGTTCCGGAATCGGCCATGATGGGCGACTACGCCCTGGGATTCAACCTCTCCGGCCTGCGTGCCTACGAGGAGATCTATGTCAAGGCACAGGTCAAACAGTTCTATAATATAGAGATGGACATCCTAGAAGAGGGCGTTTACGAGAACACGGCCCTCAGCGGAGGCCAGACGGCCACTACTGTCAAACTTTGGGGCGATTCCGATGAACGTTTCATCAGCCCATCCGATGACAAGTCCTTCCGTGTAAGGTTACAAAACAAGGGCAACGGCGTGGACAGGATACGTCTGACCCTCAACAAGGGAAGCAACCAGAATTACATGGGTTGGCAATACTACTTTGCCACCGTTTCAAACTCCGAATCGGAAGTGGCGACCCAGGGTTCCAAGAACATCAATTTCGTGGAAGGCACCAAGACCAACTACCGACCCGTGCCCATATCTCTACGGCTGTACACCACAGAGGGTACCGCCGAGTCCGTCAGGGACTCGTCCCAGCTGATGCCCAAGACCATCGATGTGGAGTTGCTCCCTCGTCAGACGGTATACATCAGCTACAAGACAATAGCACCGTCCCTGCATGAAGAGAACTCCGCGCTGAGCCCCAAATACTTCGACCCGTCCAAGGACATCCAGTTCGATTTCTATGCTGAAGCCGAGTCCAACGGGTCGTTGGCGGGTTATTTCGACAGCCAGCTCACCGGTTTCAAGGTGATCGATCGCGTTAACTGCTCACTGCACGTGAAACTGTCCGATCTACTCTTTTCAAGCGGTTTAACCATAAACACTGAAGGAGATGAAGCGGTGGACGATGATCTGGTGACCTTTGTAGCCAAGGTCAAAAATACCGGTGACATCGACGCCGAGAACGTTTGGGTCTACCTGAGGATCGACGGCGAGGTGGTGGAAAAGATGCGTCTTACCATAGTTCCCGCCAGGGATCCCAGGGGCAAGATCGACAACACCCGCACCGTAAGCTTCACATGGAAGGCGGAAACCGGCAAGTACGATGTAGAACTCATAATCGACAACATCGAGGACGATATCGGCTCCATTGAGGAGATGAGGGAGGACAACAATTACCTCATCGAAGAAGGCTTCCAAGTAAAACCGGCTTGGGCCTCAACCGAAGGTGGTGCCGCCAGCCTGTTCCTCCCACTACTCCTGTGGCTCATGCGTATTGGCGCCATAGCCGCTTTGGTTATCCTTCTTAGGGAAGGAAAGCTGGACAAGCTCAAGAAGAAATAAGCCTGCAGCGTATCAGATCACGGAGGCCCGGTCTTGGCCGTAACAAGATGCACCGCCCCTTGCTGCGCGGTGCTGGTAATGATCATGCTTAGCTCCGCATCCAATGCGGCAGCCGGCCCGGACCATGAAGGGATCACCCTGTCCCGACCGGATGGCAGGGGCCAAAGCAGCACCCTGGACATGGTGATCGACAGCCAGGGAGACAAAATCGACCTTCACCTTCCCAACCAGCATATTGGGAAGGACGTGTCCCTTCATCTTGATGCGCCATCCACCGATCCACTCTATCTGGATACCGGCACCAGCCCCCGGGACATCGAAATGGCCGATATTGACGGGGACGGTGACCTTGATATTCTGAGCGCAAACCAGGGAGAGGACACCATATCCCTGTTTTTGAGCAACGGTGACGGAACCTTCCTTCCGGGCAAGAAATATCAGACCGGAAAGAGACCTGGAATGGTACGAGCCATGGATGTCAACGGTGACGATCATCCCGATGCCATAAGCCTTCAGACAGAGGGGAACACGTTCACCGTCATGATCAACAACGGCAACAGCGGTTTTGAGATCGGTGATACATACAAAACAGGAGACCTTCCCAAGGACATGTGCATGGGTGATTTCGACCGTGACGGGGATATGGACCTTGTGCTGATGAACCGGAACATGCGTCACCTGGAGATCTGGACCAACACGGTGGGCGGGCAGTTCATCCTTCGTGGTAACCTGTCGGTGGGAGGTGACCTTGGCGATATAGAATCGGGTGACCTCAACGGTGATTCCGTTCCCGACATTCTGATATCCAACAGGAGCTTTGAAACCACCCGAACGGATGTATCGGACACAGGAACGGTCCTGAGCCGGGGTGACGTGCTGGGTTCTCTGGAGATATATCAGTGTGACGGGAATGGATGGTTCACCAGATCATTTGATCATGACCTGGGCTTTCGCCCTGACGAGACCCGGCTTGGAGACATTGACCGGGACGGCAATCTCGACGCGGTGAGCCTGAGCGCCATCAGGGATTCGGCCACGGTGTTTTATGGTGACGGGACAGGGAGTTTCCTTCGCTCTTCCGAGTTCCCGCTGGTGTTGGCGGAACGGCTTTTCCTGGGGGACCTGGACAACGACGGTTATCTGGATATTCTCACAACCGCGCCCGTTGAGGAAAAGGTGATAATACTGTTCAACCGTGGGGACGGAACCTACGAATACCCGATTCAGTACACCGCCGGTGTAAACCTGTCGGTGGCGGCCATGGGAGACCTGGACAACGACGGGGATGGGGACGTTGCGGTGGGGTGCCTGGGCACAAACAAGATATACATTGCATTCAACCGGGGCGACGGGACCATTGCCGATTACGAGCAGTACGATGTCGGGCCGGCTCCCAGGGGGGTCGACATGGGGGACCTCGATGGCGATGGCAAACCAGAGATCGTCACATCCAATTACGAGGGTTCCGATGTCACCGTGCTCAAAAACATCGGCAACGGTCGTTTCGGTGAGGTGAGGACCTACGGGGTCGGCACCGAACCATATGCTGTAAATTTGGCAGATTTTAACTCCGACGGTCACCTGGATATAGTCTCGGCTGACGAGGCCAGACACTTCGTGATCATCCTGATAAACGACGGGAACGGCGATTTTTCAAAATTCATGAACACCGCAGAGGTTGGAGGGTTCCCCTTCAAGATGGACGTGGTGGACCTGGACCGGGACGGTCACCTGGACATACTCACAGCCAACAACCAGCAGGGTACCGTATCTATCCTTTACGGGCAGGGCGATGGCAACTTCGATCCGTTCATCGATCTGAACCTGGGTGAGGACAACTTCCCTTTCGACGTCTGCGCCGGGGATATAAACGATGACGGAATAATCGATATTGCCTCATCGAACCTAGGTACGCCCATAAAACCCCAGCGGGACATAACCCTGGTCATGGGCAAGGGTGATAGGTCTTTTGGTGATCCGGTGTACCATGAAGTGGGACTGGGACCGACCCATGTGGAAATGGTGGACATGGACGGTGATATGGACCTGGACCTGATCTCCACCGGTTCAATGGATCATACAGTCTCCGTGCTTTTAAACGACGGTCATGGCCAAATGACCCCCGCCGGATCGGTGGAAACGGGGGACCAGCCCTTCTCCTGCAAGCCCTGGGACATGGACCGGGACGGTGACTTTGACCTGGTGGTGGCCAATACGGGGGACAACACCATTGCCATGCTGGAGAACGACGGGAACGGACAGTTGACCGTTGCCGGGAGGATACACACGGGTTCACAACCCGTGGAACTGTGCCTCGAGGACATTGACGGTGATGACCGAATGGACCTCGTATCTTCCAACCTGGGAGGCGGAAAGGTATCGATCCACCGATCACCCGGACCATGGGGTGTCCCGGAGGGCATCTGGATAAAAAAGGATGGGAAGGAAGTGTTCTCCTCGGAAGGAAGGCTTCCCGAAAACGGTTTGGTGGTGGACATATCAGACTACCTCCAAGACCGTGGTGATGATCCCGATGAGGATGGGGGAGGTATAACCTGTCAACTGACAGTGGGCTCCCGATCAACCGGACATGTGGTGATATCGGCCATAATTACCGAATCGGGTGACGATGACAATCAATCGTCATCCGATGGCAAAGCCGTCTGGATAGCTGTGGGTCTTGTGGCCGTGGTTGTTCCCGTATCGATCATTGTTCTTATGGGGAAGACAAGAACCGATACCCCAAACGATACCGAACCGGTTGATCGCAGGAGGGGTGGCATATCTCGCAGGTCAAATAGACGATGATTCGTTTGCATCATCTACCCTGCGCATTTACGTTCAAAACCATGGTTACAGCAGGCCCAAACCGTGGTTACAGCAGGCCCAAACCGTGGTTACAGCAGGCCCAAACCGTGGTTACAGCAGGCCCAAACCGTGGTTACAACAGGATCAAACCGTGGTTACAGCAGGCCCAAACCGTGGTTACAGCAGGATCAAACCGTGGTTACAGCAGGATCAAACCGTGGTTACAGCAGGATCAAACCGTGGTTACAGCAGGAGTAAACCGTGGTCAAATCGAGGATATACTGTGACATGATCGACTCGAAGCTTTGGTAAAACAGAAGCTGAAATTGGGTCAAACAACCGACATGACTATGACAATATTCGTAAATGGATTGTGGGAATGGTAACAGTTTCAACAGCCCGGCTAATTATCATCAAAAAAGGAAATGATCCCACGAACCTTCCCGTGGGATCTTCCGTGAGGTGAATCTTTCACCCATTCTGCTGAGGTTTTCGGGGTTCGATCAATCGATGGACCAGATATCCTCGCCATCGCCTTCCTCGGGGCTGCTTTCCTGCTCCCCGTCCACATCTCCGAAGGGATCTTCTTCCTCTCCACCTTCAACCCCAACAGCATCTCCGGCAGCGTTTTCCGGGGGAAGTACTTCCGATTCAGTAACACCATCCCCTTCAGGAACATCCATGGGTAATCCTTCCTCTACAGCCGGATACTGCTCATCGTAAACACCCTGGCTTTCCTGGGGATAACCGCCGTCCATGGGCTGCTGCTGATCCTGGGGATAGCCGCCGTCCATGGGCTGCTGCTGATCCTGGGGATAACCGCCGTCCATGAACTGCTGCTGGTCCTGGGGATAACCATCCTCGGGAGGCATCTCGGGGGGCTGCTGTTCATCATCATCGTCCTTCTTTTTCTTCATCACAATGAGAAGAACAACCACGACAACCACCACGATCACAATGATTAGGATTATCCACATCATCAATGAAGAATCGCCATCGTCCTCACCCTCGTCTTCGGAGGGAACGCTCTCCATGGATGGAACCTCTCCCTGTGGCTCGGCATTGCCGCCGTCTTCTGAAGCAGGTGCGGTGGCCTTGAAGTAGATGGTCTCATGATCAGGGGACGTGACCTCCACGTCCATCTCCTTTCCCGCCGCATCCTTGGGAATGTTAACCGTTGCCACACCGTCCGCTCCTGTGAAGGCCTGGTAATCAACCCCGTCTATCGTCACCGTCACCGTGGCACCCTCCACCGGGTTGCCATCCTCATCTAAAATGGCGGGCATGGTAACGGCCATGTTGGTTTCGGGTTTGGCGATTGCGGGTATCTCCTCATCGTACTCCACGTTTCCATCAGGCCCTTCAACGGTAATGGCAAACGTGTAGTCCTCGCCCTCGTGGCTTGCCTCTCCATCGTAGGAACCCGCGGGGATATCGAAGGTGGCATATCCATTTTCATCCGTTTCTGAGGTCCATTCGTCATCGGCCCTGGTTCCCGGGCTCAGTATGACCTCCATTCCGACGATCGGAGTGCCGTCAGTGAACTCGAAGGGTCCGATCTCGACCGTGAATATCTTCACCACAACGGTGATGGTCATGCCGGCCGAATCGGAGTTGCCGGCCCTGTCCTCAACGGTCAGGGTTATGTCGTACTCGCCCACAATATCAAAGGTGAACTTGGGTTTCTCACCATCCAGGCTCTGTTCCTCACCGTCATATTCAAAGGTCCAAGTGAAGGTTAGATCCCCGGCAGTGTCGTGATTGTCTGTGGTCTTGGAACCGTCCAGGGTGATCTGATCGAACTGATCGACCTCCCGGTCCTCGCCGGCGTCCACCACTGGCGGGATACCGTCCAGGACCGTTATGATCACGGTGGCGGTTGCCTCGTTACCGGATGCATCATCCACTGTCAGTTCGACCTTGTAATCACCCACTTCCGGGAAACTGAATGTGACGTTAGCTCCGGTAAGGGTGTCCACCGTGGTGGTTCCCTTCTTTATAACCCACGTGTAGTTTACAATTCCCACGTTGTCAGTTGAGTCTTCCGCGCCCAGGTTAACTTCCGTGTTCTGGGGAACGTCACCATCTGGGCTCACGGATATCTTGGCCACGGGTTTCTGGTCATCGGTCACCGTCACCGTCATGGTGTCCTGGGCCGAGTTTCCCGCAGCGTCCGTGACCGTCAAGATCACCGTGTACACGCCCACCTCATCGAACTTGAAGGTGCCGGTCATTCCGGTGAGGGTCTCGCTGGACCCACCGTAGTCAAAGCTCCAGCTGTAGGTGGCAATCTCCACGTTATCCGATGAATCCTTCGCGTTGAAGGTCACGGTTGTGCCCTGTTTGACACTCTGATCGTCCCCGGCATCTGCCACGGGATCGGTTATGTCCAGAACGTTGACGTTGAAGGTCACGCTGGCGGAGTTGGCCGATTCATCAGCCACCGTTACGGTTACCGGGTAGGTCCCGGCATCGTCGAAGGTGAATGTGGCAGTGACCCCGGTCAGTTCCTGGGCCGTACCGCCGTAAGTGAAGCTCCAGGTGACGTCCAGATCGCCGGCATCGGTGAAGTCATCGCTTATTCCAGTGGCATCAAAGGTGGCATCCTCGTGCTGGTTTATTGTAATGTCAGCAATGGAGGGTATGGTCGGATTTGTGTTATCGGCGCCCACGGTTATTGTTGCAGTGTCCGTGGCCGTGTTACCGGACACGTCGCTCACCGTCAGGGTAACAGTGATGGAATCACCGGATATGTCGAATGTGTGCTCGCTGGTGGGTCCGGCACCGGTCAGGGTCTTGGCAGTCCCGTCGTATGTGTAGGTCCACTCGTAGCTCAGAGCACCGGCATCGTCGGAGTTGTCGGAGGAACCGGAGGAGTCCAGGGTCACAGTGCCGCCAAGATCAATTGAGTAGGGACCGTTGGCCTCGGCAGTCGGGTTGGTGATATCGTTGACCGTCACCGTCAGGGAGTCGGAATGGGTGTTGTCCGCCACATCGGTCACAGTCAGGGTGACAGTGTAAACACCGTACACGTCGAACTGGTGGGAAGCCGTGTCACCGGAATATGTAACGGGGCTTCCTTCGTAGGTAAAGTTCCAGTTCCAGTCAACCAGCCTGCCGTTATCGGTGGATGCGCTGCCGTCGAAGTTCACGGTCTCACCCTCGTTTATGGTAACGTCTTCACCCGCCACCGCCACCGGGTTTACCGTATCGGCCGTGACCGTCACGGTGATCACCTCGGTTGCGTAGTTGCCTGAGGTGTCTGTCACCCTCAGGGTGATGTCGTACCCACCGGCTATGTCGAAGGTGTAATCCAGGGTCGATCCGGGTATCGTTACCTGGGACCCGTCGTAGGTGAAGCTCCAGCTGTAGGACTGTATGGCCACGTTATCGGTGGATCCGCCGGCATACAGAGATACGGACTTGCCCTGAATTATGGTGGTACCGGAAACACCGGAGATAACCGGCGGGTCAACGTCCAGCACGGTTACAGTGGTGGTGTCCTGGGCTGAATTGCCCATCCAATCGGTGACCGTCAGGGTGAATGTGTAGTAACCCACGTTGTTGAACAGTATCTCGAAACTGGGATCGTAAACAGTCTGAATAGCCCGGGTCATGCCGTCCTGGTAGGTCCAGGTGTAGTTGAGCCCCTTCTCCTGCCGGTTGTCCGTGGTGTTAGTAGCGTCCAGGACAACAGTGGTGTGCTGATCCACCACCTGGGGCGCACCGGCGTCGGTTTGAGGAACGTCCACATCTGTCACGTTGATCCAGATGCTTTCGTTGTTGTCCCAGTGGCCCACGAAATCGGTGATGTTGAACGCCACAGTGTAGTTGGCGGATATGTCGAAGAGGAAATCGAACATCGGTTCGTAGAACTCGTACCACTGACCGCCGTAGGAGAAGTTCCAGGTGTAGTTCTCTATCCGCGCGTTGTCCCAGCTTCCTGTACCGTTGAATGTGTACAGGGTATGCTGGTCAATGGTGGTGCTGTTACCGGGATCGGCTATGGGTACCACATCGTCAGTCGTGACATTTATCCATGTGTCATTGTCCCAGTCGAAATGACCGCCCCAGTCGGTTGCGTTGAGTCGGATCTGATAGTCGCCGATTATATCGAAGGGGAAGGTAACATTCTCACCGTAAAGCTCCACCCAGTCTCCGTCGTAGGTGAAGTTCCAAGTGAAGTTGATGAACCAGGTATTGTCCGTGGACTGGTTGGCGTTGAGGTATACTATCCTGCCCTGGGGAACCTCCTGGTCACCTCCGGCGTTTGCCACGGGGGTTGTGTTATCGGTCACGTTTATCCAGGTGGTGTTTCGACCCACGTTCCCTCTGTAATCCACGGCTTCCAGGGTGATGCTGTACATGCCTGGATCGGCTATCAGGTGAACGGTCATGTTCGCGGTTATGTTACCGCCGATGACCTCGTAGACGCTTCCGTTCAGGAAGGTGATGTTCCAGGAATAGACCAGTTCCTCCGAAGCGTTGATGTTGTCGGTGGCGTTGCCTTCAAGCAGGAACCATTCGTCCTCCACCACTGTAAGGTTTGTGGTGACCAACTTAACATCCGGTTCCACGCGATCGATCACCGTGATGTTGAAAGTGGTCTCGTTGGTGTTGCCTCCGTAATCGGTTATGTTGAGGGTTGCCACGTAAAGGCCGGGTATGTCTATGGGAGTTTTATTCACCTCGTCGGGAACTGGATTTGTGGTGTTGACGTAGTAGGTCTGACCGTCCACCTCGTATGTCCAGTTGTACCATTTGATCACGCCGTTATCCGTGCAGCCCGAGGCATTCAGCGGCGGGGTGGTGAACTGGTCCATCACGATGTCGTCGTGGACCGCCACCGGGTCGATGATGTCGGCACTCACTATTATGTCATAGGTGTCGGTAGCCGGGGGATTGGCCCAGCTTTCCCACACGGTTTGATCATAGGCATTGAACGTTACCGTGTACGTACCGGATATGTTAAACTGGAAATCGTTTGATTTCCACAGATAATCGCCGTGTTGGGTGGCCAATTCTCCGTCATAGGTGAAGTTGTTCTCATGTAGGAATACGAAACAGTCGTCGCTGGCGTCCCAGGACGTGAAGGTAACCGTTTCACCCTGGATGATGTTAATATCGGATATGGGTGAAACCGTCGGTGATGTGGTGTCGACACCCGTGTGGTGGTACGTGTTGTTGTCGGTCCCCGTCTTCCCCTCGTTGTCCCGCACCGTCAGGGTCCCGTAGGAATAAATGGGGGAGGTCGGAGCGGCGTTTAACACGGGCGCGTAGATGTAGAACGAATCCAATTCATACACGTTAAACTCGTAGGCCAGGGACGTTCCGTCGTATACGGCCACGTTCCAGGTCCAGTTGACGATGTCACCGTCATCGTCATGGGATGCCGAACCGTCGTATGGCAAATATTTGTAGTATGTTGCCTGGTAGGTTGTGGCGTAGTTTGAAAAGTAGAGTGCCCTGGAGACCGCCGGTTCCACCACGGCCACGGGCTCGCCGGCCCTTGTAACGGTGGAAATATCTGTACGATCTTCTTGATGGGTTATTGCATTGCTGGGCAGGTACTCATCGGGCGTATCCTTGGTGGGTACCAGGATCACGATCAGGGGATCCTCGGAGATCACCCTTCTTTCAAAGTATTTTTCCATGGGATTGGGAACCGGCATTTCCGATACGCCAAGTTCGGGTTGATCATCCGGCAAGGGCTGTGTAGGGGTATCCAGATCGTCCATACCGGGATCGGCTCTGTTCATATTTTTGCTATCTTCGGGGCTGTATATGTATGCAAACCCTGCTATCATCATTACTATGACCAAAGAGAGGGTAACTATCTTTCGGCTGAGCATTAACAATACCTCCAACTGGTATTTCGGGTTGGCTGATATCAATGGTCCTTTATATAGTTAACAGATAGATGGAACCCACATGGTTCATCTATTGGGTCATGTCAACTTCGGTCATGTCAAGCAAGGCTACTTGAAGTATCTGACCGCATTGGTAAAAAAAGCCAGTCCGGGTCCATGCTCGGGAACCGTCTTTCCCTCCCGCCGGAGGCGTTCCTTCCGAAGCGGCCAATCATCAAGGTTTGTGAAGTGGACTGCCCTTTCCGGATGGGGCATCATCCCCAGCACCCGACCGGTGGGATCGGTGATGGCGGCAATATCATCCAGGGACCCGTTGGGATTTGCCGGGAACCGCCCGTCCGCCGGTGATCCGTCGGCGTTTGTATACCGCAGGGCCACCTGTCCGCCGTCGCTTAACTTCCTCAGGGTCGAATCGGGGCATACAAACCGCCCCTCTCCGTGGGCCACGGGCATCCTCAGATCATCAATGCCTGAGAGGAACGGCGATTTGCTGGACTGGACCTTCAAGCTCACCCATCGGCACTCGTACCGGGCGGTCCTGTTGTGGTCCAGGGCGGCCTGGGGGGTCCCGTAGCTCCCATCGATTGCAGGGAGAAGCCCCAGGTTCATGAGCACCTGAAAGCCGTTACATATGCCCAAGACCAGGTTATCCTCCTCAACAAACCTGGCAAGCATGTCCCACATGTTGTTGCGTATACGATTGGCCAGGGCGTTTCCCGATCCAGTGTCGTCCCCGTAGGAAAACCCTCCGGGGAAGGCCATTATTCGAAAATCGTCCAGTTTGACCTTTCCGGATATGAGATCGTTGACGTGGACCACCCGGGCATCCGCTCCCGCTTTCTTAAAAGCGTGCACGGTCTCCTCGTCACAGTTGATCCCGTATCCCGTCAGTATTAAGGCCCGGACCATTTCTAATACCCCCTGAAGGTTGATCGGTAGGCATCCGACAGCTCGTCCAACGGTATATGGGCAACCCTCTCCCCTTCCACACCAATTATCTGCAACCGGCCGCCTCCAACGACGCCTATGCGGCTGAAAGGTATACCCTCCATTGCACTCTCAAAGGCGTCCGACAGCTGCGGGTCCACCGTCACCAGCAATCGACCGGCGCTCTCGCTGAAAAGCAGGTGATCGTCCCTACCTTCAAAATCCCTGGGAACCGCCCCCAGGTCCAGGTCCATGCCCATCATGCCTCCCAGGCAGGTCTTGGCAACGGCCACGGCCAGTCCCCCCCTTTCCAGGCTCACGGCCGAGGCCACCAGTTCCTTATTGACGGCTCCGAAAAATGCCCGATACAGCTTTAGGTTTTCTTCGAAATCCACCTGGGGGGCCCGGTTGCCTCGCAGGGGTTTTCCCTCAGTGGCCTCGCCCACGTGGGCATAGTACTCGGACCCACCCAGTTCCTCCCGGGTGGCCCCCAGCAGGTATACATGGTCATCCTCCGACTTGGCATCCAGGGACACGCATCTGGTAACGTCATCGATCACCCCGAAGGATGATATGAGAAGGGTGGGCGGCACGGATATCTTGACGGGGTTCCCGTCCTCGTCGAAGCCCTTGAAATCGTTGAACATGGAATCCTTGCCGGATATGAAGGGTGTCCGGTAGGCCACCGCGGCGTCGTGGGCGGCCTTTACCGTCTCCTTGAGCTGTCCCAGCCGTTCCGGTTCGTCGGAACTGCACCAGCAGAAGTTGTCCAGTATGGCCAGGTAGTCGGGATTGCCTCCAACGGAAACGGCGTTTCGGATGGCGGTGTCGATGGCGCACTGGGCCATGGACTGCATGTCCACGTCACCGTATGAAGGATACAACGCCTGGGACGTTACCACGCCCTTGGGGGAATTCAGGACAGGACGGGTCACGGTGGCTGACCCGTTCACCCTGCCAACCCCCTGGAGCGGTTTGATTGCGGAACCGGCCTGGACCTCGTGGTCGTACTGGGTGGATATGAACGCATTTGAGGAAACGTTCAACCGGTTGATCATTGTGAGTATGGTGGGTTCCAGGTCCGGACAGGGAAACTTCGGCTCCTCGTTTTGGGGCCTGGTGTAGGTCGTGGTGAGTACCAACTGGGCCAGTCCTTCGTGGAGGAAGTCCATGTCCAGGTCCATGATGGTCTCCCCGTGGTATGTGACCACGCATCTGCCAGAATCGGTGAAGGTCCCGATGATCGTGGCCTCCACCCCCCTGCTCACCAGCAGGTCCAGCAGCTCGTCGGCCTTCTCAGGCGGCACCGCCAGGGTCATCCGTTCCTGGGATTCCGACACCCAGATCTTCCATGGGTCCAGACCCGGGTACTTCAGGGGCACCCTGTCCAGCTCCACCCGACACCCGCCGCATTCCCTGGCCATCTCGGCCACGCTGCAGGAGAGGCCCCCGGCACCGTTGTCGGTGATTGAATTGTAAAGGTCCCTGTCCCTGGCCTCCTTGATCAGGCAGTCGGAGAGTTTCTTCTGGGTGATGGGGTCGCCTATCTGAACTGCGCTCACCGGGCTTCCGCTGTCCAGGGCCTCCGAAGAGAATGTGGCGCCGTGGATCCCGTCCTGACCCACCCTGCCTCCCAGCATGACCACCAGGTCACCTGATCGGGCCTCCTTGTCCTGGGATGGCTTCCCGTTGACCGTTCTGGGTATGAGCCCCACGGTCCCCACGAACACCAGGGGTTTTCCCTTGTAACGTTCATCGAATATCATGAAACCCTGGGGGGTGGGTATACCCGAACAGTTGCCGCCCACCCGGACACCGGATATCACCCCGTCCAGGATGCGTTTGGGCGGGAGGGCCTGTTCTGTTCTGCTGCTATCCCTGTAAAGCGGTCGTACATCATTGGGATCGGCAAAGCAGAACCCGTACCGGTTGATGACCGGCTTTGCCCCCATGCCATAACCCATGGCGTCCCGGTTAACCCCCACTATGCCCGTGATGGCCCCTCCAAAGGGGTCCAGGGCAGAGGGGCTGTTGTGGGTCTCAACCTTGTCGGATACCACCCACTGATCATCGAATATTATCCCACCCGCGTTGTCGGTGAACACGCTGACGCAGAAATCGTCGTCGCCCCGGTCCCTGCGAATCCGGTCCGTGGCCGCCCGGATGTACTGTTTGAAAAGCCCCGACACCACGTCATCGTCCAGTCTTGCTCGAAATATGGTGTGCTTGCAGTGTTCCGACCAGGTCTGGGCCAGGGACTCCAGCTCCACATCCGTTGGCTGGCGACCCTCTTTTTCGAAATAATCCTTGATTATTCGGAGGTTCTCCAGGCTAAGGGCCATGGGACCCCGCCGGGTGCCATCCTCATCGGGGATGCCTTCCTTCCCCAACCGCTTCAGCTCGTCTTCCGGGAGGTCGAGGTTGACGCTGTCCACCCCGCTTTCGTGATCCATCTTCACCCTGGGGACCACCGTGTCCATGCCCCCGTCCCGGTCGAACTGCTCCCGGGACTTGACGTGCATGCGCTGTATCAACCGGTTGTGGAATGTGTTGCCAACGGCGTCGACGCCCTCCCGATCCAAATCGCCCGACAGGTACATCACCTGGGATGTGGCCACCATCTCGTCTTCTGCAAATCTTATCTTGAAACGGTCCTCCAGCGTTTCCCGGGCTGTGTGGGCCACGTTGTCGGTGACCCCGGGCAAGAATCCTATCTCCAGGGCCCAGTCGAAATCGTCAGGAGCGCATGGCGAATTAATGGAAAACCGTTGAAGAACGGGATTTGAAAGCAGCTCTCCTGCGATCACCAGCTCTTCGGGACCCAGCTCCCTGGCCACTGTGTAAACGTCGGTGAGGGAAACGTCGTCTATCCCGGCAAATCCCAGATCGTTGAGCTCCCGGAGCCGTACCCTGGCCCTCATGTCCTCATCGATGTATCCGACCTCTATCCTGTGAGCGGGCGCCTGGGTCATGGGGTCAACTTCCACGTCGTTTAGGGTGCCGGGACGGTCACCAGCGGTATGCGGCACCGTAAGGTGGGATTGGGTATTAGAGGTTTCGAAATGGCGGGGAGAAATGCCGAAGTGCCCGATGTCCGTGTTCATTTACGGTACAGATTGTCCAGGGCACGTTTTTTGCGCCGGAAGTCTTCTTCGGACAACCGGTCCATAAGATACTGGTAGATCAGATTGCGGAACTCCCGGTCGAAGTTCCTGTCCTCATCCGACATGATGTAGTAACAATAGCCCTTGGAGGTGCGTTTCCGGTGAAGTTGCCTTCTCTTCCACAGTCGGAGGACCAGTCGGTTGACCTGGGCCTGTTTCATGTGGGACAGCCTTGCCAGCTTTTTTTTTCGTATGCCGGGGTTGTTCCTCACCAGGTGTAGGATACGTTCCTCTCCCCTGGCATCCCGCTGACCGCCTGCAACGCCCTCGGGATAATAGACCCGGCTCCTCCCCTCCTTTTCAGAACGAACCAGGTTATCCCGTTCCAGCTGACCCAGGTGGTAGCGCAGGTTGCCCCGGGTAAGTCCCAGGAGGTCTCGGATGGTCTTTTCGGGCTGGCCGGGATGCTGCCGGATGTAAGTGAGTATCCTATCCCGGGGAGATGTGTCATCAACCCGGCTACCTCTCCAACCCATGGCCATTATAAGGTGGGCCAGAGCTATAAATCTGCCCATCAGTAATGCCCGTCCAGGTAATCCTCGATCTCCTCCTCCAGGTCCATGGGGACCCGGGCGGAGAGCTTCTTCTGGGCAAGCAGCTTCTTTAGGTATTCGGACTGAAGCTCGTCGGCGGATTTGGGAGGATCTTTCCAGGGTGGGGCGCCTCGGGATTGGGTGTAGAGGAAGAGGGATATGATAACTATACTGATCAGAGTTGCAATTACGATTAAAGTGACCATGGTCCTGTTCATGCAATCAGACGAATTTATGTCATCTACCTTGGGTGGTGATGGGGGTGCTGTGGAATCCCTTTCGTGTATTATGGAAGCCTGCGAGTCCAATGGAAATGCATCTTGTTCATCCGGGACACCGTCTCCGTCATCATCATCATCGTCGGGGTCCGGCATTCCGTCACCGTCCGTATCCGGATATCCGTCAGGAAAATCATTTGCGTCCCGCCAGTCCGATCCGTATAGAAGTTCCAATGCATTTATCCACCCGTCCCCGTCCATGTCCACATCGTCATGATCCGGGACCTTGTCATCGTCCATGTCCTTTGTCGGGTCTTTGGCGATGGCCATGAATGACAGGTAAAACTGGTTGTCGAATTCGTTGGTTTCGGCTATCAGGCCACGTTTGGACTCATCCCGTGTGGAGTAGGGATCTGCCACAACTTCCAGATAATCCAGACCGTCCCTGGTGGTCCATGTGAATTCCACTTCCTGGGACGCCCCCACGGAAAGGGCATCTATGGTAACGTTATCTTTGCGTTCCCACTCGCCAAAGCTGTTGCGGTTGCGAAGGGCCACCTCCAGCGGGCCGTATCCTGAAGTTTGACTGTTGAAATCCACCGTTCCATGGTTGGCAACTGATGCCCTGATAACAAGCGCCTTTCCCGGTGCGTATGTTATATCATTGTTGGCGTGAAGTTCCCCATCATATCCTTCGATGTGAACTGTAACAGGTGAGATGACGAAGTTGTAGTTGACGATTATGATTTCAAGTGTCACCTCTTTCATTATATCCTTGTCAATCTCCTTGGCCCTGGTAGACCAGGCCTGCAAATGGAACGTGTAGGTGCCGGGCTCCGTGTTTGAAGGAGGGCTCAGATGTATGGTCCCTGCAACGGATTTCTGGTCCAGGGGATCGTACCCAAGCGGTTTGATGTTTCCACCCAATATATCGTCCACATCATCTCCCCACTGTCCCACGTCCTTCCCCTCCATGACAATATCCATGTGGATCATATCCTCAACATTCCCCACGTTGGTTATCCTGTATTTGAAATAGGCGTCACCCTTGACATCGGGTTCCAGGTGGTTGACGTACTGCGGCGAGGCTGTTTCCAGGGTGAGTTCGAAATCGGGCCGGGGACCCACGCTAATGTTTACAGTTAAGGTACGAAAAATCGAATTGTTGCCAACTGAACGCACCAAGATAAAAACCGAATAAACGCCTTTGGCAGAGGCGTTCTCGGGAACGATCACATCAAACCCCATGCTTGTTAGATTTCCCGTACCAACCATCCCGGTACCGTCATCTTCAAATTCCACATCCCACCCCGAACCATCGATCTTCATTTCATCGGTTCCCAGTTCCGCCTCAACCTCGTAGGAATCCTCCGTGTTGGCCGAATTGATAATTATTATCTCGTAGGTGCCAGAATCTCCAGGCATGATCATTGTATCATATTCAGACAGTTCCACCTGGAAGTCAATGGATGCCAACACGTTCACGTTTATGATAATATTCTCAGTCTTCGGCTTTTTTACTCCATGCGTCATGGTCAGTTCAATGGTTTCCTGACCCTTTGGGTATCCCACGGGCACCTTGATCATGACCTGCACCTTGTGTTCAATGCTTGTGGGAACGCTCACCAGGTCACTGGGATCTATGGTGACGTTCCAAAGGTCCGGTTGGCTGGCAACCTCAATGTCAACCGATGTGTCGGGTAAGTCCCCTTTGTTCAGAAGTTTGATGGTGGCATTGGTCTGTCCACCGGGTTCCACATCGGCCGAAATGTATGGTGTCACAACCTCCACAACCGAATCGGGGGGTACCGGACGGACGGTGAGGGTCCATTCTTCGGAGGTTCCTCCCTCTGAATATGGGTCCAAGATGGACTGGGCGGTGACCCGGACCGTCAGCATTTTGTTTTCGACTTCTTCCGGAACGTAGATGGATAAAACGTTGGTGTGATTGCATCCTCTTTCTATGTAATCGGTGGTATAATGACGGACCCCGGCATACGTCTCGTTCACGTGTCCGAATACCACATGCCATCCCTTTTGCTGTGTGAGCTCATCCGGGCTGTCATTTTTTGTAACTATGAATTGATCCTTGGCATTGCCGTGGTTGGATACAGTGAACTGGAACTCGGTCCATTGGCCAGGCTCAAGTTCTTCCTGCACCACATCTTCACCCTTGGTCTCCACGGATGGTAGGTATTCAACCACGATGAAGAAGGGAAAACTGTCGGTGTCACCCGAGTTGGTGATGGAGGTGGCGGTCAGATTGAAGGAGTACCTTACCTCGGCCTCGATCTTGTCATGGGGAATATCAACCGTGGCCCAGAGGCTTGATTTGTCTTCACCCTTGCCTACGCCCCCTCCCAACTCGAAATCGTTTTCGGAAAAGCTCACGGTCCAGTCGGCCGAAGGCGCATCGTGACTGAGGTGATAGGTATCCGTTTCGGCGCCGGTGTTCTCGACCTGAAAAAAAACCTGTACTATAGGTTCGTCCGGCGCAACTATCTGGTTGTAATATCCTTCATGAATCTTGAGGTCGACACCGCTCCGGGTATCCACCGCACCGCTCTCTCCCAGGGGCATGAGCACACCGGCAAACATGGAAATGGTCAAGATGATCGCAACGGACACCATGGGAAGGGATCGGGACATGACAGCATACCTCCGGGTTGTTGAGTAAACATTCCCGAGCTGGATATTTATAAAGTCCAGCCAATAAAATGTGAGACCTGGCTTGAAACGAATATTAATACTTTACGGCCTCATTGAAGAGACTTTTTATTATTTCCGGGTTTCCTCGTTTTTTCTCAAATTCAACTCGATTAACGCCTGATAAGAATGTAGACCCTTCGTCCAATATATTTTTTCTCTGATAGGACCATTGCGCCATTCCCGA
>Ga0272441_10002374_pt1 | contig 38120 bp, 60 predicted proteins | sample SSMProp6N_FD_193582 | JGI IMG/M metagenome (GOLD analysis project Ga0272441, IMG submission 193582) | Marine sediment archaeal communities from Little Sippewissett salt marsh, Falmouth, MA, United States - SSM-Prop-6N | ecosystem: Environmental > Aquatic > Marine > Wetlands > Sediment ... | reverse complement strand
TTTTTCGCTTGCATCTTTTAATCCTCCCTTATCTTATGTTCAAGAAAGAACATTAAGAGCTTTACTGCATGCTCAATAAAATATAAGTCCTCAACATCAGAGCCATTAAGCTTCTTATTTATTGCAACAGTTATAGATTTAATCTGACTATCGCAATAATTAGCGAAGACCTCTTTCTCTATAGGGTATTTCTTTTCAACCATAGCCAACCCGACCAGCTTCTTTTCAATTTCGTTTTTCACATTTTCCATTTTATCACTTCTCTTTATTTATAATATGCAGAGTTCGCTTATAAAGCTATCGCAAATTATATAAAGGATAAGTTTCTCTCGGAGGGATATTGGAATATTAACAAGTAATACCAATAACTATTGGAAAAAATCCAATAACAATAGAAGTAACACGAATTGAAATAAACGTGCCACTGTCCATGTTAATTGTTATCAATGCCCACGTTATTCCCACAACAGATATAGAATGATAATATCTAGCATGCTCTGTTACTATAATAACATGTATGATAATGTCTAGCAAGGTCGCCATTGTTACAATAATAACACATCATGACACACCCCACCACGTCAAAGTGTAGCATACGAGCATGTAGCATGGCTGGGGGTTTATAATTTTGATTTTGTAAATCATAGGTATTTTCCAGTGGAAATAGAGGTTACTGTTAATAGCTAAAGATATACAAATATATATATTTTTGTATACATTTGACGTTATACTCTTTTAGCCTTTTTTTTATCGTGACTTTGAATAAAAACCAAAAAAGTGAGGAGAGTATAACGTGTGCCGATTTTTTAGAATGTACATTTTTGTACACTGTCTCGAAGAGCGTTAGTCGTTCCGTCAGAAATACCAGGGGTATATAAAAATCATAGCTGTTGTACATAGACTTTTTAGCGGAACGACTAAACCGTTTTTGTAAACACCTATGCACCATTTTTGATTTTTTTTTTGGTCTTTCAAAACATTTAAAAGTGTTTATTGTATTATGGTTATTGTGGTTGTGGTGATGAGATGGTTAAGCATCCTGATGGTAATGTGACTCTTAGGCGTAGGCAGGTTATTAAGGAGTTGGTGTTGAAGCGTGGTGTTACTAATCGTGCTGAGTTGAAGCGTATTTTGGATTTGGAGTATCCTGATTTGAGTACTAGTCGTCAGACTATTTATAAGGATTTTAAGCTGGTGTCTCAGATTAGTGATGATGATTATCATAATTTTGGTAGTGTTGTTATTGGTAATTATGTTAAGATGATTAATGACCAGATGGATGATATTGATGGTGAGAAGGATGCTAGTAAGCGTAGTACTATGAGGCGGACTCTTAGTCAGTTGATGAAAGACCATACTACTGTTACTAATATGTTGCATGGTGGTAGTGTTCGTGAGTCTGAGGCTGAGAAGACTAGGCGTGTTGCTAAGGAGGTTAAGAGTATTAGTTTTGGGTAGACTTTTAGGAAAAGTTTGCAAAAGAGGTAGAGATGTATGGATGATTTAAGGTATCTTGATTTGAAGATTAATATTACTTTTTGGATTAGTTTTTTTAATACTTTGGTTCTTTTTGTGTTGGTGGTTTCTAATTTTGGAGGATGATAAGGATGGATAAAGAACTGCAAGATAAAATATTTAATACATTTCCAGAATTTTTTAAAAATAGAAATGATATTAAAAGAAGTCTAATGATTTTTGGAATAGAAACAGGAAATGGCTGGTTTGATTTGATTTATAATCTTTGTAGTAGTATAAAGGATTGGTTTATGTCTAATGAATCTCGTCATTATGATAGTGATTATGAGGATTTTGTGGTTAAGAAAGGTATTCAGCCTGGTTTTCAGGTGGTGCAGGTGAAGGAAAAATTTGGTGGTCTTCGTTTTTATGTTGATGCGGCTCCGCAAGCAATTCATGATTTGATTCATAAAGCCGAATCTGATAGTTTTTTTATTTGTGAGCGTTGTGGTGATGATGTCCGTAACCATGATTACGGTAATGATGGTTATCATAGTTTTTATCGTGATAATCTTCCTTGGGTTCAGACTTTGTGTGATAATTGTCTTAAGGAAGAACTTGAACGTGTTAAACTTCCATCTGGTGATTATGTTAGTAGTTGGCAGAAGAAGAATAATGCACCTTTTAAGGAGGGATAATTTTTGTGTAAAGCATTTAGTTGTATAATATCTAAAAGAAAAAAGGTTACATGGAAACTAGCAGTTGATAGCCATCATGAACTTATTGATATGGCAGGTTACAACGATAATGATGATTGTAAAAAGTTTGTTCGTATAGAAATTAGTCCAAAAAACAATGATTACATTAACCCAGATAAATGGATTCTCAAGGTTGATGAAAGTGAACGTCCTCGTTGGTTTAGTCCAAGTCATGAACAATGTTGTTGGGATGCTTTTAAACTTTATGAAAAACAGCTTTATAATATTGTTAAGAAAGGTAAAAAAATTGTTCATCCTTTTAATGATATAAAGATGGTTAGAAAGGTATCGGTTAAACATAAACTTATTTTAAAAGAATGGGATTCCGTTTGGGGTTCTGTTGGGGGTTCCGTTATGGGTTCCGTTATAGGTTCCGTTGGGTGTTCCGTTTGGGATTCCGTTGGGGTTTCCGTTTGGGATTCCGTTTGGGGTTCCGTTTGGAGTTCCGTTAGTGGTTCCGTTAGGGGTTCTGTTAGGGGTTACGTTGGGGTTTCCGTTTGGGATTCCGTTTGGGTTTCCGTTGAGGGTTATATATCTAGTTTCTTCAAACTTGATAAATGGGCATATATTAAACATAAGAAAAATATAAATCCTTTTCAATCAATAATTAATTTATGGGAAATGGGTTTGGTTCCTAGTTTTGATGGAGAATATTGGCGGTTACATAGTGGTAAAAAAGCCAAAGTTGTTTTTAAGATTAAACAATCTGATTTAAAAAGGATGAAGGAGGGATAATTTATGGTATATATTAGTAAGTCTAAAGCATTAAAGATTTTTGAATCTTGTATGAATGATTTGTATTTGGCTAGTGAGCCTAGTATTAGTTGGGATGAGGTTAAGGAGAGGTATGGTGGTATGTCTGATAGCAGGTTTTATCTTAAGCATAAGATAAGTGTTGAGCGTTATGATGGTATTGTGGATGGTTATCGTAAGTTGTTGAATAAGTATTATAATCGTGAGCTTAGTATGTTTCTTTTGAATTATGCTCCGAGTTTTAAGTTGGATGGTGAATGATATGGATGATGGTAAAACTGAGAGGGTTGTTGCTCGTTTGGATGATAGTGATTTGGCTTGGATTGAGAAGATGAAGAAGGGTAATCTTAGTATGAAGCGACCTGTTAGTCGTTTTAATGCTGCTGAGGCTGCTAGTTGGTTTATTGGTCTTTGTAAGGAGTGGGATATTCCTAGTCCTGATTTGGCGTTGTTGACTATGTTGATTTTTAGGGAGTTGGAAGATGTCTAAAGTTGAGGAGGAAAAAAAGAAGAAGGAGTTGTATGCTGATAAGCATGGTGGTTATAGTAGGCGTGAGCGTTTTCATTTTTGGTTGTGTGACCGTCTTGGTATTGTTCCTTCTGATGATTTTGATGAGTTGTTTGGGCTTGTTGATGACCTTGGTGTTCATGTTTTTCGTTATTGTAAGTCTGCTGATAAGGCTTGGAAGGCTCAGGATGAGTTTAATCATCTGGTTGCTCAGAAGATTGGTTTGGATAAGAAAACTGATGATGATGTTGAGAGGGGTGTGTTATGAACTTTGAGAAAGTTCAATCAAAAAAAGAATTTCGTATTCCACCTGGAACTAGGGTTAGTATTAGAACAATTACAAAAAAGGATTATTCTTTACCTCGTTTATTTAGTAATTTACCAGCTCCATATTCTAATCCCTCTGATTATTATGTTTTAGTGGTTGTGAAAGAATGAAACTCTATAGTATTAAACCCAAAAAAGGCAGGAATGACGGTAGTATTAGTTTGATGCATTTGAGTGATGAGCAGTTTTTTGCGTTGTTGGATGAGATTAAGGATACTATTGAGTATTTGGAGATGTTTAAGGAGAAATAGGATGAGTTTTTATGATAAGGTTGAAACATTGGCTCTTAAGAAGGGTGAGTCTATGTTTCCGTTTCGGATGTGTGGTGATGCTTGTATTGACTGGGATATGGTTTATGATGAATGGGTGAGGATTGTTAGGATGTGTAAGAGACGGGGTTGGTATAGGAATGTATATTAATAAGATGATTAATATTTTATCTAGTTCATGTGATGTTCCTCTTACTGGTCTTCTTGTTGGTGTTGGTGAAGGTGTTCTTATTGAACATTTTCATATGTTTTTAAATATTAAAAGGCTTTATTTAGTTGACCCTTTTGAGCCGTTTCTTGAAAAATGGTATACTCGTTCTCTACATATGGAGAATTGTTTCGTTAAATATTATCCTGTTGCTATGAAGAAAATTGAAAAGTATCGTGATACTTGTGTTTTTATCAAAAAATTTGCTAAGGATGCTATTGATGATATACCAGATAATCTTGATTTTATATGGTTGGATTTTTGTGGTGTTTATGATACGTTTCTTGAGGTTTGTGATTTGTATTTTGATAAAATTAAGGCAGGTGGGTTGTTAGCGGGCAAGCGTCATACTTATAAATGGGAAGATGTTGTTCGTGCTTTGCGTGATTTTTGTAAGGATAGGAATGTTGTTTTGAATCTTGGTGTTGGTGAACATGTTGGTGATTGGTGGATTGTGAAAGATGGCTAGAAGACGTAAAAAGAATGATATTGTTTATCGTTGTAAGCGTTGTAATCGTGAGATATGTCTTGCTGATAAGGTAGTTGGTAATGGGTTGTGTACTCGTTGTCGTGTGCATTTGGGGTTGGTAGGTTGAGTTCTGAGGTTTTTATTCATGTGGGTTTGCATAAGACTGCTACTACTTTTATGGATAAACAGGTTTTTAGTAGGTTAACAGGTGTTAAGTTTATGCCTGTTCGTATTCATCTTTCTAATCATAATAGTAAATATTATTTGGAGAATCTTACTATTCCTGATGATGGTAAGGTGCTTCTTACTAATGCTTTTTTTAGTGTATTGCCTTTTAATTATAAATGTCATTTTGATTATACTTTTGAATCTCGTTTTGCTGTTGCTGCTCGTCTTAAAACAATGTTTCCTGATGCTAAGATTATTGTTTCTACTCGTAATCCTGTTGATTGGGCTGTTAGTCTTTTTTCTGAGTATAGGAAGGTTATGCGGTTGAATGATGTTTCTTTTAAGGAGTTTGCTGATAGTTGTGTTGGTGGTTTGAAAAGTTGGATTGATTTTTATGGTTATGTAAAATTTCTTCATAAAAACTTTAATGATGTGTTTCATTATACTTATGAGGAGTTCGTTGAGCATCCTTTTGATACTGTTGATTGTATGTGTAAGTTTATTGGTGTTGATACTCCTGAGTTTGAGAATGTTGTTGTTAGTAAAGGTATTTTTATTGATGAGGAAAGGGAGGTGTTGAGGAATGAAGCATGTGTTGCGTTATCTTGTTAATGTTTTGTTTTCTGAGGGTTTGATTGATGAGGTGGAAATGAAAATGTTGCATAGGTGGTTGAATGAATATTGATGAGTATAGGGTTGTGAGGTGATAGATTATGAAAAAGTTTGAAGAAGCTGATTATAAATACTGTTCAAAATGTGAATGTATTTATCCTACTATTTGTTTTAATAAAAATAAAGGAGAAAAAGATGGATTATATTATTACTGTATATTTTGTAGAAGGAAGTATTATCTTGAACATATAGATAAAAAAATGGAATATAATAGGAAGTATCGTCTTGAACATATAGATGAAATGAGGGAATATAATAGGAAGTATTATCTTGAACATATAGATAAAAAAATGGAATGTAATAGGAAGTATCGTCTTGAACATATAGATGAAAGAAAGGAATATGGAAAATTCTGGAGGGAATGTCATCCTTTTTATAATAGAATATGGAGAGAATCAAATGGAAATAAATAGCATTGACCTTGAAGGTCATAAGGAAATTTATCTCTTAGGTGATACACATTATCCAAGAGGTAAAAGAAGCAAGTTTTTATCTGTTATAGACGAAATAAAAAATAATAAACATGCTCTTATGCTTGGTTTAGGTGATTTTGTAGAGAGCATTATAGCACCAGATATTAAAAGATATAACCCTGAAGAAATGGCAGAATATATAAAAATTGGTCAAGAAAATATGAAAATGAATATGATTACTGACCAATGGGAATTATTTAAAAACGATATAGAACCAATTGCTGATAAAATAATTGGTATGCATGAGGGCAATCATGAATTTTCATATAAAACGAGATATTCTAATAATATGCTTCTTTTTATATGTCGTAATCTTGGTATCAAATATCTTGATTCTGTTTGTATTACTAGATTAAATTTTGGTAAAAAATCTATTTTATTACAAACTGAACATGGTGTTGGTGGTGGTATAAGTCATGGTTATTCATATAATCAGTTGAAAAAATTTGCTGATAATTTTTCTGATGTTGATATTGTAGCTGCTGGTCATACTCATAAACTTGGTGTTAATATTAGTATAGCTCCTATGAAAATAAATTTTAATAAAAAAAACAGTAACATTGAACAAAAAATACAGTATCATTGTAGTTGTGGTAGTTTTTTAACCAACTATGAAAAACATATTAGTAACTATGGTGAAAGAAAACTTTATCCACCGTTACCTCTTGGTTATATTAAGGTTATTATTGATGATGGATATATAAAAAGTGTTGTTCCTATTCCTATTTAGGTGCTAAATAATGCTTTGTGATGGTTGTAATAAATGTATTGAGAAACGTGGAGAGTTCAAGTATTATACTACTGCTGGTTATGTGTTTTGTAAGGAGTGCTTTGATAGATGGGTGAAAAGCAGGGAAAAAAGGTCTTGATATGTCAAATTTGTGGCGTTATGATACAGTATTGTGGTCGTGGGCGTTATCCTAAGTTTTGTGAAAAATGTGCTTATGAAGTAAAATTAATGAAAGTAAGGCTTTTAAAATTTGAACAGAGACGTAGAGAAGCATTTAGAAAACATAATCTTGGTACAACTAATCTTTTTGAAAAAAGGCATACTGATTTTGGAGCTGAATATAATATTATTCGCAAAGAAATCTATAAATTAAAGTTAAAAAGACAGTTTACATAACATTTGTTATTTTTTTATTCCATTATATTGTATATATAGAGTTAAAAAGTGGCGTAGCGAAGCTATAGCGGGGTAGTGGTTGGGTATTAACTCATAAATTAATATGTTAATAGGATGCTGATAGGGCAACAGGTGGTTACTGTGCTATTTTTATTGTCTCCAGTGGAGCATTTTCTTACGGTTCATGTATAAATTTCTGTTGTTCCAGCACAATCCTATGAATCTTCGTTGGATTAATAAGCATGATGAATTGGAGTCAATAATCAAAAGGTTCCATAAAGTTGAAAGACTTCTTGAGAAGACTAATAAAGAGTTGGAACTTATTCGTTATTTCCTTAATTTACGTTAAATATGAATAATATTGTTATTCCTCAGCCTAGGAAGTTTCTTCCTAAACAGCAACAGGTTTTGAATTTATTAAAAAATAGAAAATATGTCCTTTACAGTGGAGCTTATGGAGCAGGGAAAACATTTCTTATGTCTCATGTCGTTATTAGAGAGTGTATCAGACACCCAGGTAGTTTGTGGTTTTTTGGCTCTCAGACTATACCAATGCTCAGGGATACAGTGGTCAGAACATTTTTAGAAGAAATTGACCAGTATCAGATGGCTATTAATAAGGCTCGTGAGAAGCTTTCTGCTGATGAAAAAGGTATTCTTGATTTTAATATTACTGAACGGTTTCTTTCTCATACTATGACTTTTAAGTTTTGGAATGGTAGTGAGGTATTGTTCCGTAGTTGTGATGAGCCTAGTAAATATAAGTCTTTGAATTTGGATGGTTTTGCTATTGATGAACCTGTTGATATTGATGAGGAAGTATTTCTTATGTTACAGGGAAGACTTAGAGGTAATCATACTAGCCACCGTTGTGCTGTTATGGCTGGTAATCCTGCGGGGAGAACTAACTGGGTTTATAGGAAATTCTTTGAAAACAAGGATAGGTCTTATGCTTATGTTCATACTACTAGTTATGATAATACTTATTTACCTACTGATTACATTCCTATGATGGAAAATAGTTATGATGAGGATTATAAAAGACGTTATCTTTATGGTGAATGGGGTAGTTTTGAGGGTCAGGTTTATAAAGATTTTGATATTGATAAACATGTTGGTGATTTTAAAAACTATGAATGTCGTTATCATATAGCTGGTTTTGATGATGGTGTTCGTAATCCTGCTTGTATTCTTATTATTGGTGTTGATGAGGATAATAATATGTATGTTAAGGAAGAGCTTTATGAGTCTGGTCTTGTTGATAGTGAGAAGGCAGAGTTTATGAGTGGTTTTAATCGTAGGTATGGTATTCGTAATGTTTTTATTGACCCTGCTGCTCTTAGTGTTTCTGAGGCTTTGAAGAATAAAAAAATACGTGTTGTTAATGCTGATAATGATATTTTTAGTGGTGTTTCTAAGTTGAAATCGTTTTTTAAGAATGATGTTATTCATATTGATAAGAGTTGTAAGAATCTTATTAAAGAGTTAGAGAGTTATAGGTATGAGAAGGGTAGACTCGGTAAGAATGACCCTGAGTTGCCAGTTAAGAAAGATGACCATGCTTGTTATGATGATAAAACTGAAATTCTTACAGATGATGGTTGGAAATTATTTAAAGATTTAAACAGAACTGAGAAAGTTGTAACTATGGATGAATATGGTATTTTGGAATATCAAAAGCCAGTTGATTATATTGAAAAAAAATATGATGATTATATCTATAAATATGATGGTAAAATAGATTTTGCTGTCACTAAAAATCACAACATGTTTGTTATGGAACAATATTATGCAAAAAAATTAAAAGAATTTAAACCAATAAAAATAAAAATTTCTGACATAGAAAAAGGAGAAATAGAATCATATTGGTTGCCAAAGGTAGCTGGATGTGAAACAAAAGAAAACTCTGAATATATAGTAAATCCTTATGTTTTGGGTTTTTATCTTGCTGAAGGATGTAAATCAATTAGCAAAAATAGAAAATATATTCATTTTGATAATACAAATTTGAATTTCATAAAACATATTCAAGATATATATGGTGGTTCTATTTCAGAAAATAAATATGATAGAGAAAATATTTGTTACAGGTTATCTATTCGTTCAGATTATCTTTATGATAATTTACCTGATGGTATTTGTTATGATAAGAGAATACCTAGGGATTTTTTAAATAATGCTAACCATGAAGAACTATATGATTGTTTTATTGGTATGGTTGATGGTGATGGTTCTGTTAATGATGATGGTCAAATTACATATAATTCAACATCTGAGGGTTTAATTAATGATTTTCAGGAGTTATTAATTAAAATCAATAAAAATGGAACTAAATATTTGATAAGAGATGAGGATTTGGATAATAATATTCATAAATGTTGGAGAGTAGTTGTTTATTCTGATAAATCGAATTATCATCAATTATTTAAAAGTAGAATTAAAAAAGAAAAATATAATGGAATGGTATATTGTGTTACTGTTCCAAATGGAAATATTTGTGTTAGAAGGAACGGAAGGGTTATTTTTTGTGGTAATTGTGATGCTTTGCGTTATAGTATCACTAATTTTGACCCTTTTCGTAAACCTACTTTTTGTACTGGGGGTAATTGGTAGATGCCATCTCTTAGGTATTATTTTAGGAAATATGTTACTGGTTTAGAAGAACCAGCGGAAAAAAGCAAGATACAGCAAACTGTTAAAAACCAAAATTCTGCTATAAGTGGTGGTTTTCATGTTGATACTATTCAACCTGAGCTTCTTCGTAAAATTGTTTTACGTGAGCCTTTGACTTTGAAAGCTGTTATGAAGAAGAATAAGGATACTATTCGTAACTGGTTTATTATTAAAGCTAAGAATCAGAAAGATAAGGTTCCTAAGAAGGCTTTGAAGCTTATTGATGATTTTAATTATAGGACTAAGCTTCCTTATAAGCTTTATACTGCTGGTGTATGTGCTAATATTTATGGTACTGGTTTTCTTGAACGTACGTTCATTGAATCGAATAGTAATAAGCTTGATAGTCCTGTTAAAAAAGGTAGTAAACCTCTTGGTCTTATTCCTATTAACTCTGAAAATATAGTTGAAATGAAAGAGCATCCTAGTAAAAAAGATGGTGTTCTTTATTATGTTTATAAAAAAGGTTTGGGTGATAAAGATTATATTCATCCTGACCGTGTTATTTCTATTGCAATTGACAAACTTCCACATAGTCCGTTTGGCATCTCAAAGGTAGATGTCTTGTTAAATGTTCTTAAATCTAAAATGAACGCTGATGTTTCATCTGGTGAAATTCTTAACTGGTTCGGTCATGGTATTCTTGATATGACTGTGAATAATATGAACCCTGAGCAGGAGAAAGAGATGGTGAAATTATTTAAGAAACATCCTTCTTATTATATTCATGATGAAGATTATAATCTTGATGTTAAAAATCCTACTCGTATTGACCCTTCACCTTTTTATGATTATTTTTATACTAATATAGCTGCTGCTTTTGAGATGCCTACCCACATTCTTACTGGTCAGCATCCTGGTGATGTTACTGGTACTGAGGTTGGTGTTTCTGCTTATTATGATGATATTTCTAATATTCAAAGTGTTATTTTTACTCCTATTCTTGAAAAGATTTATAGTAATCTTCTTGAGTCAAATGGTTTTAAATGGAATTATGTTGTTGATTGGAATCCTATTTTTGTAGATGAGCTTTCTGAGGCTAATATTTTGAAGAATAGGACTTATAGTTCTACTGCTAATTTTTCTGCTGGTATTATTGACCTTTCTGAGGCTAGAACTGTGTTGAATGAGGGTGTTGTTGATTTGGATGTTAGTAAAAAAATTGAGAAACCTGAATCTGAGCCTGTTGTTAAACCTACTATTAAGCCTAATGATGAACCACAGGAACCTAAGAAACCTACTGCTAAAAATATACTTATTCATCCTTTGAATGATGTTCAGCGTAAAATGATTAATGAGATGAGAAGATTGGGTGAACGTGAGCTTGTTGAACAGGAGAAACGTTTAAAAGAAGCTGAAAGACTTAAAAAAGTTAAGAAAGATAAGAGGAAAAAGTAATGAATTATTATACTTGTCCTAGTTGTGGTAAAACTGAGCTTTATTTGACTGGTAAATGTCATTGTTGTATTTATTGTATGTATAGATGGTGTGATGAATAGTGGCACGTGTTGAAGTAAAATTTGAAGGTTTGAAAGAGGTTGAACGTCTTTGTAAAAAAATAGGGCAGGAAGACCTTTATTATACAACTATGGATGATTTAACACTTAATGCTTATTTGCAGGCTAAATTTGATTTAGAAAAGGGTGTTCCTGTTGATACTGGTACTCTTAGAGAGTCTATTAAACTTAAACAGGGTAAGGGTAAATGGAAGATTTGGTGTGATAGTCGTATTGCTCCTTATGCTGTTTTTAATGAGTATGGTTTAAGTCCTCAGACACCGCTTGGTCCTGGTAAATATTGTGGTTATAGACCTTTTCTTAGACCTGCTATTAATCAGGCTATGAAGGATTTGAATAAAATATTTGATAAAAATTGGAAGAAATGGGTTAAGAGTTTATGAAAATATTTGTGCGTAAGATGAATGATTGTCATCTTTGTAGTCGTATTGATAAGATGTTCAAACAGTTTAACATAAAATATGATAGTGTTTTAGATGAACCTCCTTTAGATGAGGAATATCCTGTTATTTATATTGATGGCGAAAAGTTTTCGCTTGAGGAAATATGTTGTAAAATAATGAGGGGTGAATTGGGAACATGACGAAAGTTGTATTATGTGGTGGAAGAAAGTGTTGTGCAGAGGTTACAACTACTGATTATGGATATGAAATATCTGATGATTTCGGTGGTAGTGTTCAGTTGACTAAGGAAGAAATGGAATTGTTGAAAAAATATGATTTGTAGGTTTTGCAAGTCAAGATGTGGAGTTGAAGGAAAAAATTATTGGAGTTGTATGTGGGGATTGTGTGAAAGATGTCGGAAAAAATATTTACTGTAGTTGAAAGAAAATTTGTAGAGGAGCTTCTTGCTAATACTAAAGAACTTATTGGTTTTTATAATCAAGAGGCACAGCATGATAATGCTCTTAAAGAAATTAGGAAGATAATTGATGATATTAAGAATAAAAGGATTACTAAAATTAATTTTCCATCACTTGGTGGTCTTATGATAACTAAGAGTGCTACTAATCGTGATGTAAAAAAACTTTTAGATACTAAAGAAAAAGAAATAGCTAATTCTCTTAAAGGCATTAGAGGACAGATAGCACATAGAGAGGATATTCTTGCTGAGTCATATATACGTTCTGCTCATGTATGTATGAATCGTCTTCGTAAATGTGGTATTGAACCATGTGAGACTAATTTGAAAAAAATTTATGAGAAACCAGAAAAGAAGGAGTGATTTTTTTGGATATAATGAATGCTGATAAGATGAAAATTGAGATGCGTGTCATGCTGTGGTATCTCAAACGTCATCTTAAAAAGAATTACAAGATTACTCTTGATGGTATTAAAGAAGATTTGGAATACTGTGGAAATCCTGTTATATCAACGCTTTGGAATATAAATCAGAGTACTGCTGAAAAAATCAAAGAGGATTATCAGAAAGAAATTGTTATGGAGTTTCCTATGGCTCTTCTTTGGATTATATATCGTGATACTGCTTATATGCCTATTGCTATGTATATGATTAAAGAGTTACTTGACCGTAAAGATGAGATTTATCCACAGATTGAGAAATATTATCAGAACCCTGATGATTGGTATTGTAATGCTTGGCATGATTCAAAGGAACATACTAAGAAGATGAAAGAAGAAGGTAAAATACCTAATGTTGAAGGTATTATGTCTAATGATGAAGCAATATTTGTTCCTGGTTATCAATATGAAAAAAATCATCCTGTTGCTGAAAAACTTGTTAAACAGATGGATGAAGAATTTGAGAAAAAACGTAAAGATAAAAATTATGGAATAGATGATAAAGATGAATAGGAGAAGATTTAGAGCTAGAGATGGCTCTGGTAGAGGACAAAAAGACGGTAGCCAACGTGGTTGGAAATCTGGTGGGCGTGGTAGAAATCGTACACCTGATTGCCGTCATCCTAAGATAAAAGGTGGTAGGTGATTTTATACCTACTCCTAATAAAAATGAAAGTCAAAAAGATTTTATAAGTAGATGTGTGCCATATGTTATAAATGAGGGAAACACTAATGACCCTAAACAAGCGGCTGCAATCTGTTATAGTATATGGAGGAAATCTAAAAAGGGTAAAAATGAGGAGAGTGATATGAAGAAAGAAAGGATACATATGAATTTATCATCAAAAATGTTTAAACCATTGGTTTTTAAAGATAAACCAAATGAATTTAAAGGGTTTGACCGTGCTACTATACTTGTTGGTGATAATACATATAATGGTATATATTTTCCAGCTGAAGAACTTGAAAAAGCTTATCATAGCTGGGAAAATCAACCAGTTAATCTTGACCACTCTGATAAAACAGAGGATGAAGTTGGTTTTATAAGAGAAGTTTTTTTTGATAAAACCAATAAAAAAATTACTGCTAAACCATTTATTAATGGTTCTGCACCAAAATCAGCTATTGCTGCTGGTTTTATTCAAGGTAGACTTATGGCAGGTACTATACCTGAGGTTTCTATAGGTGTATGGCTTGATAAAGTAGAAGAAGATTTTGATGATGATTTTAGGCTTACTGCTCGTAATCTTCAAGGCGACCATCTTGCTATTGTTACACGTGGTGCGTGTAGTCCACAGGATGGTTGCGGTATCGGTATGGGCAAAAATCAGGCTGTGACGATACTTTTTGAGGATTATGTTAATAATCAAAATCTTTATGATGATTTAAAAAAAGAAATTTTAATAGAAAAAATTAAAGCTGAAAAAAATAAAGGAGGAAAATAAATTGGCTGATAAAACAATTGATGAGCTTAAAGCTGAACTTGATGCTTTGAAGAAAGCAAATCTTGAGAGAGAGCTTGCTGAAGAAAAAAAGAAAGCTGAGGATGCTGAGAAGCTTAAAAAACAGAAAGAAGATGAAGATTTACGTCAATCTATAAGAGAAGAGGTTTTGACAGAGTTAGCTGAAAAATCTAAGATTACTGAGGTTAGAGAGACACATCCAGCTGAAGATTTAGGTAACAATATGTTTTTAGGAAAGGAGAACGATAAAGCTACTTTTGAAGTGTTTGCTAATAATGTAAGGCGTAACATGGCTAAAGAAGCTGGTATAAGTTATGATGCTTTTGATGCATCTGGTTATCCTGGTAATAATGCATATGAAAAACGTATTGCCTGGGTTGTTGCTGGTGGAAAGAAACGGATAAGAGGTGCTTAAAAATGAAGGATTTTACTGAGCTTACACATCATAGTACTGTTGATGACTGGGTTATGCAAGATGTATATGCTGACCTTATACTTGATGGTGTTGTCTGTTATGGACAGTTATCTGGTGTAATTACAGCTATGGAATATGATTTTACTGCTGGTGGCGGTAATATGATTCAAGTCCGAGCTATGAGTGCAAGGACTACAAGTTGTACATCTTATTGGGCTGGTGAAGCTTGTGCAGAACTTAGTGCTACTTCTGCTACTATGAAAACATATAATATAAAAGTTGCTGCATGGGGAGATTATGATTTGCTTTGTCATTATTCACTTTGGGAATCAACTGGTCCTGTAAAGGAAATGATTGCTAAAGAGATGTCTAAACGTATGGCTGAGTGTCGTGATGAAGAACTGTGGAGTAATCTTGCTACTGATGCTGGTGCAACATCTGTTAATGTAGATATTGAGACAGCTGTTCCTTGTCAGAATGCTGGTATTGTTGGTAGCTGTTGTACTTTTGCATATAATTTGTATAATTCTATTGTATCTGTACAGAAACATATGCAAGGTGATGCTTATAAACCTGATTTTGTTATTATGCATCCTGAGGTTTCACAGTATTTATATATGAAGGATGGTAGTGGTTATCATGTATCACATCTTCCAACTGTTAAATTTACTGACCAAGGACAACTTGATACTATTGCTGGTATGAAGGTCATTGAGTGTTGTAATGCAAACAAATGTACTGGTGGTACTGGTGCTGTTATGGCTGTTGTTATTGATAGCTCTCGTGCTTTAGGTGAAGTATGGGGTAAAAGACCTACTCTTTCAACTGATTATATCAATATAAGTGATTCAACTCGTCTTGTGTTATGGCAATATTGGGGTTCTGCTGTTTTAGACCCTGAAGCTATAGGGTGGATAAGTAACCCATAATCGTGATTGGGAGTTTTTTCTCCCTTTCTTTTTATTTTCTGAGGTGATAAATTATGAGAATATTTAAAAACAATAAAACAGGGAAAAGGATTGAATGTGATGATGTTTTACATAAAAATCTTATAGAAAGTTTGGAGAAGAATCCTGATTATAAGGAGTTAGTGTTGATATGAGTAATGACGGTTTTAACATAAAAGGCAACTTTAGTTGGAAGCATTTTGACAGTGATGGTAATCTTTTAGATATGGGTATTACTCCTAATCGTGTATGTGATACACTTCGTGATTGTGTAATAGAGGGTATCTATGCTGGTAGTATGCCTTATCCTGTTTCTATGGCTATAGGAACTGGAACAGGGCAGGCTGTAACTGATAATACACTTAGTTCGCTTTCGTCTTATGAGAATAGTAGTGGTACTAATTGGACTATTAGTCAACCATCTGCTGCTAAGTATCAATGTGTAAGTACTTTTACTGCTACTGGTACATGGGCTATTACTGAAGCTGGTATGTTTACTGCCGCTACTAGTCTTAGCAGTATGTGTGTCTATGATGATAGTATAACTGTTAATATGACTTCTGGTGATACGCTCCAAGGAACTTGGACTATTCAGACATATAGTTAAAATGGAGATATGAAATGATTTCTCCATTCTTTTTTCTTTTTATCCTAATCGGATTGCTATTTTTAGGGATAGTTATTGTCAAATATAAATATCCTTCTATTTTTAAAAAGGTTGCTAAAATGACAGTTATTGGTTTAATTGTCGTTGGTGGTCTTGTTCTTCCATTGCTTGAGTTGGATGATGAACCATTTATACCAGGTGACCATGTTGATGTTCCTGCTTATGATTATTGGTATGCACCACCTAATAGTTTTGGTATAAAGGAAACTAAAAGTGTTAACTGGTCACATTTCAAGAGTTTGTTTAATGCTCATACAGATTGGATTTTGGAGTATAAAAGATATTCCTATTCTGAATGGACTGAGGGCAACCAGTATCTAACTGTTGATAAAACCTGGAATGATACAGGTGGTTTTTGGAAGATTAATCTAACATTTACAGCACCAGTTGATGTTTATGAGGCTCGTTTTACTTTTGCTTGTGACCTTGTTGTTTTGGATTATGTAGAAAAAGATGGTTATGAGGTATGGCTTAATTATAGTGCTAATGAAACAGAAGTTTATAATATGATGTTTAACTGGTCTGACCTTAAACAATACGAGGGCATGTATTTTAATAAGGGTGTTACTGATGATTTGTTCTGGTTCCGATTTGGAAGGCAGAACATTCCTGCTGGTACGTATGTTTTTGACCCTACGTTTGGGAGGGCAACCACAGGTAGTGGAGCATGTCCTCTTTATTATGAAACTGGCGGCACCCATTATGTATATTCTGTTGGTTCATGGTATGAATGTGGTGGTAGTGGCTCTCTTGAAAGTATGACCTTCTATTTTGATACTATCTCAGATACACATAGTTATCAATGTGCATTATATGAACATGATGCAGATGATGATGCAGGTGACTTACTTGCAGTAAGTGAAATAAAAGAAGTTGCTGATACAGAGGATGACACTTGGCAAACATTTAATTTTTCAGAACCATTATATTCTTTATCAGCTTCAACTAAATATTTTTTGTTGATTAGAGGAACCACATCACCACTCAATAATGTTTATGGTGATTGGGAAACAGGACAGACAGAGGATTTGGTAAGATTTTATAGTGATTCCAGTGCTCCATTTGATGACCCTTACACAGAATTACAAAAATTAGCTGGTTCTGCAGTATCTATTTATGCAACATATACTACACTTAAAGCACCAGTTATATCAGATGAGGAACCATCTAATAATTCATATAATAAAAGCGTTGGAGCAATAACTGTTAATGTGACTGTTACAGATGATGATGGAAACCAAAGTGTCTGTGATTTTTATACAAGTGATGATGGAACTAGTTGGACTTGGGTACAAACAAACAGTAGTATCCTTAATGAAAGTATATCTTATGATTATACCACAACAGAATACCAGACTACTTATTATTGGAAAGTTACTGTTGATGATGGAACATATAATGTAAGTAGTATTTATAATTTTGAAACAACACCATATCGGACTAATTATTTTAATGATACTTTTCCAACTGAGAACTGGATAAACACCAGTTGTAATACGACTTTTGAAACTGGGTGGGAGAATTTTACATATGGTATTGGTGGTAGTGGTGTTGTATTTTTTGATAATCCCACAGGTAATGATGGCACGACATGGAGTGATGCTGGTAACTGGTCTGATGGTGGTGGTGACTATGAATGGATTTTTGATGATGACGGCACAACAAGTAGCTATACAGGTGCTGATTCAACAGCATTAGCGACAACACCTGGTACTGATTACATCTATACAGAAGCGAGCAGTAGAAATAATAAACATTATTATCTTGATAGTGATGAGTTTGAAGGAAGCAATAATATATCTGTTGATTTCTATTATCATATGTATGGTAGTGATATGGGAACTTTATCTGTCCAAATATGGGATGGTAGTAGTTGGGATACAATTTGGACAAAAAGTGGACAGCAACATGTTTCTACAAGTGCTGCATTTACAAATGCTGTTGCATATAGCGAGGATGGAGATAGTCATCCGTATACAGGAACTACAAAAATAAGGTTTGATGGACTCACAGGTGGTAATTATCGTAGTGATATGTGTATAACATATTTTTATATCAATAATAGTGTTAGTGGCTATCCTGATGGTTATATTTTATCTGAACCTGTTTATCTTCCAGCTGATAATAGTTGGGATAAATTCTACGCAAGTGTAAACGATACAAATAGTTGCAGTTTCGCCTTGATTGACCCAAACGACCATAACTATAACATAACAAGTGGACTAACAGGAAACGGAGACGACATAAGTAGTGTAACAAATACAAGTGTTATGATTTTTGGTAACTTCAGTGGTGATAGCGTGAACATGGCATCTTGGAACATAAGTTGGAGTAGTGAAGCACCTGCGGGGAATAATGTTCCAACAGCATCTAATGAAGCACCTACTAATAATACTGATTGTGTAGATTATGTAGCAGGTGGAAAAACTGTTAGTGCTGTTGTTTATGATAATGATGGAGACAGTCTTAATGTTACTTGGTGGAGTAACAGTTCTGGTTCTTGGAAACAGTTTGGAGTAGCAAATAGTAGTGTTGCTAATAATACTAATATTAGTATGAAAAATGTTAATTTTACGACAGATAATACGAAATATTGGTGGTGGATGCTCATTGATGACGGAGAAGACGGACTGGCAAATGATAGTTATAGTTTTACAATATGTGAAAATGTATCAGCTGATGAAATACAACAATGGAATATTACAATACGTAACAACGATACTGATTATTTCGTATGGCTTGGTAGCAACTGTAGTGCTTGGAATGTATCTCAACAAATAGATGGTTTTGATGAAGCAGGTGAATATATAGGAATATGGGATGCAGATAGTTGGGATGTTGATAATGGTAGTTGGGAAAGATATAACTATGAAGGTGGTGGTGTAAATTTCTCAATTAACACATTTGATGTAGTCCAAATTAAACTTAGTGATAGTGGTACACAAACCATATCTATGTATGAAAACTATGATTGGAATTATACAAATTCTAAGACTTATACATGGACTAATAATACTAGTGATAAAGGATATAATTATACTGGTTATATGGAGATACCAAATACTGGGTTGTCAACGATAAATAGTAGTGTGACACTGCAAACAGGTGAGTTTATAGGTCTTTGGAATCGTACTCATTATAAATGGATAATTTATATAGCTGACCTTGGGATAACAGATGATTATGTAGAATGTACAGATGTTATAGTTAGTAAAGTTGAAGATACGGAGGTGTGGAATACTTAATGGTTCTTCCTGTTCCTTACGTTATATATGGATATATCTATGATACTGGAGGTAGTCCTGCTAATGGAGCAAATGTCCACGGATATAAGACAGGTGGTACAGTTGAGACCACTACTACGGATGCTGATGGTAGATATCAGATTAATGTTGATAGTATAGTAGATGATGGTGATACAGTTATTGTATCTGCATCACAGAGTGGTAATAATGCTTCTTCTAGTTTTACTCTTGATATTAGTCATGCTGCTAAAAAAGTTAGTCTTACACTTGCTGCTACAACATTTAGTGATACGCTTAGTATAAGTGATTCATTAGAAGCTATAGGTATGTTCACTGAGTCTTTTAGCGATACACTTGATATAAGTGATGATTTTACTCGTGGAACTGGTATTTTTGCTCGTAGTTTTAGTGATACTTTAGATGCAACTGATGATTTTGATATAGCTGGTGGAGGAACATTTAAACGTGATTTCAGTGAGACGTTTGATATAACAGATAGCTTAAATGCCTTAATTGTCTTATTTAGGACATTTAGTGACACTCTTGATATGAGTGATGATTTCACTCGTGGTAGTTTTACTGGGACAAGAAGCTTTAGCGATACTCTTAATCCAACAGACGACCTTGATATAACAGGTGGAGGAACATTTAAACGTAGCTTTGGTGATACACTTAATATTACAGATAGTTTTAAAGCTGCAATTGTTTTTTTAAGAAGCTTTAGTGACACGCTTGATATTAGTGATACTTTTACTCGTGGAACATTTAATGCTACAAGAAGTATGAGTGATATACTTAGTATGAGTGATAGTTTTAGTCATCTTGAACGGTTTGGTAGGACATTTAGTGATACTTTAGCATTATCTGATAATCTTAGTCATCTTGAACAATTCAAAAGAAGTATGAGCGATACACTTAGTATTAGTGATAGCTTTAGTCATCTTGAACAATTCAAAAGAAATATGAGCGATACACTTAGTATGAGTGATAGCTTTACTCGTAGTTCTACATTTACAAGGACTCTAAGTGATATAATATCATTAAGTGATAGTCTTTCACATACATATATTCCACTTTCGCCTATTTATTATCCATTAAAATATAGTAAAATAAATGAACAGATTTATAAATTTAAAAAATCAAATGAACAATATTATGATATTGTAAAAGATAAAAAGAAAAATGAGGATTATTATAAAATCAAAAAAAGTTAAAGGAGGTTTGATAAAATAGCTGTATACGAAAGAAATGAAACATATTCACATTGGGTTACAATACGTGACCGTGATAATACAAAAGTTGACCCTAATACAGTAAAGATAACTATAACTGACCCATGTGGATTTACACTTGTTAATAGTCAAAATATGAATAAAAGCTCTACTGGTGTTTATTATTATAATTATGATACTATACAAAGTAGTGCTACATATGGAAGATATAAAGTAAAGGTTGTATCAACCTCTGGTTCATCACAAGTAGGCATATACATGAGTGAGTTTTTTGTTATGCCTTGGAAAATAGAAAAAGATGTAAGACAAATAACAGGAGCAAGTGAAACCAAAGATATAGATGATGATGACCTAGCAGATTTATGCTGGAAATCATATCAGGAAGCACTTCGTGATACAAATATGCATCATTATTCTGTTGCACCAAATTGTAATCCAGATACAGGTGAAGGATTTAATGGTACAAATACAACATTTAAAGCACCATATCATCCAATAGCTGATATAAATGGTGATGGATATGCAACAGGTAACAATGTTAGCTGTGCTACTGATATAAAGGCATGGTGGATAAATAATAATGGTAGTCGTAGACATGCTGTAGTAACTGTTTCAAATTCTGCTAATGGTGAAATAAATATTTATCAGAATGATGGAACAAGTGCTATACCAAGTGATAACGAAGGAGTATATTTGGATTATTGGAGTGAATATCGTAGTTATGACCAAGACATGTTTAGGGATGCAGTTGCACATCTAGCAGCTGACCGTCTTATAAGAAGACTTAAAGAAGTAGACCGTGTAACACTTGGCGACCTTGCATCTAATATACCTATAATCACAAAAGATGATAATAGGTTTTATCGTAAATATAAACAAATAATTAATCGTGTTCGCAAACCTGCTGTTTCAGGAGTGTGAAAAATTGTCCTATTCTGCGTTTGACCCACGTCAAGACATAATCAGTAAGATAGGATATGATTATGATGTTGATGGTGATGGTGATGATGAAAGCTGTATAAGTTTTAGTTATCCAGATGGCGAATGGAAAGGAGATACTTGTTATGTTCCAATGTTTTTACCATCTGAATGTAGAACTGGTGAGCTTCCATATATGCCATTTATAGAAGTAACACTTGTAGATGCACCAGGAGAAGTTCATAATATATCTGGTAATGTTAGACGTGATGAAGCATATATTGATTTTAATATATATGCTACTAATACTGATAAGATAAATCAGATGAAAACATGGATGGTATCATGTAAAAACGAGGTTGTAGATAAAATAATGCAGAATCGTAATGATGTATCTAATTGTACATGGGTTGAACCAGTTGATACAGGGCGTGAGATTATAGAACAAACTGGTCAGAAGGTGATTTTTCATCATGTGATTAGTTTGTATGCTATGAATTATTATGGAGAATAAAAAAAAAATAGAATTATTTAAAAAAATTAATGAGGTGAAAAAATAAAATGACTAATATAGGTAAACCTTTTCAAGGACAAATCTGGTGGGCAGAAGAAGTAGACTATAACCAAGGATGGGTTACTGGTACTACATCTTATCTTATATCTGATAAGGTACAAGATGTTAGAATTGAAACAGGAGAAATACAGACACCATTACGTGGTATAAGTAGTCCTAGTGTATGTGGATGGACAAAAAGTAATTTTGACCCAACACTTCATGTTGAATGGATACTTCAACCAGATACAAATAGTTTAGCTGTTAAATGTTGTGACCGTACAAGCACAGGAACATTACCATCACTTGCGTTTATAGTAGGTGCTAATACTGATGGTGATAATGCTACTCAGAGCTGGTGGAAGCTCAATGGTTGCGTATGTAAAACATTTACAATAAGTAGTAGCCGTGGTGAACCATATGTTTGTACAGCTGATTTTAGTGTAGCAACAATACAGGATTCAAGTGCAACAATTGGTGATAAACCAGCTGCTATTGATGGAGCATATGCATCATTCAACTATGCTGGTAGTATTACATGGACAGGCGTAACTGGTAGTGCATGGGTTACTGATAGTTTTGATATAACAGTAGAAAACAATGTTACTGATTATTATACTGTTGGTAGTCATGACAAAAAATGTGCTATACCAGGAGCTGTAGATATAACAGGTAGTTGTGACATCAGTCTTGATGATGGTGGTGGTGCACATTGGGATGAAATCATACTTAATAAAGATATAAGTAGTCTTGTAATTGACACTGGTGTTGGTGTTGGTGTTGATGATAAATGGACACTTAGTGATGGTAAATTTACTAGTGGTAGTATTGATATTAATATATCTGGTGAAGGTATGATGACTAGTCAACCGTTCAGGTTTAAACATTTGACCATTGAGTAATTAAAACATTTAATGTAGGGTTTTTATCCCTACATTTTCTAAATTTTTTAGGAGAGAAGATGTTTAAACCACCAAAGAGACTTTGTGCAAAATGTGGAAAAGATTTACATGATGTTATAATAGATACTGGGCAGACTTTCTATGATAAAGATACTGATAAAGTCTATTGTTCAGTTAAATGTTTTCCAAGAAAAATAAGAAAAATTCCTATTTATAGGGATACATATAGTGAAGTTGTTGCTAAACAATATCTTTGGGATTTAGGCCTAGAACCAAATAAGTGTAATAAAAAAGGTTATCCTGATTTTAAATGTAAGGATAATATATGGATTGAAGTAAAGACACTGAACACTGGTTTAAACAAAAACCAGATTAAAAGATTTAAAGAATTATTATCTAAAGGACATGATATATATTTATTATATATTAATGAAAAAAAAATTGATTTCTTTAAACTTAATGAGGCTAAAACCCTTTTTTGTGAGGGTAATTTAGAGGATATGTGAAAGGACTATGGAAAATGAAATAAGTTTGTCATTTGTAAATAAAGGAGAACCCTTCATTTTACCAAAAATGACAGTAAAAAGGCAGGAGAAAACATTTGAAATGTTAGCTGAATATGAAAAAAGGGATGATATGTCAGAGTTTCAGAAGAATAACATGGTTAATAAAAGACTTCTTCTTGATATTCTTCAAAACGTTGACTCAAAAGTATCTATTGATGATATAGATAATATGCATCCTGAGGATTTTATATTTATTGTAAATAAAGTAATGTCATCTGGTAGAGAGCTTGAGGTTGCTCCTCGTAAGGGTTTTCGGAAAACGAAATAAAAGTTTCCATTTCGGAACAACTTGAGAATTTTCGTGAGAGTAAATATTCCATGTATCTTGAATGTGGAAACATGGAAGATATAAACAATATGGATATAAATGATTTTTTTGGTATCCTAGCATTTGCTAAGAAAAGACAAGACAAAATAGAAGGTAAACAAATTCCTTTGAAAGATAGTCAGAGAGAAATGATAAAGAGAACTAAAGAAAGGAGTAAATGATTCATATGGCATATGGTGCTAGTCAGACTGTAATTGTTAAAATTAAAGAAGAAGGTTTTACAGAGTTCACTAAAAAAGTAAATGGTGTTACTACTCAAATAAAACAATTACAACAAACAGCAAATGGTAGTAAAACTACTATTACTAATTTTGGTCAGCAAGTTGAAAAAGGTGCTAATGCTTCTAGTAAAATGGGAAATCAACTCAAAGGTCTAGCTACTCGTTTTGTAGGACTACAAATGATTGTAGGCTACGTTCAAAAAGCTATACAGAATCTTACCAGTTTTGTAATAGAAGGTATACAAAAATGGAGAGAATTTGAATATCGTCTTGCAGAAGTACATACATTGTTAGATGGTTTTGATGATACAAAAATAACAGAGTTTGGAGAAGGAATAGAAAATCTTTCTGTACGTTATGGTAAAAGCGTAGTTGACCTTACTAAAGGACTTTATGATATATTATCAGCAGCTATAGAAGCATCAGAAGCTATGAGACTTCTTAACACAGCTGTAAAAGCATCAATAGCTGGTATTAGTACAGTTGAAAAAGCTGTTGATATACTTACAACTGTTATAAACAGTTATGGTTTTAGTGTTGCACAGGCATCTCGTGTATCTGATGTTCTTTTTACTACTGTTAGACGTGGTAAACTTGTTTTTGAAGACCTTGAATCAGCTCTTGGATATATTGTACCAATAGCTGCTAGTCTCGGTGTAAGTTTTGATGAAGTAGCTGCTTCGTTATCTACTGCTACTCGTATGGGTTTACATGTTGATATGGCATCTCGTGGTCTTGCTCTTACTCTTCAGAATATAGCTAATCCTACTGAGAAAGCATCTAAAGCAGCTGAAAAATATGGTGTTAATCTTAGTCAGGTTGCTCTTCATGTCAAAGGTTTTGAACATGTTCTTAAGGATTTATCAGATGCCACTGAAGAATATGGTGATTATATCCTTTCACAGATGATAGCTAATATGCGTAGTTTCCGTGTTGTAGCTGCTCTTGCATCAGAAGAAGGTATAGCTGGTTTAACAACTGACCTTCAATATCTTGAGAAGGCTACTGGTGCTACAGAGAAAGCTATGAGTAAGATGATGAATACTACTAAGATGGAAGCTGATATTCTTACTCAAAGTCTTGAAAAAGTTCAGAGAGAAATAGGTGAAGCATGGTCTGATATTGATATATGGTTTAAGAAAACTCAGCTATGGTGGGGTACTCTTCTCGCTGGTGGTGATGCTGATGCTGCTGTTGCTCGTTTTGAAAACTATGTTGATGGTCTTGAACAACATTATATAAATCTTCAAAAGATAGATAAAGATTTTGCTGATAAACCTTCTAGTCTTTTTAAATATCTTATGGGTGTTGAGCCTGGTAAAAAAGGTGCCGCTTTTAAAACATTTGTTGATTTTGAAAAAATTGAAAAATATATGGAGCTTTCAGATTCTTTAGATTTGTTAGCTAGAAAATATGATATGGCATATCAAAAAGTTAAAAAACTTGATGATGCAATTGATGAAGTTATTGAAAGTGGTAAAAAAAGTTTAGGTGGAGATATTCCAATATGGGGTGCAATTGTTGATTGGTTTGGTGCTGGTGGAGAAAGAAGTGTAAAAGGTACTGACCTATATAAAGACGTTACAGCTCATGCAAATAAATATAAAGATGCTATGGGTGAAATACAATGGGAAATGGAAGGATTACAACCATATATGGATTATTTCCTTGGAAGTCTTGATGATGCTACTCAATATATAGCAGATACAGAGGATAAAATCATTGATTTAAAAAATGCTATACATGAACTCAGTGAAGCAGTAGAGGGATATACTGATGCTGAGGGTAACATTCAAGGGTATCAGTCTTTGTTTTCAAAGATGCATTCTGGTGGTATTACACCATCAAAGGATACACCTTGGATTAATGAACAAGGTGGTTTTAAAGGAACACTTGGTTATGAAATTGGTGTATTTCAACAGGAAACAAAGGTTAGACGTGAACAGCAATATATTAATATGGCTATTAAACATGGTGCTGAATATCAAAATGAGTATACTGCTTCTATGAATAAACATATTAATGCTATTAGACGTTATAATGATGTTCAGAAAGAAGCTAAAAAAGTTATTGATGAGGTTAATACTAAACTTAAAGAATATCAACTTCAGATAATGGAGATACAACTTAAAGGTATGCAACGCAGACGTGGTCTTACTCGTAGTGAAGAACGTCAGATTAAAAAAATACAGATAAATGAGATGCGTGAACGTATCAAATTGATGAAAAACGAGTCTGTTAAAGAAGCTGAGGTTCTTTCTAACTCTGTTGATGAACATCAATATGCTATTCAAAAATATCTTGATGCTGAGTCTCATAAACTTTGGGAGATGAAAGATATACGTGATAGTGAGTTTAATTCTATGAAAGCTCATTATAAAAGTTTAACAGATGATTTAACAACTTATCGTGATTGGCTTACAAATAAAGAAGATGGTCTTTATGTACAACTTGAAAATGCTCAACGTACTTATTATGAAATGTTAAAAGAGGTTAATCCTAAGATTGCATCTCAGATGCATGAGACTTTTGGTATAAGTATACCACTTGAGCTTGCTAATGCTACTAATGCATGGTTAAAATATTGGTCTGCTACAAAAGGTCAAGCATCTACTCCTGAATGGTTGCCTGATGTTGCTAAAAATGTTTCAAGTGATATTATGACTCCTCTTGTAAATGCTGGTCTTAGAGGATTACTTGGTGGTGGTTTTCGTCAGCGTGGTGGTATGATACCAAGTACTGGTATGTATGTTATGCATAAGGGTGAACATGTGTCACCGAGAGGTTCGAATCCTCCTGGTGGTAATACAATAAATATTAATGTGAATACTCATGTTGCTAATGTTAGTAGTGATGTTGATGTAAACCGTATAGCTCGGACTAATGCAAGGATTATAGCATCTGAGCTACAGGGCAAATACGGGATGCGATAGAAATGATTATTGACCATGAAAGTCAAAGTAGGAATAGTGGTGCTGGTACATGGCGTATGGTTATTAATAGTGATAATGAATGTGTGATTCAGGTATATGTTGACCGTGCTTGGGTTACTAAACATACTGTGACGGTGTGATAAAGGTATGACTATTATAAGAAGGGGGGATGCTGATTTCCCAAGATGAGCGTGCATATTATACGTTTTATGGTATAGAAGTTGATGATTGGGGTATGACATTTGGTGATTTAAGTAATCATCATAAAATACTTGTAAAGAATTTTATTAGTGAGGATGCTAGTACTACTAGTAGTAGTGTATGGGATAGTAATGGTTATAAATTCTTTTTCCCTCATCATATTAAAAAAAAGTATTATCTTGAAGGAGTTATAGAAGGACAGATTACTTTTACTAGTGACCCTATATCTGATTCAGCTCAGAAAGATAAAGATGGTAATATATCTTATATTTCTGATTTTCAAGTTACTCTTATAAAACTTAATAAAGATACTACTGAGGATACTCTTGCTTTTTATAAAAATTCTTCTGTTGGTTCTTATGGTTTTGAACCATATGAATATAAGGTTTATCCTTTTTGGATAGATGTTTATGATGTTGCTCAGGAGATAGGTGAAAATGAACGTATAGGTATCAAAGTTGAATGGAATGTTGATAATACTTCTACTACTACTGTTTATTTATCTCATGAGAACTGGCAGCAGGGTGAGGATTTAAAAATAGTTTTACCGTTTATGTTGTAAGGATTTTTTTTTATGGATACATTTGAAATTAGTCAGACACCTGATGCAAAAAATATTTATCTTTATCCAATTAGTAGTAGTGTTACTGTTTGGACTGCTGTTGGAACTGTTGAAAGTGCTAATGCTATAGATGATGTTTATAATGTTTATGATACTACTACTTATGTTAAAACAAATAATGTTGGTACTGTTACAGACCTTTATAATTTTGAAAACGCTAGTGCTACTTATACTGGTTCAACTATTAATAATATTACTATAGTTGCTCGTGCTAAATCTATTAATCAAGCTCAGAATAGTAGTGGCACTTTTGAGCTTATATGGGATGATGGTGCTGGTAATAAGACTTATAGTAGTAATACTACTTATTCTTATGATTATAATATTACTACTGGTTATCAGCGTTATGATATGCTTCTTACTAGTAATCCTGCTAAGAATACTGCTTGGACATGGACTGATATTGATAATATGATAGTTGGTTTTCATGCTAGTAGTCCTAGTAAAGTATATTATAATACAACTGATATTTTTAGACCTAATGCTGATGGAACTAAAACAGAATGTACACCTACTAGTGGTAGTGACCATTATAAAATGGTTGATTATGATGGTAGCGAAGATGAAAATGATACATATGTATATGAATTAGATGCTAATAGTGGTAGAGATACTTATAATATACCTACTCATGATGCTGCTTATAATGTTGGAACTATACATAAGGTTACTATTTTTAATAAATGTATGAAGACAGAAGGTTACGGTGGTGCTATGTCATCCTGTATATATGTGTGGGGTAACCAAGTAAATGGTACAGAATATAGTCTTAATGAAGATTATAGATGGCATATTTATTCAGAGGAATATACTAGTAATCCTACTGATTCAACCGTATGGGAATGGGATGATATAGATAACCTTGAGATAGGTATTTATTTGGAATCAGGGTCATTACACAACAATGAAGCTCGTGATTGTTTATGTTATGCTGTTGTTGATTATGACCTTTGGATTAATCCTTATATTGCTGTTACTCAGAATTATGTAAAAGTTAATTATACTCCTAATAGTAGTACTGTTAGTATGATTAAACCTGAGAGTTATACATTTGGTCATAGTCGTGAAGTTAAAAAGCTTAATTTTTGGAATGGTGAACGTTCTGTTTATGATGTTCAACGTGCTAGTAAAACACTTAGTATGTCTGGTCGTGAATTTAATCATGATAATAGTAAAGCAACAGATATATTATATGATATGAAAGATTTTGCTGATAATGGTTCTGAGATAACTATTAGTGGTATGAATGATGGTAATTTGAATACTACATGGTTTATAAAAAGTTTTAACTGGAATCAGGATGAAAACAATCCAAATATTTATAATTGGACTATGGAATGTGAGAAAGCATGAAAATAAATTATCCAAAGGAATTAAAAGAAAAAGATAAAATGGCTTATCTATATAGAATGCAAGAATTAATTAGACTTGAACATAATGAGAAGGGAAAAGACTACCGTGAAAAAAAGATAAGCAGGGAAGAGTTTGATGATTATTGTAATGATAATCATATGAAAAAACAGAGGATAATAGCTGATGAAATATTAAAAATTAGAAAAGAAATGAAAAATGATGATAAAAATATAGCTAAAATTAATGATTTCAGTGATGAATAATGGCAAACTTTGAAGATTTTACAACATATACAGAGGTTGAACAATCTGGAAATATAATAACTGTCAACAAACATAGTTTAGAATATAATGGTTATTTTTATTATGATTCATATGTTTATAAAGATAAAGGTGTTAACCATTTTAAAACATTTAGTCACAATTTTGCATGTAAAATAAATCAGAACCTTAATGCTGTAAATGCTTCTCCGTATTATCTTAGTAATGTTGTAAAATCATGGGGTGATGCATATAATAATAATGATGATGGAATAGCTCTTGCATTAAATCGTACAGGAGGTGGTGCACACCGTTTTTATTTTTATAATCTAAGCAACCATAATGTAGATGAACATGATATATCTAATAATACAATTTATTATTGTACGGTTGAAAGAGCAGGTAATTCATCAATATTAAAAATATATACAGATTCAGAACGTACAAATCTTGATGATGTAATATATATAACAACTGATTTAAAATATTATCGTTATATATATCCAATATCTGGTTGTGGAAGTGGTGGTGCATATGGTATAAATATATTTAGCTACAACCTTGACCTTCAGGAAACAGGATGTGACCGTTTTACTATAACTGGTGATACAGCTACTATTGAACTTGATATACCAAATATTGTTACATGGGAAACAAATCGTGGAATACAACAATTCCATTTTTGGAGTGGTAGTAATATAGTATTTGATATAGGTAAAGATACAGAATCAATTACTTTATCTGGTTTTGAAAACTCATCTACATCTGTATTATTCAGTGAACTAGATGAAATAGTTGATGCAGGTGAAGAAGTAACACTTGCTGGTTTCAACAACAACCAGCTTGATACAACATGGATTATAAGTGAATATAACTATATTGTCAGCGGTGGAAAACGTGATTCATGTGAATGGAATATTATTCTTGAGAAGGCTTGATAAATTATGTGTTTTAGATATTTTCTTGAAAAACGATATGGGATAAGCCCACCAGTTGAAACAGATGTTATAACATTTACAGAGGTTATAACCATACTTGATGCTCAGTTTCCAAAAGCAGAGAAATGGGTATCAGATAGTATTTTTAAAGTTGCACCATTCAGTGAATATGAACGATTCTTAAGCTGGAATCAGGTTGATAAAAGGTTATATATAAAAGAGTTCCACGACTGTGACGACTACTCTTTTCAACTCATGGGTGACATTCAGATACCTAAATGGAGCGAGCTAGCTTTTGGTATACTCTGGACAAGTACACCAAATGGTGGTCATGCTGTCAATTTCTTTATTGATAACAACCGTGATGTATGGATTGTGGAACCACAGAATGACAAAATTTTTGTCATGCCGAAGGATTGGGAAGAATATTTAGTTATTATGTAAAAATACGTTATGTAAAAATACGGAATGATAATATGAAAAAAGAAAGAACAAAATGTGAGGTTTATAGTCATTTTTATATACCATTAACACATTACATATGTGAGGTTTATTCAAATGAGAGATAAAAAGGGTAGATTTTTAGAAAAAAATGGAAATACAAAATATAAAAGGATAGAACGAAATAACAAAAATTTACAAAAACATAGATATATATGGGAAAAATATTACAATAGAAAAATACCAGAAGGACATATAATACATCATATTGATAAAAATGGAAAAAACAATAAAATTGAAAATTTGCAATTAATGACACACGCTGAACATAATTATTTACATGGATATAAAAGAAAACCTTGGAATAAAGGTAAAAAATGTCCAAAAATAAGTAAATCAAAAATTGGACATAAAGTATCAAACAATCAAAAAATAAAATTAAAAAATACTTGGAAAAATAAATATATAAATAATATGGAAGTCATAGATGAATTATTTAAATATGGTTTAGATATGGATATTATTGGAAAAATATTAGATTTATCATATAGGTCAATTCATTGGAGGTATAAAAAATATTTGGAGGATTATAATGAAAAAAACTGGGAAAAAAGAGAATATGAAAGATTTAGAGAAATTGCGTACACCAATGGAAATCTATAGCAGAGTCGTTGGATATATGCGACCTGTTAGTCAATGGAATCCTGGTAAACGTCAAGAGTTTAAGGATAGAAAAAATTTTAAAATAATAAAGAAGGAATAATTAAAGATGGCATGATGGTTAAAGATAATATGAGTAAAAACATACGGAAAGCAATAGATGAGTTCAAAGAAGAAAATGGTAATGAAAGGTTTAGTCAGAAAGACCTTTTAATGTATCTTGTAAATAGGGTTGATAACCTTCCATGTAATAAACACATGGGTGTAATATATGAAATGAAAAATGATGTAGAGGTAAACAAGGAACATTTTAAAACATGGAGATGGCTGGCTGGGATACTTTTCAGTGTTATAATAATATTAATCGGATGGGTAAAACTATCATAAAAAGGAGGTAAAAAATATTTATGGATTTAAAGCTGTTATTTAGTATAATAGTATCTGTTTTTCTGGTATTCTTATTGATTTTTATTTCTATTTATAATTTACCAGTTAAAACAAATATAAAAGATGTTAATGAAAACTATGTTAAATATAGAAATCGTAATGTTATAGTTGAAGGATATTTACATATGGATGGTTCTAAAGAAGATTTTTTTTATCTGACATATGAAGTAAATAGTTTTCGTTATACTTTGTATTTTTACTATGACACAAATAATATAGAGTTCAAAAATGATTTTTTAAAGATACAGGGTAAGGTTAATGGAAAAACTTTTACAGAAGCTGGAGAAGTCATTGAAATAAAAAATGTAAAAATAATATAATGGAGGTGAAATATGCCTAATACATATAAGGAATGGTGGAGGTCAAAAACAATATGGGTTAATGTATTGTTCCTTGTTTCTATGGTGATTGCCAGGATTTGGGGTTTTGAAATATCTGGTGAGGAACAAATGGCTTTTATCATTGTAGTCAATTTAGTATTGCGTGCATTTACTGGTAGTGGTCTTGCTAAGGATAAAGAAACAGCTGAATTACTTAAAGACTTAAACTAAAAACCAAAAGGTTTAAATAGTACTATTTTAGTCGTTCCGTTAAAAAGGGTAGGGTCATATATATATATATATGTACATAGTATTTATAGCGGAACGACTAATTTCTTTATATAAAAAGTTTTTGGTCTATCTCTTTTTTGGGTAGTATTTTTTTTGTTGCTTTATAATAATCTACTTCTTCTATTCTACCACCTCTTGTTGTCTCATATCCATCTGATGTAGTATAAATATATCCACCTACTGTTTCTGTTTCTATTTTTCTATCAAGTAAACGTAGATTCCACATTGTCATAAGTTGATTAAGAAGAGCTTTTCTTCCTATCCTTGTCATTTCTTTTAATTCTTTTAAATTTATCCAATCATTTTTTCTTTTTAGAAATATATTATAAAGTATATATCTAATAGGATTACTACTACTTCTAACAATGTTTTCAACAATGCTTCTATATTTATCATCTGGATAGTTTTTGTCAAGACTATATAGACCACGGTATAGTAGTGATAGTTGCTGTATAAGCCTTGTCGGTACCTCATTTTCTGCATCTGCACTTATTTCACCAGTAGCCCAGTCACTACTTCCAACTGTTGCTCTTAACTGTGCAAGTTTAATGCTTTCATTCATCATAAACAAAAGTGTTTCCTCTGGTATTTCTATATCATCATTATATTCATGTGATTCAAGGAAACTCTGCATTGTCTCAGATAATTCCTGTTTCATCTGTTTTTCTTTTCCACGGTGCATTAATGCCTTTCTCATTTTTTTAATATCATCCTCTGGTCTAGCTTCTGTACCATAAAGTAGTTCCCTTGTTCCAAGTTGTTGATTTATATGGTATTCATCACGTATAGCACTAGTGCTACATGCTAGAATTGTTACATGACAATTCCTGTAATATATTTTTACACCACTACCTGTATCTTTTGTTATCTTTCCATCATATAGGTTACGGAACTGACCCCATATCTTCTTTTTTTCATTACTATCAAGTGATGTAAGACATGCAAGGTCAGGGAAAATAATCAATGTATGTTTATTTTCAAGTTCTTGTCCTATATCTGGAACTTTTTTTCCTTTTTCTTTGTATCCAGATGCAAGAGTATTCTGTGTCATTTGGTCTATAACTCTCACATAATCAAGTGTCTCAAGTGACATAAGTAATTCACTCTTAGCATCACCACTTGCACCTGTAAGAAAAATCCAGAGGGGTTTGTCACCACAAAAAGTTGTAAGAGCTGTAGCCAGGATTAAATCGATACGCTCTGTTCCAGATAAATATAACCATTTTCTAATCCTGTCATACAGCTCTTCCCTAGATTTTGGAGGTTCTGCATATGACTTAATTTTCACATCTGGATTAATAAATCTACATTGTCTACTTGTCTTATACGGACAATAACCAAGTCCTCTAATTTTAGTACAACCACTTTTACTATTGCTTCTTAAAGCACTTTTAATGACAGTATCAAGCTCTCTCTTACCAAGACTTGGCTTATTATCATTATTCCAGCCATGTACAAGCGTATTTGTCTCAGTAGGACTCATATGCTTCACATGGTAATAATATTGCGTTAGGGCATATGCTGTGTCATTCCTACGCCCTTTCTCAGTTCCTTTAAGCATATTAGCTACACAATCAGCATCAACATGCTCTAACGGAGCAGGCAAATCAGCAAGATTAAGCGTTATACCCTTCAACTTACTAACCTGATTAAGCAACTGTGACCACATAAGCTCAGTATTACAAGCTACAAGTGGTTTTAAATCACTAGGTTTATCTATATTCATAAAACTGTATTGTTTACTATTGCTATGAATACTAGGCGGTGCAACAACATAACCACCATTAGCACGGTGTTCAATTTTTAAATCACTATTTTTCTGTGTAGCACCAGGATTCCTATTTGATTTACAATAAATATGATACCCTCTACCTGTCTGTACAATCCAGGCTCCTTTTTCAGATAAATTATTAAGATTAAGACCAATATCATCAACTATACTAGCATCATCTATATCAAATACTACAAGGTTATTTGATACAGCACCACAAATAACACCTATGTTCTCGAATAATTTACAATCAATCCAATGTTGTATTGTTTCCTTATCAGCTCTACTATATATATAGTCAGCCCACCTTGGCACATTAGGCTGTTTACCATTCTTCTGCACTGGTATTATGCTGAAACCACTATCATAATAGAACCATATCCATTTTTCATCTATCATTCCCACCCTCTTTCTTTACGAAGCTCAGATGCTCTTATACACTGCCATAAATCCTCATACCAACAATCCTCCTTTGGATTATTAAAATAAGGACATATCCTACTATCATTATAAATGCATCTCATCTCTCTCTCCTCAAATTATCGTTCTTCTCCATAATTTTAAGCAATCCTTCTATCTCATGACCATAAAAATTACGAACATATCTATACGAAACATCACCACTAGGATTTCTATGTATATCAGCAACTTTGACAGCGTTACAATTTAAAAGATGATGCATATACCTAGCGAGTTTACTACCAGATATACCACAATGAGTAGCAACACGTCTAATGGTAAATACATCACCAAAGAAATTGTCGATAGTAGCCATCATATCACGAACAATATGTTCATCAAATACAGCATAAGAAACATTTGGATTACCATTGTCTGTTTTCGGCATCCCAAACACCAAAAAAAAATTATTTTCCTTTTTTTGGCATATCTTTAGCTACTGCAACACGTACATCATATCCTTGACCACCACTTTTTGTCTTATATTTACCAAAATATGATATACGAATCCATTGACCTATTTGGACTTCATCATAATCATCATCACCAAAACCCATTTGGTTAATGAGTTTCATATTTGACCAAACCCAAATATCTTTCTCCTCACCATCTACTTTTAGGATAAAAGCTTTAATGCTACCATCATCTTTATATATAACATCAGCTAATTGTCCTTCTACCCATTCATGTAACTTGACCACTATATTGTCATCAGGGTTATGTCCTTCTTTTAACTCTTCCCAATCTACAAACTTATAGCTGGGTTTACTTCTTTCTTCCCATTCCATAATTATTCCTCTTTATATTCTTCTTTACTTGGTTGATGACCTGTAAAATATTGTCCACTTATCGGACTTCTAAAACAAGCCTGCGCGCCTTTAAATGCTTTATTTAGAGCGTAACCCAACACTCTAAAGTCATAAAAATCATCTTCTTGTCCCCAGCCTGTTTTTATTGCATCATGCCATTCAATTTCTCCGTTTGCTTCCCAAGCAATACGACATTTGGTAACACCAAATGCTTCTATTCCTAGCTCTAAGGCTATTTCTCCTAGCCTTTGTTCTATCTCTCTATCTGTTATGTTTTCATCTATTACTTTAATTATACTATATTCCATTCTATCTCTCCTTTTTTTGATTAATCTTTCAAAAAGATTACCTCTCACGTTTTTTATATTCAACATAAACACCTACAATGTTTCTTTCACCAAGATGTTCCTTAAAATTTTTCATAGCACTGTTTATCTTATGAGCCATACAAACAAATGGTACAACTCTGTATCCTTTTTTAAACCAGCGTCTTTTTTCTGTGTAAAGTATACACCATTCTTTCTCCGTTTTATCAACTCCTTTACGGAATATTATATATCCGTTAACATGTTTTCCTACCACTTTTATCATTTATTCAACTTTTAATTTATATATGTTTCATAAATTTCTTTAACTCTGATGCACAAAAACCACAAAGAGAATAAACAACAGTACCATTCAAACCATCAACTGTAACATTACATTCAATACCTGTATCTAAATTACATCTATCACATACGCTCATATTCTTTTTTCACCTCTGTATTTTTAATTTATAATATTCCTTACTACCTTTCTTTCCAATAAACATAAAGTATCGTTATGGTCACCACTATGGCACACTACACATAGTTTTTCTTTCTTGAAACTCTTTAAACCAATACCAGCTGTAGAATAACCAAGAGTAATAACAATACCACCATCAGCAATAATATCCACCAGCTCCTTCTTTATCTTAGTGAAACATCCTATATATCTACCATTATATTTTTCACGACCTTTCCTAAGATTATATGGTGGGTCTAACACAACTGTATCAAACTTAGGTTTACCGTTCTCTTTCCAATACTCTATGAAACTCATGGCATCCATACAATAATCAGGATTAACAGCTGGGTCTATATCAACACGAATTTCTTTAGCTACAAGCAACCTTACTTTACCTGCAAACAAATTCAAAACTAACCCTTTACAATTTTGTTCAACCCATCTTTTAAGTTTTGGTTGTTCAAATGTATATCGTTTTGGTGGTTGTTTCAAATATGTTAATTCCATTTTTCACCTCTGTATTTTTAATTTACGACTTTCTAACTCTTTATTTATCCATGTCCTCAAATGTTTTAGTTGACGGACACTAAGTTTTTTTAAATCATATTTGGGAATAATCATTTCATACACCTTTTAATTTAAGTATGTGGGATAGAGATGAATGTTTAACTTCATTGCAGTTTCCACTTGCCACATACAAGCTATGTCCTTCAAGCTCGTCAGCAACACAATTACTTTCAGACATCATCTATCTATCCACCTTTTATTAATAATTTATTTTTTCCTTTAATAATACTAAATGCAGGTATCTTACTACCCTTCTTTATAAAACTATTAGGTAAAATAAGACTATGACTACCAATCAATACATCATCCTCAATAACAACACAACCATAAATATCACGTTCAGTATCATCACTATAAATACTACAATGAGACCCAATCTGAACATTATCACCAATGATAAGACCATAACGAGCATTAAGATAACTAAAACAACCAATATCAACATTTTTACCCATCTTTAATTTCTCATAATGCTGACAACGCCAACCATATTTAGTCCAACCATCTTTATCAAAAACAGGAGGTTCCCAGTTTTTAAAACGTTTATTATCAACCATAAATATATCATTCCTCCAACATAAAAAAAGTTTCAATCCAGCGTATTTTTTCTTCTATAACCCTGTCTTTAAAACTATATTCATCATATTCCATTTTTTTAGGCATAAGACTCTGTTGCTCCAAATACAACCTTTCAATTTCTTCTTTAAGTATTTTTTTAAGACTATTACCATTATAAAAACGAACATCACCATCAACATAACTCATATCAAAACTTTCAACATCATCCAAATTTTTTATATTATCCATATTCATACACCTTTTAATTCATTTTTTCATCACCCAACCAACAGGTTTAAAACCAGCATTAAGAAACGCATAAAAACTCCTAACATTATCTAACTTTACTTCAGCACGACCAACATATTGTTTTAATAAATAACTACCTATACCATTATTACGATAACACTCATCAATAACAATACTAATATCACCATCCATATCACGGATAAAACCAATGTCTTTATTGTCTAAAACAATTATACTATAACAACTAAGATGATTCTTAAAAAAACGTTGATGATTAACAAAACTAGGTACATCCTTAGACCAACTATTACTAACAACATTAGTACTAAAACGCCATTT
>Ga0272441_10002373_pt1 | contig 38125 bp, 33 predicted proteins | sample SSMProp6N_FD_193582 | JGI IMG/M metagenome (GOLD analysis project Ga0272441, IMG submission 193582) | Marine sediment archaeal communities from Little Sippewissett salt marsh, Falmouth, MA, United States - SSM-Prop-6N | ecosystem: Environmental > Aquatic > Marine > Wetlands > Sediment ... | reverse complement strand
CGCCCGGTGACGACGAAGGCGAAGCCGAGGAGTCGCCGGGAACACCTGATGAAAAGCAAGCGCCCGGCGATGATGAGGGCACGACGCCCGCTGACGAGGACGAAACACCTGGCGACGACGTCGACGACGCCATCCCGCCCGAGGACCGCATGAAATGAGTCCGGCGTCGCGTGCCCCGTCCGAGCGCCGGTCCCCGCGGGTGGCGACGGTGCTGCGGCGTCTGGAGAAGGCGTACGGCCCGCGGCCGTGGCGGGCGGGCGGCCGGCCGCTCGATTCCCTCGTCGGCACCATCCTCAGCCAGCACACCAACGACCGCAACCGCGACGCCGCCATGGCCCGGCTGAAGGACCGTTTCCCCTCGTGGGACGAGGCGGCCGACGCCCCGCTCTCGGCCATCGCCGACGCGATCCGCCCCGCCGGCCTCCATCGCCGCAAGGCCGAGACCATCCGCACGGTCCTCCGGCAAATCCGTCAGGAGCACGGCCGGGCCGACCTGCAATTCCTCCGCCGATGGCCCACGCCCAAGGTCAAGGACTACCTGCGGGCCTTGCCGGGCGTCGGGCCGAAGACCGCCGCCTGCGTTCTCCTGTTCTGCCTGAAGCGGCCGGTCCTGCCCGTCGACACGCACGTCCACCGGGTGACGCGGCGGCTGGGGCTCATCGGCCCGAAGACGACCGCCGAGCAGGCCCACGACATCCTGGCCGAGAAGGTGCCGGAGAAAGACGTGTACGCATTCCACGTGCTGGCCATCCAGCACGGGCGTCGGGTGTGCCACGCCCGCCGTCCCGACCACGCCGCGTGCTGCCTGCGCGACCTCTGCCCGTCGGCGGACGCGTAACGTGCCCAGCACCTTTAAGCATGGTTAAGCATGCCTGGCACTTGGCACCAGAACTGGGAACTGGCAGGGACTCGTCACCTGCGCCGCCGGACCAGCAGCCCCACTCCGCCCAGGGCCAGCATCGCCAGCGTGGCGGGTTCGGGTATGTGGGCCATCCAGACTTCGAAGTTGGCGTTCGGACTGTGGCCCCAGCCGACTACGGTGTGGCCGTCGTCCGAGATCCCCCGGGCTTGGAGGAGTTGCCAGCCCGCAAGATCCAGTCCCATCTCCTCGACCAGGTACTCCTGCAGGTTGCAGACGCCGTGCGCCGGGTTCCAGATGAACGCCTCATCGCCGTTGTCGGATTCGCCATAACCCACCGCCACCGGCCGCTGGACGGACATGTCGGCCACCTCAGCCCAGATCGTGGTAGGCCCGACGGCCCCCAGCGCCCGCAGGCCATCATCGGCCGTCCAGCGGAAGACCTGCCACCCGTCGGCCGAATCGCTACACCCGAGGACAACGTTGCCGTTGCGCGACACGCCCCCGGCCAAACTCTGAAGTCCCGGACCGGGGAGCGACCCGAGGCCCTCCAAGCCACCAGCCTCTGTCCACCGGAACGCCTCTGCCCCTGAGTCGGTCATGCTGAAGCCGACCACGGTCGAGCCGTCCGCGGTGATGTTGCACGGCTGGGTCCAGTGATATCCGCCGGCAAGGTCACCCAGGGTCTCCATGCCGCCCGTGCGGCTCCACAGGAACGCTTCGTGATAGTTCGCGGTGTCGATGCCCCTGGTGCCCACGACAACGGAACCGTCCGCGGAAACCGCTGCGGCTCGGCTGGAGTCGAGCGAGCCATCAGGAAACGCAAGGAGTTCCATTCCGGCGCCAGCCGTCCAGCAATAGGCCTGCGTGCCCTGGGGCGTGCGGACACTACCGGCGATGACGGAGCCGTCGTAAGAGGTGGCCGAGGCCCAACCGCGGGGGATGGTGCCGGTCGGGTCCCTCAGGGGCTGCCATCCGTCGGCAGCCGTCCAGCGCCACGGCTCGGCCGTGCGTGTGTCATCGGAGTACAGGGTGCCCACGACCGTGAAGCCGTCGCCCGAGACGCCCGCGGCATAGCCCACGCTGTAGCCGCTTGGAAAGCCGAGCCCTTTGAAATCGTGCGGTCGACCGCCCATCGCAGCTACGGGGGCCAGGACGACAATGAGGGCGGCACTCAGAAGGGAATTCCGGAGGTCCATTCTGCCTCCTTTCAACGAGCGCCGCGCCGGCGGATACCGTTGCCAAGGCAGAAAAGAAGGGCGAATCGCAGCCCGCCGACGCCCCCACGGTCAACCTCGCCACCACGGCTACCATTCTAATATGATGGAGTATACCACACGGCAGAGGGGAGATAAAGTCTGTTTCCAGATCGGCGCCGTCAAGGGGAATTCCAGGGGGACGGAATTCCGAGGACGAACTTCAGGGACGCAACACCGTTTCTTGCCTGACCCCGTCGACGGCGGGGTCCGCTCCCGCCAAGGGACGGCTGGCGCGCGTCGTCGCTGCCGGCTATCCGTATCGCGCCGCACGCGGCGGCTCAGTCGCGGATCGTCACGTTCTTGATCGCGCTGACGGGAATGCGGGTGACGTTGTGCTTCGTGTCCTCGATGGCAATGTAGTCGGTGCCGATTTCCGTGATGCTGCGCGTGCCGGAGAGACTGCCCGGATAGGTATGGATTTCGTATGCGCCGGCCGCGTCGATGAGGCGGACCGACTGGCCTGGGCGGAGCCCCGCAAAGAGCCCGCCGCCGACGGCGGGACCGGCCCGGGTGGAGAGCGTGGCGGCTCCGACGACAAGGCCGATGGCTGCCGACAGGAGCAGAAGGGTTTTCCAGGTCATGGCGTTCCTTTCCGTGAGGTTCGGGGGCGGGGTCGGCGCAGACATCGCCTTCGTCTCGCCCGTGTCATTGGCCATGTCGGCCAGCGGGAAGCGGCGCTTTAGCCGTTTTCCTTCCGCACCGGTGCAGCGAAAAGGTCCCAGGAGTCTTTTTCGTCACCAGCCCTCTTCCGTCAAGGGAGAGGGAACAAAAAGGACTCCTGGAACCTTTTCGCGGCGCGGGGATGCCTCTGGCAGAAGTGCCAGCCGTGGGAATGCTGATTTCGCTTGCATCCCCCCAGGGGGCCGTCTATAGATAAGGTGTTATCCGCGACGCGGCCAAGGGAACCCACACCGGAGTATCACTATGCGCAGGTGCCTCGCAATGCTCGGCTGGTTGATCCTCGGGGGATGCCTTGTCGGCGCCGGCTGCGCACCCACGGCGGAACGCGCCGACGCGCTCATGCAGTTGCCGGCGGCGGAGCAGATTCTCGCCATCGAGGCCGCCGGCCTCCAGGGTGAAGCGGCGCCCACGGTGATGAAGGCGCTGCTCAACGATGCCTCCCCGGTCATCCGGGCGGAGGCGGCCCAGGCGCTGGCCGCCATCGCCGCCGACCGCGGGCCGGACCTCGCCCTCCCCGCCCTTGTCCACGACGACCCGCTGGTCCGCGGCATCGCCCAGGCTTCCTATATCGAGCACCAGCCGTACGGTATGGCGCCGATCGTCGCGGACGGCGGCGTGGTCGAGGACCGACCGTGCGTCCTCGACGCCTTGGCCCGGCTGGCGAAACCGTACGGCCGCGTGGACTTGGACCAGACCATCGCCGACCGCCGGTCGGCCCTGCGCGAGGTGCTGACGGCCGAGCCGAACGAGGCCGTCCTGGCGGCGGACATCCTGGCCCGCATCGGCGACGCCGGTGCCCGCCGGCGGCTGATCCTCCTGGCGGAGGAAGCGGACGGCGAGGTCCTCGCCAAGGCGGTCCGGGCGGCGGTGCGCCAGCGGATGGGCCTCGGCCCCACGCTTTTGCCGCTTGCCTTTGAGCGGAGCCTGGTTGGCCGCCGCGCCGCCATGCGGGCGATGGTGGCGTTACCGGATCCGCGGCTGCAGATGCTGCTCCGCCGCGGGCTGAAGGACGACGACCCCGCTGTCCGCCGCAACGCCATCCGGGCCATCGGGAACTTGGGCGCGGCCGCCCCGGTCGGCCTGCTCGCGCAGTTGCTGAAACGGGATGCCGCCGCCGGCACCACGGCCGACGCGCTGCGTGCGCTCGGCGTCATCGGCCGGCCGGCCACCGACGTGCTCCGCGAGTACATCCGCACCTCCGGCGCCGGGCCGGCGATGCAGGTCCGCGCGATGATGGCCCTGGCGCCGAACGCCACGCGGGACGACATCCCCTGGGCCGACGCCCGCCTCGGCGCCGAGAACAAGTACGTGCGCGCGGCGGCCGCCAGCGTGCTCGGCCGCATCGGCCATCCCGCGTCGCAGGCCGCCCTCGTCGACGCCCGGACCGACGCCGAACCGCTCGTCCGGGCGGCCGTGGCGAAGGCGCTCGGCCAAGTCGGCACCATCTATGCCGCCAACCACCTGCGGGAGATGCTGGACGATCCGTCGCCGTTGGTCGCGTCGATGGCGGCCTGGGGCCTGGGTGCCACGGGCTGGCCCGAAGCGGTGCCCGTCCTTGTCCAACGAGCGACAGGCCACCGCTCCGGCACCGGCGTGCCCGTGCGGGTCGGCGAGATGTACGCCCGGCCGGAACTCGCCGCCACGGAGGCCCTCGGCCGCATTCGCTCGGAGGAGGCGCGGCAAGCGCTGCGCGACCTCCTGGAGGCCGAGTCCTGGCGGATCCGGGCCGCCGCGTGCGACGCCCTCCGCGTGGCCGCCGACCGCTCCGAGGAAACCCTTGCCGCACTCGAGAAACGGCTGGAGGACCCCGAGGACATCGTTGCCGGCCATGCGCTGGCGGCGCTGACGTCGCTTGGCAAGACGTATGAGGCAGAGGGCGCCCAGGGCGAGTAGCCTGACGGCTCAGGCAAGGAGCCGGTCATGATCCAACTCAAGCGCATCCTCGTCCCGACGGATTTCTCCGAGCATTCCGAGCACGCGGCCTCGTACGCGGCGGAACTGGCCCGCCGGTTCGAGGTGGACGAGGTCCACTGCGTCCACGTCAGCGACGTGCCCGCCGACCTGATGGCCACCTCCGGCTACTACCTGACCGGCCCGAGCGAGCAGTTCATCGACCAGATCCGCGACGAGAGCCGCCGGAGCCTCGACGAGTTCGCCAAACAGCATCTGCCGGACCTGCCGGTGGAAACGGCGTTTCTGGAGGGGCGGCCGTTCGTCGAGATCATCCGGTACGCCCGCGCGAAGGACGTCGGCTTGATCGTCATCGCGACCCACGGCCGGACGGGCCTGACCCACGCCCTCTTTGGCAGCGTGGCGGAAAAGGTCGTCCGCAAGGCCCCCTGCCCCGTGCTCGTGGTGAAACGGCAGGAACAGGAGTTTGTCCTGCCGTGACGCTGGGGCCGTTGCAGGCATTGGGCTGATCGGTTCTTAACGCAGAGACCGCTGAGAACGCAGAGAAAAACCGAGAACGGCCAAGAAGAAAGGCAAACACCGCAAGCCTATTGCACAGAGGGCGCAGCCCTTGGTTATTGGGTGTTGAGTGTTCCTTGTTGATTATTGTTGTTTCGTCGTTTTCTGCCAGACCTCGATGCCCGACAGGTTCGCATCTCCGCCGCGGGCTCGCAGGTCGATGGCGCCGTCCGTCACTTTGACCGTCCACGGGCCGAGGCGTCGCCAGTCGCCCGCCCTCCCGCTGTTGTAGCCCTCCACGACTTCGCGCCCCTGCAGAGAGAGGCTGAACGTCGTCGGGCCCGTCTCTTCCCACACATACAGGTAGACGGCATAGGTACCGTCCGGCACGCCGGTCAGGCGGACGGACGCGTCGCGGTTCCACCGGAAGGCGTGGATCATCGCGGCCCGGGCCTTGTCGGTCGTCGGGCGGAGGGCCACGTTCGAGGCATCCAGCCGCTTGTCGTCGCACTCGAAGTTCGGCGAGTCGTCGCCCTCCCACTTATGGCCGTCGATGGCCACCGGTTTGCCGCCGATGTTAACGCCGCGGTAGAATGTCCACGGCCCTTCCTTTTCGGGCGGCGGCGGGAGGTGCGTGACCGGCTTCGTCCGCGCATGCCAGCCGGGACCCGGTGCGTCCGGCACCGGCTCGCCGGAGACCGTCAGGACGGCCCGGCGGTAGGTGGTGAGCGGCGGCTTGCCCGTGTCGGTCACCTCCAGGATGACGTGGATGGTCCGCCCCGCGGCCTTCGTCGGCACCGTGACCGTCGCCTCAGCCGCATCGCCGCCCTTCAGGGACACGTCACCCCAGTACGTGGAGGGTTCGCGGTACACCCACCAGTGGAAACCGACGTCATCGCCGTCCGGGTCGCTGCCCCCGGCCGTCAGGCGGACCGCGTCGCCAGGGTCGGCCTTGATTCTCAGGATGCGTAGCGCGCGGTCGCTGTTCAGAACGGCCGAGGGCGCATGGTTGGCCTCGTCGAACGGCTTGACGCACCAGTCCATGCGGGCCTCGAAGTCGTTCTGATACGCCTCGCGCCACCGATAGAGGGTGGCGAGCGAACTTGACTTGCCGTCGACCGTGTCGGCGGCGTCGCGGTACTCGTGGCCGCGGCCGCTCGGACGGAAGCGTCCGCCCCATCCGCCCCACTCGGGGTGCTCCGGGTCGCTCAGGCCGTTCGGCAGGACGTAGAAGAAGGAGGGCGTGTCGCCCTCCTTGACGGCGTTCTTGCCGGCGGCCTTGGGCGGGTAGACGGGCCCGAGCGGCCCGTGGCCGGTGCGGACGTTCTCCTTCAGCCACCGGCCGTCGACGAGCGATTGGTCGCCCTCGGCCCAGATGCCGCGGAAACACGGCATCGAGTAGATCCAGAAAACATCCGGGTGGTGCTGCTTGACCCAGCCGGCGGTCTTGTCCTGGTCGGCGATGGAGTGGACGCGGATCTTCGCCTTGATGGCCACCAATTCCTTCTTCGACTTCGTCTTCGAGAGGTGATAGATGGCCTGGGCAAGTTCCCTTGGTCCACCCCAGATGCTGAACCAGACAGGCCGCGGGTCGTCGCGCTGGAGGACACGGGCAATCCAGTCGGAGGCCTCCGAGTCCATCCCCTCGCCCACCTTGTGCGGGTCGCCGTTGTGGCCGTCCTTCACGAGGTCCATCAGGGCCTCGGCCGACGGGTAATCGGGCCGGTGCTTCCTGAGGGTGTCGACTACCTTGCCGTAGGCTCCGATCCGCTCGCGGATGAGTTCCGGCCGAGTGCGCTGGTAGTGGCCGTGGCCGAAACCCGTGCACAGGCCCTCGACGTCGAAATCACAGGTATAGAGGAGGAAGCGAACCATCGACTGCATGTCGTCCGGGTCGCCGCCGATATCCGTCATGACGACAAGACGGTGCTTGGCCTTTTCGGGAAGCGGCGGGAGGGGGCCGTCGCCGGCGGCCGCGAGGCCGCACAGGACGGCGACCAGGAGCACGAGGGGAACGATGCGTCGCATGGCGTAGCCTCCTTCGCATGCGGGGGTGCGAGGGCTGAGTGTACCGCCCGGCCGTGAGCACCTGCAAGCCTTTGAACCGCGGGCCGCTTCTTGACGGTGAGGCGTCGGCGGTGTAGCCTCCCTGCATGGCCCGGCTCAGCGACAGCGTGCAGTTCCTGAAAGGCGTGGGCCCGAAGCGCGCGCTGCTGCTGGAGAAACTGGGCGTCCGGACCGTCGCCGACGCCCTCCAGTTCTTCCCGCGCAAGTACGTGGATCGTGGCAACGCGGTGCCGATCGCGCGGGTCAAGGAGGGCAAGGAGCAGACCGTCCGCGGGCGGATTGTCGATATGCGGTCGCCCGGGTACTCGCAGCGCCTCGAGGCCCTCATCGAGGATGACACCGCCGAGATGCGGGTTGTCTGGTTCCACGCCCGGTTCCTCGCCAAGGCCCTGGCCACGGGGGCCGAGTACCTCTTCTACGGGCGCGTCAGCCGGTACAAGGGGCGGCTCCAGTTGCAGCATCCGAAGTTCGAGCGGCTGCCCGACGACGGGGAGGTCCAGGGCAGCCGTATCCTCGTCGAGTACCCCGTGACCGAGGGGGTCCAGCAGGCGTCCCTCCAGCGGCTGACGGGCGAGGCGCTGCGCATCGGCCTGCCGCTCGTCAAGGAAACCCTGCCGGAGGCGATGCGCAAACGGCTGAACATGGTGGACTTGCCGTCCGCGCTCAAGATGATCCACCGCCCCGAGACGATGGACGAGGTCCACCGGGCCCGGCGGCGGCTGGTCTTCGGCGAGTTCTTCCTGATGCAACTGGCGGTTGTGCTCCGTCGGCGGAGCGCGATGGCCTCGACGGCCGCGCCGCCCATCGCGGTTTCGGAGAAGGTGGATGCGCGAATCCGTGCCCGGTTTCCGTTCACGTTCACGGGGGCCCAGGACCGGGCCATCGCCGAAATTGGGCAGGACCTGGCCCGTACGCGGCCGATGACCCGCCTGCTCCAGGGCGACGTGGGGTGCGGCAAGACGGCGGTCGCCCTCTACGCCGGCCTCGCCACCGTGGCCGAGGGGTACCAGGCGGCGATCATGGCCCCGACGGAGATTCTCGCCGTACAGCATTATCAGAACGTGGAGAAGTACCTCGTGGGCAGCCGCGTGAAGTGGGCCCTGCTCGTGGGCGGGATGCCGGCCGGCGAGCGCAAGAAGGTCCTTCGCCGCATCCGCCGCGGCGAGGCCGACATCGTCGTCGGCACCCACGCGCTGATCCAGCAGGACGTCGCGTTTCACCGGCTTGGCCTCGTGGTCGTGGACGAGCAGCACAAGTTCGGCGTCCTCCAGCGGGCCGAGGCGAAGTGGCGGACGGGCGCCGACCGGCCCGACGCCGAGCCGCATTACCTCGTCATGACCGCCACGCCCATCCCGCGCACGCTGGCGCTGACGGTCTTCGGCGACCTGGACGTCTCGACGATTGACGAGATGCCGCCAGGCCGCACGCCCGTTGAGACGTGGGCCGTCGATCCCGACGAGCGGCGGAAGGCGTACGAATTCGTGCGTGGCCAATTGCGGGCCGGCCGGCAGGCGTTCGTGGTCTATCCCCTCGTGGAGGAAAGCGAGACGCTCCAGGTCCGGGCCGCCACCGAGGAGGCCGAGCGCCTCGGCCGCAACGTCTTCGGCGAGTTCGAGGTCGGCCTCCTCCACGGCCGGATGAAACCGGACGAGAAGGAGGCGGTGATGAGCCGCTTCCGCCGCGGCCAGGTCCAGGTGCTCGTCTCCACGCTGGTCATCGAGGTGGGCGTCGACGTGCCGAACGCCACGGTCATGCTGATCGAGCACGCCGAGCGATTCGGCCTGTCGCAGTTGCACCAGTTGCGCGGCCGGATCGGGCGCGGGGCCGAAAAGAGCACGTGCCTTCTGATGGCCGAGCCGAAAAACGAGGAGGCCGAGCAGCGCATCCGCGTGATGTGCGAGACGACCGACGGGTTCCGCATCGCCGAGGAAGACCTGCGCCTCCGCGGGCCGGGCGAGTTCTTCGGTACCCGCCAGCACGGGATGCCGGAACTCGCCATCGCCAACATCGTGGACGATTACGATTTGCTGCGCTTGGCGCGAAACGAGGCGATGGAGTGGATCAAACGGGATTCGGACCTGTCGCAAGAAGCGTCGCGCGGCGTGCGGCGGGCACTGGCGAAACGGTTTCGGGAGACGCTTCGGCTTATTGAAGTCGGCTGACAAGACGATTCACCGCAAAGAGCGCAGCGGACGCAAAGGAAAGGCAGAGAACGGCAAAGGCTTTTTGCTTTGGCCTTTTTCTATCTCTCCTTCCGCCGTTTTCCGCTGTTCCTCTGCGTTCTCGGCGGTCTCTGCGGTGAGCAGAAAGGGAAAGAGCATGACCAACGCCATCGAGCAATTGCAATTCAACGACCAGGGTCTGATCCCCGCCATCGCCCAGGACGGCGCCAGTGGCGAGATCCTCATGCTGGCCTGGATGAACCGCGAGTCCCTCGCGCGGACCATCGAGACCGGCGAGGCCGTCTACTGGTCCCGCAGCCGGCAGAAACTCTGGCACAAGGGCGAGACAAGCGGGAACATCCAGAAGGTCCAGGAAATCCGGACCGACTGCGACAAGGACGTGATCCTGCTGAAGATCGAACAGGTGGGCGGCGCGGCCTGCCACACCGGCCGCCGCTCGTGCTTCTCGTGGGTCCTGGCCGAGGGAGAGTGGGCCGATGACGGCGTGATGGTCTTCGACCCGGAGGAAAGGTATGGCAAGTCCTGAACCGCCCGCGGAATCGGTTCAAACGCGGCCCGGCCGCATATTGCGCGGCGTCCTGACCGTGACGCGGCGGCTGATGGCCGCAGTGCTTTTTGCCTTCATCCTGTTCTTCCTGCAGTTCGCCGCGGCGACGTTCACGTTGGTTCTCGATCTGGATGAGTCCTCTTTCTTCCATTTCACGAGCGCTGTTGTGTACTTTGCTGCGATTGCCCTCTTCACCCTCGGCCTCGCCGCGATGCTCTGGAACCTGCAATGCGATATCTGCGCCAAGGTCCTCCGCGAAGGGTGGCTTGCCACATTCAAGCCATGTTTCTTCGGCAGCGGGCTCTCGGCCGGACAGTACGCGTGGCAGCACTGCGACGAATTGGCCGGCTATCTCTCAGCGCGCCCTTACCGTTTGGGCGTGTTTCTACTGCCGTACGTCCTGCTCCTGGCCTGGATCGTACTCGTGCTTGTCATGCCACCGGAGTGGCCGTTCGGATAGGGACCATTGACGTCATTGTCGCGGCGCTGTCCGGCCCGGAGGGCCGGCCTGTACTCTAGCCACGGGTAAAACGTTCCGGCGCCCGTGGTTAGAGAACACGGTGCCCCTCCGGGGCAGATGGCCAAGGAAACCCGACTGCAATGTCCTCTCGCTCGCTTCACTCACGCCGCGTTGCCGCATCGCTACTGCTCACGGTGCTTGTCGTGTGCACCGGCTGCCCCCTCTCCTACAGCGACCGGCCCGTGGACCCGGAGACGGGAATCCTGAACTTCCACAAGGTCTCGGGTGACCTGTACCGCGGCGGGCACCCGAGTGCCGAGTCGCTCGCGCGCCTGAAAGCGATGAGTATCCGCACCGTCGTCTCGCTCCGTGCGTTCAACGTCCATCGCGACCGGCTCGAGGGGCTCGGCCTGCGATACGTGCACATCTCATTCAAGCCCAACCACCCGGAGGACGAGGACGTCGTGCGGTTCCTCAAGGTCCTGGACGACCCCGCCAACCGGCCCGTCTTCGTCCACTGCAAATGGGGGACCGACCGTTGCGGCATGATGACCGCGGTCTATCGTATCGTCGTCCAGGGATGGACGAAGGAGCGGGCGCTCTCGGAAATGGAACGCCTGGGCTACGAGGAGGAAACCTGGCCGGAGATTCGGCGATACATCGAGGACCTGGACGCCGAGGCGCTGCGGCGTAAGGTCGCGGCCGGCGAGCCGGTCGTGCCGACGATTATGCCGTGAGCCCCACGGCACGCGCCGCGCAAGCGCGGCGGCGAACTCAAACGTTGCCACACGGTATCGACCGTAGTCTGCTTCCGAAACGCAAAATCTAGGATGCGCACTTCCCTCACCTGTTTCTGCGCCCGCCACCGCCGCGGCCCCTGCCGGAGCCGCCGCGGCCGCGGCCGATGCCGTCAGGGCCTTCGTGGGGTGTTTCGTCCACACCGATCTCCGCGTCGCCGGGTTCGATGTGTTGCGGTTGGGTAACCTCTCTCCCGTGGCCCGCCCCGTTCCCGTGACCGTGGCCGTGCCCGTTCTCGGTGACCTCCGGCGTCACCAGGACCGGGAACGCCATCAGGACGACCACCAGGACGAGCATCGTAAGGGCCAGCACCACGCGGACCGGGCCGCTCGTCACCATCCGCCGCCAGATCCCCACCACCAGTCCCCAGTGCAGGGCCACGTGCAGCACGAGCAGCGCGAGCAGGGCGATACCGATCACCAGGTGCACGTCGCCCCACTCGTGCCGGTCAAGGCCGAGCCAATACAGGTCCACCTGGCGCCCGTACACCGCTACGCGGTCCTTCCCGGGAATGAGGACCCAGTGGATGAGGAACCCGAGCCCCGCGATGGCCGCCATCAGGACGGTCATCACGATGTCGATGAGGAGGTTCAGACGGGCCTTGTTCATGGCATCCCTTCCGCATGACGGCGTGCGCATCCATTATAGCCATTGGGACGGTCGCGGGAAGGAGCTGGCAACACGAAAGGCGGCGGGAGCCGAGCCGCCCCGGGGCCCGATGGAGATAAAAAGAGAGGACCCGAGTTCGCCGCGCCTCGGGTCCTCTGCATCAGGCTGTCCCCGCCACTCCGGGCGGGGTGACCCACAGCCTCATGCTATGTATCGGCCGGATGGGCGGTCAGGTTGAAGAGAAACCGGGACGGAAGGCGGACGCGGTGCGTCCGGGTTTCCTGGCGGGTGGCACGGCCCCGCTTGCGTGACTATGGGGGAGTTGCCGCGCCGCGGGCCTGCCGGCCCGCCGCGCACACCACTTCGGCGCGGTGGCCCGGGGGGACGACCGCGCGGGATTCATCCCCCGCGGTTTTTTCTGGCAATCCCCTTGCCATTCGGCTAGGGTTCGGAAACGGCGCGAGCCCCCGCGGGGTCAGCGCCGTGGCTTTGCGCGGAAGGGCGCTCCGCCTCCGTCGGCGCGGCGCGGTCGCGATTTCGGGCGGCCCGCGGCCCGCAAGCGGGCCGGCGAACACAGACCACTCCGCGCTTGCGAAAGGCGAAACGGCACGGCTCAGGCAAGCCGGCCCGGCCACACGGGCAAAAACGAAAGGCCAACCGTGAGCACCACCACTACCTGCGTCGTCGGGCTCACCTGGGGCGACGAGGCCAAAGGCAAAATCGTCGACATCCTCTCCGCCGAGCACGACGTTGTCGTCCGCTACAACGGCGGGAACAACGCCGGGCACACGGTCGCGTTCGACGACGGCACGCACAAACTGCACCTCGTGCCGTCCGGCCTCTTCCATCCGGAGGTCACCTGCGTCATCGGCGGTGGCCTGGTCATCGACCCGAAGGTCCTGCTCGAGGAGATTCGCGCCAACGAGTCGATGGCCACCGACCTGCGCGACCGCCTGTTCCTCTCCGACCGCGCCCACACCATCTGGCCGTGGCACAAAAGAATAGAAGCCCTCTCCGAGAAGCACCTCGGCAAGGGCAAGATCGGCACGACGCTTCGCGGCATCGGTCCGGCCTACGCCGACAAGGCGAACCGCGTCACCGCCGTCCGCATGGGCGAGTTCCTCCGGCCGGAACACCTCCAACCCAAGGTCGAGCGCATCGTCCGGCAGAAGAACGAGGTCTTCACGAAGGTCTTCGACGACGAGCCCCTCGACCCCGACGCCGTGTGGGAGGAGTATGCCGCTTACGGCGAACAGTTGCGTCCGATGATTCTCGACACGACCGCCTGGCTGCACCAGGCCATCGCGGATGGCAAGCGGGTGCTCTTCGAGGGCGCCCAGGGGACCCTCCTCGACATTGACCATGGGACGTACCCCTACGTGACGAGCAGCAGCGCCTCGGCGGCGGGGGTGTGGACGGGCACGGGCGTCTCGCCGCGGGCCATCGACCGCATCTGGGGCGTCGTCAAAGCCTACACCACGCGCGTCGGAGAAGGTCCGTTCCCGACGGAACTGACGGGCCCCGTCGGCGACCAGATTCGCGAGCAGGGCAACGAGTACGGAACCACGACCGGCCGGCCGCGCCGGTGCGGGTGGCTCGACACCTTCGCCATCCGCTACGCCGCCACCGTCAACGGCCTGGACGGCATCGTCATCACGCTGCTCGACGTGCTGGGCGGCCTGCCGGAACTGAACGTCTGCACGGCCTACCAGGTGGACGGCAAACGGCTGGAGGCGTTCCCGGCGGACCCAACGCTCCTGCCGCGCGTCGAGCCGGTGCTGGAGTCGCTGGAACCCTGGCCGGAGGATATCTCCGGCACCCGCACGTTCGATGACCTCCCCGCCGCGGCGAAGGCGTACGTCGAGCGCGTGGAGGACCTGGTCGGGGCGCCGGTCCGCATGATCAGCGTGGGCCCGGACCGCGAGGAGACGATTCGGCGGGATTAGCGAGCCACGCTGCGCGGCGGGCCTCCGTACCCGCCGCGCAGACAATAGACGCGCTCGGCGCCCGGTGGGTGCGGAGACCCACCGCGCTCATCGCGTGTCATAACCAGGTACCCCCGGCCTTACGGTCGAGGCTCGATATGCCCGAACCCAAGTACATCCCGGACGCTCTGGCCGACGTGCCGCGGGCATCGTGGCCGCGGCACGTGGCCATCATCATGGACGGCAACGGGCGATGGGCCCAGGCGCGCGGCCTGCCGCGCATCGCCGGCCACCGCGAAGGGGCCGCCAACGTCCCCCGCATCACGGAGGAGGCGTCGGATCTGGGCCTGGAGCAACTCACGCTGTTCGCGTTCTCGAGCGAGAACTGGCGCCGGCCGCAGCACGAAATCGACGTTCTCATGGAACTGTACCGGCAGTACGTGGTGGACCAGCGGCCGACGATCATGGCCAACGCCATCCGCTTCGCGACGATCGGCCGGCGCGAGGGCATCCCCGAGCACGTTCTGGCGGAGGTCGACCGAACGGTCGAGATGTCCGCCGGCAACGCGGGCACGGTCCTCTGCCTGGCCGTTAACTACGGGAGCCGGCGCGAGATCGCCACCGCCGCCCGCCGCTTGGCCGAGGAGGCCGTCCGCGGCAACGTGAACCCCGCCGACATCGACGAGGCCGCCCTTGCTGCCCATCTGCATACCACCGGCATGCCGGACCCCGACCTGCTGATTCGAACGGCGGGGGAGATGCGGCTGTCGAACTTCCTGCTATGGCAGATCTCGTACGCGGAACTCTGGGTCACCGAGAAAGGGTGGCCGGACTTCCAGTCGGCGGATCTGCACGAGGCCATGCGCGACTTTGCCGGCCGCCAGCGGCGTTTCGGCGGTCTGCCCAGCGAGAGCGAGCGCCCATGAATACCCCCCTGCTCCGGGTGTCGATCGGGAGCGGCCTGATCGCGGGCACGGCAGCGATTCTGCTGGCCGACGTCGGCATCGCCGAATGGGCCGGCCTCCCCATCGCCCCGGGGTTCTGGATCCTCCTGGCCGGCGCGCTGCTGACCGGCTGCCACGAGTTCTTCCGGATGCTGCGCGGGCGCGGCCTGCCGTGCCGGCCGGTCATCGGAATGGTGTTCGTGGCCCTCATGCTCGCCAGCGCGTGGCTCGAAATCCATGAGGCGTTCCACATTCTTCCGTGGCTGTACGAGCGCGGCCTGGAACTGTATCTCGTGGTGATCGTGGCCATGGTGTTCGCGCTGTTCCTGGCGGAGTTCGTGGTCATCGAGCGGGCGGACTGCGACATGCAGACGTCCCTGTCGCGGGTGGCGTGGACCGTCCTGGTCGTGCTGACGGTGGGCCTGCTGGGCGTCTTCCTTGCCAAGGTCCGGTTCCTCTCGCAGGAGCCGATCGACGGTCTAATGTATCTCGTCCTGACGCTCGGCGTCGTCAAGGGCAGCGACATCGGCGCCTACGCCGTGGGGACGTGGCTGGGTTGCCATCGCCTCGTGCCGAGACTCAGCCCGAAAAAGACGATCGAGGGGCTCGTCGGCGCCATCCTGGCGGGCACGGCGATCTCCCTGGCCATCGGCCTGGCGTGGGGACGGTTCGACTGGCCGGCGCTCCTCGTTTTCGGGGCGGCGGTCAGCATCAGCGGCGTCCTGGGCGACCTGGCCGAGAGCCTCATGAAGCGTGCCTGTGGCGTCAAGGACAGCGGTCGAATTCCCACGTTCGGCGGGGCGCTCGACATCCTGGACTCCATGCTCTCGGCCGCACCGGTGGCGTACGTTCTGCTTGTGGTATTGACCGAGCCGCTTGCGGTGGGATAATGGCGTGTGCGAGCGGGGCCGCCGAACCGCCTTCGCCGCAAACACTCTATGGAACACACCCTCCAACTCGCCAGCGACGTCCACCGCCGTCTCGTGTTCGGGCCGCGCGACCGGCACTTGCGGTTGATCCGCGACGGCTTCGGGGTGCGCCTGACGGCCCGCGACGACGCCATCCACATCGCCGGCGCCGGCGACGCCGCCGACAAGGCCCGGACCGTCCTGGAGGAACTCATCCGGATGGCCGACGACGGCCAGGTCATCACCGAGAGCGAGGTCCAGCAGATCATCGACACGGTCGGCCGCAGCGGCCGAGGTCCCGCCCTGAAACAAATCGAGGTGTTCACGGCCGGTCGGCCCGTCCGGCCGCAGACGCCCGGCCAACTCGCCTACTGCGAGGGCATTGACCGGAACGACCTGGTCTTTTGCATCGGCCCGGCCGGCACGGGGAAGACGTACCTGGCGGTCGCCATGGCGGTCCAGATGCTCAAGCACGAGCAGATCAAGCGGATCGCCCTGGTGAGGCCGGCGGTGGAAGCGGGCGAAAAACTCGGCTTTCTGCCCGGCGACCTGGAGGCCAAGGTCAACCCGTACCTCAGGCCGCTGCTCGATGCACTGCACGACATGATGGGCTTCAAGCAGGTCCGGGCGTACATGGAGACGGACGTCATCGAGATCATCCCGCTGGCGTACATGCGCGGGCGGACGCTGAACGATGCCGCCATCATCCTGGACGAGGCGCAGAACTCCACCAGCGTCCAGATGAAGATGTTCCTGACGCGGATGGGCATGCGCTCCAAGATGATCGTGACCGGCGACATCACGCAGGTGGACCTGGAGGCCGGCCAGGAGAGCGGCCTCGTAGACGCCATCAACAAACTCGCGGGGCTGGACCGGATCGCCATCGTGGAACTGGCCCGCGAGGACATCATTCGCCATCGCCTGGTGCAGGCCATCGTCGATGCCTACGAGCAGGGCGACCGCGGACGGGAAGACCGCTCCGGCCGCCGACGCCGCACCCGGCCGCCGTCCGAAATCCAGGACTGACCCATGGCCCGCTGGAACCGCAAACGGCAGAAACCTCGCCGCGTCGACCGCCTTCGGGCTGAAGGCGACGTGTCGTGGTACGAGCACCTGAAGCACCGGCACGTGCGATGGCAGATCGCGATCCTGGTGCTGTGGGTGGCCGGGGCCGTCTTGCTGATGCAACTGCCGCGCTCGCCCCTGCCGTATCGCAAGGGTGAGACGTCCGAGCATCCGATCCTGTCGCGGGTCGACTTCCAGTACGTCGATCACCAGGTAACGGCGGACGTGCGGGAACTGACCGCCCTCTTGCGCGTGCCGGGCCTGTACACGCCGAACGCCCGGCCGGCGATTGCGCTGCGCGAGAGCCTGCTCTCGCTCGTCAACGAGATCGCCAAGGCAGAGGCCCCCGACGCCGTTCCCCGCACGTTGCACGAGGCGTGGAACGTGGACAACAAGATGTTCCAGGCCGTCAAGGAATTGCTCGGCCAAAAGGGCACCGCTCTGGCCGACGTCTCGGCCGCGATCACCGAAGCCACGTCGGTGCTCGCCGATCCGCTGAACCTGCCGGTCGTGCGCGAAGAGGATTTCCAGCGGGCCCAGGCGCGCATCGCCAACTTTCGGGAACTCCGCAAGCAACTGCCGGCCGGTCTGGCGCCGGAGGCGGCGCCCATCCTGGAGGAGCCCTCGGCTGTCATCATCGTCCAACTGCCCGAGGGCAACCAGGAACTGCCGCTCACCGAGAGGGTCCTGACCATCCCGCAGACGGAGCGGATCCAGTCGCGGATCAAGCGGCTCATCGACCCGCTGCTTCAGAACGTGTTCGGGCGGGGGGGCGTCGGACTGCTCGCCGTCAGCATGGCCCCCAAGGTCGGCCCCACCCTCCTGTACGACCAGGCCAAAACAGAGAACCAGCGGGCCGAAGTCAAGGACAAGGTCCAGCCGGTCCCGGTGCTCCGGAAGGAGGGCACGACCCTCGTCGAAGCCGGCAAGCGGATTACCGAAGCCGATATCAAGATTCTGGAGCAGGAACAGGAAGCGTACCTTGAGGGAATCGGCATCCCCCGGAAGGGGCTGGCGTGGGCCGGCGCCGTGGTCCTCGCCACGGCCTTGGCCCTCGTGATGGCAGGATACACGGCCCAGTTTCAACCGCGGGTAGCCCGCAGCGTGCCGCGCGGACTCATGCTCGCCCTCCTTGGGCTCGTGGTCCTCGGGCTGGCCAAGTTCGTCGGCCAGGCGCACGGTCTCTCGGAGGGAGCCTTGGCGACGGCCACGTTCGTGGTATCCACGGCCGGCATGGTTGTCACCATCGCTTACAACCAAGCGTTCGCGCTGGGCACGGCGTCGGCCCTGACGCTGTTCATCGCGCTGGCCAACCGGACCGGCCTGGACTGGGCGCTCGTGACGATGGCCGGCAACGGCATCGCGATCCTGACCCTCGGCGAGGTGAACAACCGCTCGAAACTCATCAAGGTCGGGGCCTTGGCGGGCCTGGTGTTTTTCCTGGCGCATACGGCTCTGGCGTTCTGGCGTTTGTCCCCTTCGCATCTCGACGTGACCGCCGTCGGCGAGACCATTCTCTGGCCGGGCGTCCTTTATTTCGCGGCCGGGGCGGCGGCCGGCATCGTCATGCTCGCCATTCTCCCGTTCATCGAACGCATGTTCGGCATCGTCACGAACATCAGCCTCCTGGAACTGTGCGATGTGAACCAGCCGGCGCTGAAACGGCTGGCCCTGGAGGCGCCCGGCACGTATGCGCACAGCCTTCTCATCGGCACGCTGAGCCAGGCGGCGGCGGAGGCCGTCGGCGCCAGCGGTCTGCTGGCCCGCGTGGGCGCCTATTTCCACGACATCGGCAAGGCCAACAAGCCGCGTTACTTCGTCGAGAACCTCCAGAACGGCGAGAGGCCGCACAACCGCCTCACCCCGGCCATGAGCCGGCTCATCATCTCCAGCCACGTCAAAGACGGGCAGGAAATGGCCGACCGCTTCGGCCTGCCGCCCATGATCCATGACTTCATCGCGGAGCATCACGGTACGACGCTCATGGAGTACTTCTATCACCAGGCCTGTCGCCAGGCCGAGGGAAGCGGCCAGGATCCACCCGACGAAAACGACTTCCGGTACCCCGGTCCGAAGCCGCGCCGCGCCGAGACCGCCATCGTCATGCTCGCCGACGCCGTCGAGGGCGCCACCCGCAGCCTGAAGGACCGGACGGCCGGCAAGATCAAGGCAACCGTCCACGACATGGCGATGAAACGGTTGCTCGACGGGCAGTTGGATGACAGTGGGCTGACGATGAACGACCTCACGCGCATCGAGGAGGCCTTGACGAAGGCCCTCGTTTCCGTTTATCATGGCCGCATTCAGTACCCCGGCCAGCGCGAGGCCGCCGAGGCGGCCCGTGCCGAGGAGGCCGGGAAGGCGGCACCGCCCTCGGCGGAAGGGGAGGCGCCGGTCGAGATCGACCGCGCCGGTGAACGGCCCGACCAGCCCTTGCCCCCCTCCTCCGAAGCGTCCGCCGACCAGTCGAACGCGTAGCCCGGCCGCCGCCCCTGTCGGACGATGCGCCGTCGGCCACGCAAAGCACACCGGGGATGCCACAAGACTCCGGGGCATGGGGACATGGCCAAGATCGAGATTACGGACCTCCAGGATCACGTCCACGTTGATAAGAAGACGATTCTCCAGGTGGTCCGACACGTCATCAAGGAAGAGGGACGAACCGCGAAGAGTCTCAGCGTCGTCCTGACCGACAACCGCCACATCCGCGACCTCAGCAACGAGTACCTCAACCGCGACGCCGTCACGGACGTGATCAGTTTCCCCCTGGAAGACCCCGAGTGGCCCGAAGGCCAGCACGCCAACAACGGCAGCATCAACGGGGAGATCATCGCCTCCGCCGAACGCGCCTACTACCAGGCCCAGGCCATCCACGGCAACCCGGAAGCGGAACTGCTCCTCTACATCGTGCACGGTCTGCTGCACCTGGTCGGGTACGACGACCGGACGCCGCGACAGGCCCAGCACATGCACGCCCGCGAAGACACCCTGCTCGCCGAACTCGGCTTTCCGTGCGTCTACGCCGGACAGGCCTCGGTTCAGTAGGAGGACCCGGTGCCAGCCTACGTGCCTTTTGCGCTCGGCCTGGCAGCCGCGGGCCTGGCGTCGTTTTTCGCCTTGGCCCATGAGGCGCTGCGGTCCTACTCGCGTCTCCGGCTTGAAGAGGCCCTCCAGCGCCGCGGCCAGCCGGACCGCCTCGAACGCCTCTTCGCCCACCAGAAAGCCCTCCTCCAGACCACGCAGGCGCTGCGCGCGGCCAGCCTGGTGGCCATGGTCGTTCTCATCGAGGTCTGGGCGCTCGCCTACTTCGTATCGGCCCTGACGGCATGGCTCGTTGGCGCGGGCATCGCCGCCGTCTTGGCCATCGTCCTTGGGGCCGTCGTCCCGGCCGCATGGGCCGGATGCCGGGCGGAAACCGTCCTGGCGTCCACCCTGCCCGTGCTCCAGGCCGCGCGCGTGCTTTTCAGCCCGTGCCGGCAGGTGCTGAGCATTTTCTCCGTGCTCGTCCGGCGCCTGGCCGGCGTGCCGGAGAACCAGCCGCCGCTTTCCAACATCGAGGAGGAACTCGTCAGCGTGGCGGACGTCGGCGAACGCCAGGGGGCGCTCGAAGAAGAGCAGAAGGACATGATCGCCAACGTCATCAAGTTCAAACGCAGCGACGCCAGCCAGATCATGACGCCGCGCACGGACATCACGAGCATCGACGCCTCCGCCTCCGTCGACGCCGGCCGCCGTCTTATCGCCGAGTCCGGTTTCAGCCGCATCCCCGCCACCAATGGCAACCTCGACACCATCGTCGGCATCCTGTATGCGAAGGACCTGCTCAACCCCGACCGGGCGGAGGGGCCCGCGCCGCAGCGCGTCGGCGACGTTATGCGCAAGCCCCTCTTCGTGCCCGAGACGAAACGCCTCGACGAACTCCTCCGCGACTTCCAGGCCAACCAGGTACACATCGCCGTCGTCCTGGACGAGTATGGGGGGACGGCCGGCCTCGTGACCATCGAAGACGTCATCGAGGAAATCGTCGGCGAGATCGTCGACGAGTACGAGCCCGAACCCGCCGAGCCCATCCGCCGCGTCGGCCGGCAGGCGTACCAGGTCGAGGCCCGCGTCCATATCGACGAACTCAACGAGGAACTCGACCTCGACCTGCCCGAACACGAGGATTACGAGACGATCGGCGGCTTCGTGCTCAGCCGGCTCGGCTACATCCCGAAGCCCGGCGAATCGCTCGAGCAGGACGGCGTGACCATCGCCGTCCTCGAAGCCGACCAGCGGCGGATCCTGCGCCTCCGCATCGACGTGGGCGACGCCTCCGGCAGCGGTGGCGAGGTGTAACCCTCGCTTGCGATGCGACATTCCTGCGCCGGCGGGCCTCCGGCACGCCGCGCGGTCCTGTGGGGAGTCCCGTGACCGTCCACAAATCCACCGTCCTGACGCTGCGGTGCACCGACTGGAGCGAGACGAGCCAGGTGGTCCACCTCCTCGCGCGCGAACTCGGCCGATTCCGGTGCCTCGCCAAGGGCTCCCGCCGGGACCGCAACCCGTTCAGTGGCCCCGTGGACCGCTGGATGCTCGGCGAGGCCGTCTTCAGCGTCACCAGCCCGAATCGGCTCGCCACCCTCATGGAACTGTACGAGACGGACCGTTTCAACGGCCTGCACCGATCGCTGCCGGCCTACTATGCGGCTGCCACCGTGACGGAACTCGTCGTCGCGCTCGTGCCGGACCTGGACCCCCAGCCGGCGATTTTCGACCTGACGGCGGGGACGCTGTCGCGCTTGGCGGCCGTGGAGCCCGACGCCTGCCGGGCTGTCGCCTTTGCGTTCGCGCTGCGGCTGCTGGCGCTGCTCGGCTACGGCCCGCCGACGGACCGTTGCGTGGAGTGCGGCCGACCGCTGCCCGCCGGTCGGCCCGTCGACTACAGCGTCGGTCTGGGCGGCCCCGTGTGCGGGGCGTGCCGGCCCACGGACAAGGGCCGCATCCACCATCTCTCGGCCAAGACGGTCGAGGCCCTGGGCTTCCTCGCCCGCGCCGAATGGGACCAGGTCCGCCGCGTCCGCCTGAAACCGTCCACGGCCGACCAGGTGCGAGACCTCCTCTCGGCCACCGCCGTCGAACTGGGAGGGAGGGAACTCTCCGCCGCCCGGCACGTTTAACTATTCATGGGCCGATGAATCCGTATAATAGAGCCGGAGTCATTCGCGGCGACCGCAACGCCTCGGCCCGCCGGGGTCTTGGCGGCGGCGGCTCTGGAGATGAACCACGCCCGTAGGGGATGGAGACGTGCGACGTCTGACTATAGCCACGACGGCGCTGGCCGTTTTGCTGGGCACCGTCTCGGCCGCCGAAGCCGGATGGGTCTGGCGTGACGGCGAATGGGTGTACGATACCTCCGACCTGCCCACGCCGCCCGACGTCGGCAGGCCCAGGCCGAAGCCGAAACCGACACCCGAGACACCCGCGCCGGCAGAGACCCCCGTCCGCCCGGCTGTGCCGGTGCCGCGGCGCAAATCCGCGAAGCCGGCCGAGCCGGCGCCGGGACCCAAGCCGTCCGAACTGCCCGACACCGAGAAGCCGGCCCGTCCGGACGAGGAGCCGTCGTGGTGGGAACGCGCCAAGTGGTGGGAAAAGCCGCCGCCGCCCGGCCAGGACGAACCACTCTTCAACGAGGCGAAGGACCTGCTGAGCGCCGGCCACGACCGCCGCGCCGAGAAAACGCTGGACGAACTCATCGAGGATTACCCCGAATCGCCGCACCGGGAGGAGGCGATGTGGGTGCGGGCCCAGTCGCTCTTCGATCGCGAACGCTACTACAAGGCCTACGAGCAGTACGAGGACCTCATCGCCCAGTACGCGGGCAGCAGCCGGTACCGCGACGCGCTGCGGAAGGAAATCGAGATTGCCGAACTCTACCTCGGTCCCGTCCGCCGCCGGGTGCTCGGCCTCCCGCTGATGTCCGGCGAGGACGAGGCCATCGAGATCCTCCAACGCGTGTACGAGCACCAGCCGACCGGCGACTTCGCCGACGACGTCGTCCTCCGCATCGCCGACTACTACTGGTCGAAGCGTAAATGGCCCGACGCCGAAGAATACTACGACAAGTACTGCAAGGAGTATCCGAACGGCGACGCCGTCCGCCACGCCGAACTCCGGCGCGCCCGCAGCACGCTGCGCCAGTGCGAGGGCCCGCGGTATTGCACGACGAGCCTGCGGCTGGCGCGCGACCGGCTCCGCCAGTTTCAGGAGAAGTATCCGGACGAGGCCGCCCGCCACGATGTGCCTGCCCTGATCGCGCATCTCCAGGACCTTCGGGCCCAATCGCTGTACGAGATCGCCGCCCGCTACCGCCGGGCCGGACACCCGTGTGCGGCGGCGTTCTACGCCGAGCGGTTGCAGGCGCGGTACCCGGACTCGGACTGGAGTGAGAAAGCCGACCGCTTCCTCGCGCCGGAGTTCGCGCCCGCCCCCCCGCCCGACGACGAGGTGGCGGAGACTTCCGAGGACGCCACCGACGAGACGCCCCAGCCCTCGAAAACCACGGGCACCGTGCCCTTGATCCAGGAGGAGACCCAGCCGTGAAACGCGCCTCCCTGCTCATCCTGACGTTGGCGTTGGCCGCCTCGGCCGTCGGCTGCGGCTACTCGATGGCCCCACTCCACCGGACGGACGTCAAGACCGTGGCCGTCAACATCTTTGCCAGCAAGGAGTTTCGCCGCGAACTCGAATTCGAACTCACACGGCAACTGGTCAAGTACATCGAACTCCGTACGCCGTACAAAGTGGTCCACGATCCGAAACGCGCCGACACCGAGTTGCGGGGCGAAGTGCTGAACCTCTACGCCCCCGTCCTGACCGAGGATGTCGACACGGACGACCCGAACGACATCCAGGTCAGCCTGTCGTGCTGGTTCGAGTGGAAAGACCTGCGGACCGGCGAGGTGCTGAAGCGCCGGGACCGCATCTCGGCCTCCGCCACGTATGCCACGGCCGTCAACGAGACGCTCGATTCGGCCACCTTCGAGGCGTCTTCGCGGCTGGCGGAGCGGATCGTCGAGGCGATGGAAAAGGAATGGTAGTCCCGGACGCCCCGCGCCCGGACGTGCCGCACAACGCACGATTCATGCAATAAGGTTTATCGATGAGCCGTAATGAGTTCGACAACGAGCCCCAGGGCGAGGAGCCGGGCAGCCGCCCGCCTCAGCCCCGCGTCCGAGGCCTGCTGGGATGGATTCTCATCGGGGGGCTCATCGTCCTGGTCGTCTGGGCGTTGACGCGCGGCTTCGGCGAGAGCGCCGAGCGGCCCCGGGCCGACCTCGAACGCCTCCTCGCCAAGCCCGACGCCATCGAGGCGATCTGGATCAAGGGCAACGTTGTCCACGTCAAGATCGCCGCCGCCGAGTACCTGAACGAATTCGGCAACGAAGAAATCACGGTCCACCTCGCGCAGCGCGAAGTGCCCCGCATGACGCTGCGGCTCACGTCAAACGAGGAACTGCTCCAGCGGTTCCACGATCCGGAGAAGGTCCATAGTGTCATGCCGGACGATTCGTTCATCTGGCAGACGCTGGCAGCCACCCTGCCCTGGCTCCTCTTCTTCGTGGTGATCTGGTTTTTCATCTCGCGGCAGATGCGGGCCGCCTCCGGGCCGGGCGGCGTCCTCAGTTTCGGACGCAGCCGCGCGCGGCTGGCCAGGAAGGAAATGGTTAAGGTCACGTTCGACGACGTGGCCGGTATCGAGGACGCCAAGGAAGAGGTCCAGGAACTCATCGAGTTTCTCAGGCATCCCGAGCGGTTCCGCGCCATCGGCGGCCGCATCCCTCGGGGCGTGATGCTCGTCGGACCGCCCGGCACGGGCAAGACCCTCCTTGCCAAGGCCATCGCCGGCGAGGCCAACGTGCCGTTCTTTTCGATTTCCGGCTCCGATTTCGTCGAGATGTTCGTCGGCGTCGGGGCGAGCCGCGTTCGCGACCTCTTCCGCATGGCCAAGGAATCGAGCCCTTGCATCATCTTCCTCGACGAGATTGACGCCGTCGGCCGCAAGCGCGGCATGGGATACACCGGCGGGCACGACGAGCGCGAGCAGACCCTGAACGCCATCCTCGTGGAGATGGACGGTTTCGAGACGAACGAGCAGGTCATCATCGTCGGGGCCACCAACCGGCCGGACGTGCTCGACCCCGCGCTGCGGCGGCCGGGACGCTTCGACCGCGAGGTCAGCATCCATCTGCCGGACATCAACGAACGCGAGCAGATCCTCCAGGTCCACGCCAAGAACATCCAGATGGCCGACGACGTCAACCTCTCGGTGGTGGCGCGCGGCACGCCGGGATTCAGCGGGGCGGACCTGGCGGCAATCATCAACGAGGCCGCCATCCGCGCCACCATGCTCCGCAAGACCGCCGTCGAGCAGGACGACCTGGAGGAGGCCCGCGACAAGGTCCGCTGGGGCCGCACCAAACGCAGCCGCGCCCTGGACGAAGAAGAACGCCGCCTTGCCGCTTACCACGAGGCGGGGCACGTGCTCATGTCGCTCGTGCTGCAACCGCACGTCGAGCCGCTGCACAAGGTCAGCATCATCCCCCGCGGCATGATGCTGGGAGGGACGATGTTCCTGCCGGAGAAGGACCGCCATACGATTAGCCGGAAGCAGTGCCTCGGACAGATCAAGGTGGCTTTCGCCGGCCGCATCGCCGAGGAACTCTTCTGCAACGACATCACGTCCGGCGCCAGCGACGACATCCGCCGGGCCACCCACGTGGCTCGCCGGATGGTCTGCGACTGGGGCATGAGCGACCGCATCGGCCCCATCCGCTACGCCGCCGACGAGGATCAGACCCCGTGGGGCGCCGACGTGTACGGCCCCCGCGAACACAGCGACGCCACGGCCCACGACATCGACGAGGAAATCCAGAAGATCATCACCACTCAGTACTCCGAGGCCCGGACCCTGTTGGACCGCAACCGCGAGGCGCTCCAACGCGTGGCCGAGGCCCTGCTCGAACGCGAGGTCATGAACGCCGACGAGGTCAAGGCCGTCATCGGCACCGAGGACACCTTGGTCAGCGCCGACGCTTTGGACGCCGACCCCAGCGCACCGGCGTAGAATCGCGAGGCCGACGCGTGCTGCATCTCCGCCTGAACGCCCGGGTCCTGACGGAGACACACGCGGGCCCCGTCGCCGACGAGATGCGACGGGCGGCCCGGGACGTGCGATCGGCCGCCGCGGCTTCGGATGAGGGCGACGCCCTTGCCACCGCCACAGGACGGTTGGTTCTTGCCCTGGAGAACTTGGCTCCGGCGGAGGCGGACCGTCTGAACCGTCAGATGACGGCCGTTGGCGGCGCGGTCACCCTCCTGCCGCAGGGGGGCGGCGACGGCGAGGCGGAGGTCATTCTGACGGGCGACCGGCGTCAGTTTGCGGCCCTCGTCGAGGGGCTGGAGCAGACGGCCGCCGGCGCCCGCGCCTTGGCACGCGAAATCGCACGGGCCGTGGACAATCACGACCGGCGACGGTTCCGCGTCCGGCTCGGGCCGCATACGCTGGAGGTGGGTCCGCGGCCGGCCGTCATGGGTGTCTTGAACGTGACGCCCGACAGTTTCAGCGACGGCGGCCGGTACCTCGACCCGTCGGAGGCGGTGGCGCGGGCGGAGCGGCTCGTCGCCGAGGGAGCCGACCTCGTGGACGTGGGCGGCGAGTCGACGCGCCCCGGCAGCGATCCCGTGCCGGAGGACGAGGAACTGGCGCGCGTGCTGCCGGTCGTCGAGACGCTGGCGTCGCGCCTGGCGGTGCCGATCAGCATCGACACGCGCCACGCCCGCGTGGCGCGCGAGGCGGCGAGCGCCGGCGCCTCGCTCATCAACGATGTGACCGGCCTCCAGGGCGACCCGGACATGCCCGCCGCCGTGGCCGACACCGGCGCCGGGTGTGTCGTCATGCACATGCTCGGCGAGCCGAAGACGATGCAGCGGGAGCCGCACTACGCAAACCTGATGGCCGACATCGCCCGCCACCTGCGCCGGGGCGTCCAGGCGGCACGCGACGGCGGCGTCCCGGACGAGGCGGTCGTCGTGGACCCGGGCATCGGCTTCGGCAAGACGCTCGCGCACAATCTGGAAATCCTGGCCCGGCTCGGCCAACTGCGGGCGCTCGGCTTCCCGATCCTGGTGGGGCCCAGCCGCAAGCGGTTCATCGGCCAGCTGACGGGAGTCGAGACACCGGCCAACCGGGTGCCCGGTACGGCGGCGGCGTGTGCGTTGGCCGTGGCCGCAGGGGCACTGCTCCTCCGCGTCCACGACGTGGCCGAGACCGTGCAGGCGGTGGCCGTGGCGGCAGCCGTCCGCGACGCGCACACGCAGGATACGTAAGCGTGCCATGACCGAGATCCTGAACTACATCGAGCGGATCTACCAGACGTTCACGCCGACCGACGCGCTGGAGGCGGCGCTGATCGCGATGCTCATCTACATGGTGTACCGGGGCCTTCGGGGGACGCGCGGGGCCCGGGTGGTCCGCGGCTTCATCTTCCTGCTGCTCGTCAGTTTCGTCGTGATGCGCATCCTGTCCGATTACCTCCAGATGGGCCGGTTGCGGGCGCTGTACGACCTGCTGGTCTGGGCGATGGCCATCCTGGCCGCCATCGTCTTCCAGCCGGAACTCAGGCGGAGCCTGATGCGCCTGGGCGAGAATCCGATCCTGCGGTTCTTCCTCAAGGAAGGGGCGTCGGCGTTCGTCGACCGCATTGTGCGCTCGGCCGCCATGCTCAGCCGAAACAAGATCGGCGCGATCATCGCCATCGAGCGCGACACGCGCCTCGGCGGGGTCATCGAGACCGGCACGTACCTGGACGCCGAATTGACGAGCCGCCTCCTGACGACGATCTTCTGGCCGGGCTCGCCGCTGCACGACATGGGCGTCATCATTCGCGGCGGCCGGATCGCTGCCGCCGGCTGCGAGTTCCCCCTGCCCCGCCAGACCGTCCTGGAGGCGAAATACGGCACGCGGCACCGGGCCGCCGTCGGCCTCTCCGAGGAAACCGACGCCGTCGTCGTCGTCGTCAGCGAAGAGACCGGCGACATCTCCGTGGCGGTCGAAGGGTGGCTCGAAACCCCGTTCACGGCGGAGGAACTGCGCGACCGGCTGACCGAACTGTTCCGTGGGGCCGAGGCCACGCTCACCGAGCACACCCTCGCCGAACCCGATACCCCGAAACCGCGCGAACCCGAGCCTCAGACCGAGTCCAAACGCACCGGCGACGCCTCATGATGAGCGAACGCATCAAGACCTTCCTGGCCGTCACCATCCTCACGGTCGCCGTGTGGGTGTGGGCGGATCTCGAGCAGACTCGCAAGACCGAAGAGATTGTCCCTGTCCAGATCAACGTACCGAGCGATTACCGCGTCCGGACGGTTCGTCCCAGCCAACTCACCGTGACCCTGGAGGGCCCGGAAGGCGAACTCCAGGGTCTGGAGGCGGCGCCGCAGGAGAAGGTGTGCCGGTTCAACCTCGCCAAGGCCGATCTGCAGAGCAGCCCACTCGTGCTCTCCGCCCGCGAAGGGCTCCAACACCTGAACGACCGCCGCATCGCTGTCACCGAAATCCGAGATGCTGACGGCCGCATCTTCGACGGGCGGATTTACGCCGACGCCATTCACCTGGTCGAGGTGCCGGACGTCCGCGTTGAGGTCCAGGTAACAGGGGCGGTGGCCTCGGCGGCGTCGGCCCAGCCCCCGACCGTGACGGCCCGCGTGGCCGAGCCTGACCTTCAAGAGGTTCCCGAGGGCAAGCGGTACGTTGTGGCGCCGCTGGCCGTGGAGAACATTCCCGAGGACCTCCAGGTGGAGCAGGAAGTGACGCTCGACCGCCACCTGGGCGGGCCGGAGGGCATCGAGGCCACCCTCGAACCGCCGATCGTCACCGTCAGCGCCCGGCTCCAGGCGGCGGTGACCAAGCGGAATCTCGGCCGGTTCCCGATCCTCATCGCCGCACCGCCGGAAGTGCTCAATCGGTACCGCGTCGTCTTCCAACAGGACGCCGAACGGTGGGTGGAACTGGAGGTCGAGGGTCCCGGCCCGGCCGTCGAACGCCTCACGTCGCAGGACATGCGCGTCCAACTCGTGCTCACGGAGGACGACAAGCCGAACCCGGGCTCCTGGCTGCCGGGCCAGCCCGTCGTGGTGGGCCTGCCCGCGAGCGTGAAACTGACCCGGCCGCTGCGGCCCGTGAACTTCAACCTGGAGAAGTACACCGAGAAGGCCACGCCCCCGTAAGGAGACACGCCCGATGACCGAGCCTGCCGCGTCCGCCTCCGCATCGGACTGCACCGAGACCGCCCGGGTCATCGGCGAGCGGGCCCGCCGGGCGTCGCGCCTGCTCCAACGCGCGGGCCCGTCAGCCCGGACCGACGCTCTCCGCGCCATGGCCGCCGGTGTCCGCGACAACGCCAAGACCCTCCAGGCCGAGAACGAGACTGATCTAGAGGGTGCCCGCGAAGCGGGTCTCTCGAAGGCGATGATCGACCGCCTCACCCTCAGCCCGGACCGCATCGAGAAGATGGCCCGCAGCTTGGAAGAGGTGGCCGACCTCCGCGACCCCGTGGGCGAAGTCCTGGAAGGGTACGTCCGGCCGAACGGTCTCCGCATCGAGCGCGTCCGGGTGCCCATCGGCGTTATCCTCACCATTTACGAGTCGCGGCCCAACGTGACGAGCGACGTGGCCGGCCTCTGCCTGAAAAGCGGCAACGCCTCCGTCCTGCGCGGGGGGAAGGAGTCGTTGCGCTCGAACTTGGCCATCCACCGCGTGCTGGCCGAGGCGTTGACCGCCACCGACCTTCCCGCCGACGCCGTCCAGATGGTCGACACGCCGGCCCGCGACCTCCTCGCCGCGCTGCTCCGCCAGGACGAGACGATCGACCTGGTGGTCCCGCGCGGGGGCGAAACGCTCATCCGCGCGGTCGCCGAGCAGTCGACCATCCCCGTCATCAAGCACTACAAGGGCGTGTGCCACGTGTACGTGGACGACCTGGCGGACCTCGACATGGCCGAGGCCATCTGTTTCAACGCCAAGGTGCAGCGGCCGGGCGTCTGCAACGCCATGGAGACGATGCTCGTGCACGCGCACGTGGCGGCCCGGTTCCTGCCGCGCATCTGTCGGCGGCTGGCGGAGGCGGGCGTCGAGATCCGCGGCTGCGAGCGGACCCGCCGGTACTGGCCCGACACCACGGAGGCAACCGACGACGACTGGCCTGCCGAGTACCTCGACCTGGTCGTCGCGGTCCGCGTCGTCGACAACCTGGAGGCGGCCGTCGAGCACATCGAGGCGTACGGCTCCCGCCACACCGACGCCATCGTGACGGAAGACGTGCGGCGGATCGCCCGGTTCACCGAGGGCGTGGATTCGTCGTCCGTCATGGTCAACGCCAGCACCCGGTTCAGCGATGGCGGGGAATACGGGCTCGGGGCGGAGGTCGGCATCTCCACCGACAAACTACACGCCCGCGGGCCGATGGGATGCCGGGACCTGACGACCTACAAGTGGGTCGTCACGGGCAGCGGGCAGTTGCGCACGTGACGCGGCCGGGGGTGGTGCGGGAGGGGGGATTCGAACCCCCAGGCCCCGAAGGGCACAAGGACCTAAACCTTGCGCGTCTGCCAGTTCCGCCACTCCCGCACAGGCCGAGCAGGATTGTACATTGCCGGGCCGCCAACGTGTAGGCCGCAGCGCGCCGCGGCCTACGGCTCCACAGTCGGCCAGCCGTTCACGCCAGCATCCCCGCGTAGCACGCCGTCATGAACGCGGCGAGCGTGCCGGCCACCAGGGCCCACAGGCCGTACTTGGCGTATAGGCTCTTGCGGTCCGGGTCGATGATCCCAAGCCCGCCCACCAGGATGGCGACGGAGCCGAAATTCGCGAAGCCGCAGAGCGCGTAGGTGGCAATGGTGACGCTGCGTTCGCCGATGGCACCGCCCTGTGCCAGCGGTTGGAGGGCCTCGTAGGCGAGGAACTCGTTTAGAATCGTCTTCGTCCCCAGCAGCTGACCCACCTCGTGGGCGTCCTCCCACGGCACGCCCATCACAAGGGCGAACGGGCTGAACACCCACCCCATGAGTTGCTGGAGCGTCAGCGGCTCCGCCATCCAGATACCTGACACGGCCGCCAGAATCATGTTCACGAGGTGCACGAGGCCGACGAACGCGATGAGGGCGGCCCCGATCGTGGCCGCCAGTTGCAGCCCCTGCCACGCGCCGCGCGAGGCCGCGTCGATGACGTTGACCGACTCCTTCGGCGGGTCGAACCGCACCTGCCCGCGCGTGACGGGTTGGTCGGTCTCCGGCAGGAGAATCTTCGAGAGGACGATCGCCGCCGGCGCGCTCATCAGGCTTGCCGTCACCAGGTGCCCCGGCGCCGCGCCGAACGTGACGTACGCGCCCATCACGGTGCCGGCGATGGTCGCCATGAACGCCGTCATCAGCGTGAAGACTTCCGACCGCGTCATGCGGCGGATGTACTCGCCGATGGCGGTCGTCGACTCGATGCCGAAGAACACGAACAGGGCGCAGCCGAGGCTCTCGGCCCCGGAGGTGCCCATCGCCTTCTGCATGACCCGTGCCAGGCCTCGGACGACGAGCTGCGTGATCCCGAGGTGATACAGGACGCCCGCCAAGGCGGAGAAGAAGATGACGAGCGGGAGGACCTGGAACGCCACCGTGGCGCCGATACCCAGGGCTACGGTCTCGCCGCTCTCTGCCGCCGTGTCGGTTACGAGGCCGCCGAAGAGGAATTGGGCTCCGGCGTTACTGGCTTCCATGAGGAATCGGAACGCCTGGTCGGCCGCTTCGAACAGGATGCCGCCCGCCCCCGTCAGGAAGACCGCCATTGCCAGCGCGAGTTGAAGACCGAGGCCCGTCAGGACGAGGCGCAGGCTGATGTGCCGGCGGTCGCGGCTGAGCGCCAGCGCGATGCCCACCATCACGAGCAGGCCGAGAAAACTCGTCAGCCGCGCAAAGAGGTCGTCCATGGCGTGGGCTCCCAGGGTGTCCGGTGCGATTGTCCATCCCGCGCAGCGGTCTGTCGAATGAAAACTCCTGTCGCACGGCCGTGCGACGGAATGCTTGTACAGTCCCCAACGGTTCCCTACAATCGGTCCATCGCATCGGGGGGAAAACGGGATGCGGGGACGTTGCCGCCATGGCCATCCTGGTGGGCATCGACGAAGCCGGCTATGGGCCGCACCTGGGTCCGCTCGTGGTGTCGGCCGCCGCCGTCCGCCTGCCCGCCCCTCCCGACCCCGACCCGAACCTGTGGGGCGTCCTGCGGGGCCACGTGCGCAAACGGCCGCGGGGGACGAGTTCGCGCCTCGCCATCTGCGACTCCAAGGACGCGTACACCGCGTGCGGCCCGGGACCGCTGGAACGGGCGACGCTCGCGTTCCTCGCCGCCTGCGGCCGGACGCCGGCGAGCCTGTGGGCCCTCGTCGAGGCGACGCGGCCGCCGTCGGCCGGTGGTACCGCCTCGGATGAGCCGTCCTGCCCGTGGCAGGAGCCGGCCACTCTTAGCCTGCCCCAGTATCAGGACGCGGCGTCCGTCACCTCCGCGGCCGAGCATTTGGCGCGAGGCCTCGCGCACGTGGGCGGCGCGTGCGAGCGACTCTGGATCAACGTGGCCCCGGCGGCCCGGTTCAACCGGCTCGTCCGCACCACGGGCAACAAGGCGGCGGCCCTCTTCGCGCTGACGGCGGACCTGCTCGCGGCCGCCCACCGCCGATGGCCGGATGAGGCCATCCATATCACGATGGACCGCCACGGGGGCCGGCGGTACTACGCCGACCTGCTGGCCCAGGCGTTTCCGATGCACGCGGTGATCACCGTGGATGAGTCGCGGGGCGAAAGCCGCTACCGTCTCCCGCGGGCGGGCAGGCGCGCCGGCGAGATGCGGCTCACCATCCGGGAGCGGTGCGAGCAGACCAGCCTGCCGACCGCCCTGGCCTCAATGGCCGCCAAGTACGTCCGCGAACTGCATATGCACCAGTTCAACGCGTATTTCCGGGCCAAGGTGCCGGGCCTGCGTCCGACGGCCGGGTACGGACGCGACGCCTGGCGTTTTCTGGCCGAGGTCGACGGCGCCCGGCGGGCCGACGGCGTGCCGGACGCGGCCATCCTCCGCTGCCGCTGACTCCCCGTGAAGGATGCACCATGAGTGTACAGAAATGGGATGACGACACGCTGGTCGTGCACCTGAGCGACGACCCGGTTCTGTCGGAAGATATGGCCGAGGTCAACGCCCGGCTTGATGATGCCGGGCGCGACCTCGTCCTCGACTTCTCGGACGTGACGCTGCTGACCTCGAGCGGTATCTCCGCCCTGCTCCGGGTCCGGAAACGGAACATCGAGGCGGGGCGCCGCCTGGTCCTCTGCGCGCCCCGCGATACCGTCTGGAGCGTCTTCCTGACGACCGGCATCGACGGGCTCTTCGAGTTCGCCGAGAACGTGACCCAGGCCCTGGCGCGAATCAAGAGCGATCGCAAGTAAAAGCCAACCACCACAATCGCCGGCGAATGATGACGGCGCCACGAGCACCCGTCAGGATTCGCCCAGGCGGGGACGGAGCCCCCCCGCCGATCACCTGACACGGCCTCGTCCGGCTACTCGTCCTCGCCTGCGCGGAGACGGTGGGCCAAAACCGTCAGGAACACGCAGCCGAAGAGCCAAAGCAGAAGGAACAGTTTAAACAAGGCCATGAATACCACTGTGATCACCATGACGGCCTTGGGTCCGACGCCCCAGATCATGGCGACCGCCCCGAGAAACGGCGTGTGCACGATGACCATGTAGACCACGCCGCTCACCAGGAGGAAGATGACGCCGACGAGTAACGTCCACCATCCCGCACACGCGACCTTCCCGACGCACGCGGCCCAGTCGTTCTGGACGTTTTCTTGCTTGGCCATGGCAGGCCTCCCGTGTCAGATTGCCGTTCGTCTTAAACCGCCGCGCTCCCCTTCGGGTCGCGGTTAAAGGGCGGTTTGTCCGGTTTCGACTTCTCAAGCCAGCCGGCGCATGCCCTCTCGCGGATCAATCCATCCTCAGCCGATTTCCTTCTCGTCGACGAACGGCATCATGCGGCGGATTTCCTTGCCGACGGTCTCGATCTGATGCTTGCGCTCGGTGGTTTCGAGGGCCTTGAACTTCTCGCCGCCGGCGGCCCACTCGTCGACCCATTCCTTCGCGAAGGTGCCGTCCCGGATGTCGGCGAGGATTTTCTTCATACGCTTGCGGGTCTCGGTGTCGATCAGCACGTCGCCTCGCGTCAGCCCGCCATACTCGGCGGTGTTCGAGACCGAAAACCACATGTACGAAAGCCCGCCCTCGATGAGGAGGCGGACGATCAGATTCATTTCGTGGAGCACCTCGAAGTAGGCGAGTTCGGGCTGGTAGCCGGCCTCGACGAGCGTCTCGAACCCGCCCTTGATGAGGCTCGTCACGCCACCGCACAGCACGACCTGCTCGCCGAAGAGGTCGGTCTCCGTCTCCTCCGCGAAGGTCGTTTCGAGGATGCCGGCCCGCGCCCCGCCGATGGCCTTCGCGTACGCCATGGCCACGTCGCGGGCGGTGCCGGAGGCGTCCTGCTCCACGGCAAAGAGGCACGGGACGCCGGCGCCGCTCGTGAACTCGCCGCGCACCGTGTGGCCGGGGCCCTTCGGCGCGACCATGATGACGTCGACGTTCTCGGGCGGCACGATCTGCTTGTACCGGATGTTGAAGCCGTGGCTGAAGCCGAGCGTCTTGCCGGCTTCGAGCGCGGGCTTGATTTCCTTGGCGTAGATGATCCGCTGGACCTCGTCCGGCACGAGAATCTGGATGAGGTCGGCCTGCTCGGTGACCTCGGCCGCGGTCATCGGTTTGAAGCCGTGCTCGACGGCCAGGCTGTAATTGTCGGTGCCCTCGACCTCGGCGACGAGGACCGTGACGCCGGCGTCGCGCAGGTTCTGCGCGTGGGCGTGGCCCTGGCTGCCGTAGCCGACGATGCCGACCGTCTTGTCGAGGATCGGCTGCATGTTGATGTCGTCATCGTGGTACACTTTGGCCATGGCTCTCTCCTTGCGGTGCGTCAGGGTTCGCGGTTGGTCATTCGACCTTGGTCCTTTGTTCTCTCGCCGCGAACGACCGTTGGCCTGACGGGATCGCCCGCGTCCGGTTGACAACTCGCCGCCCGACACAAAGGACACATGACGACTGACAAAGGACAGCCGTCGCCTTACACTCCTCTCGACAGCGCGATGCGGCCGGTCCGGACGACCTCCTTGATGCCGTACGGGCGCAGGAGTTCGATGAACGCATCGACCTTCTCTTCCGGGCCGGAGACCTCGAGCGTCAGATGCTTCGGGCCGATATCGACCACCTTGCCGCGGAAAACACCGGCGATCTCGAAGATCTCGCCGCGCTTCTCCGGTCGGGCCGACACCTTGCACAGCAGCAGGTCGCGTTCGACGACCTTCGCGTCGGCGTAATCCGTGACCTTGATCACGTCGATGATCTTGCCGAGTTGCTTGCGGACCTGTTCCAGGACGGCGTCGTCCCCGCGGACCACGACGGTCATGCGGCTTCGGGCGGGGTCCTCCGTCTCGCCGACGGCGAGACTGTCGATGTTGAATCCCCGACCGGCAAAGAGGCCCGAGATGTGGGCCAGGACCCCCGGCTTGTTCTCGACGACGGCGCTGATGACGTGTCGCATGACGGCGACCTCGCTTCCTCTGACGGTACGATTCTATCCCCCGGCGCGGCGGAGGTACAAGGAGAAACAGCGAGTGACACAGTAACGAAGTAACGCAGTAACGGAGGCGGTCGTGGATGTCTTCGCTCTCTCGGCCCGCCCCTAAGGCCACGGAGAATCTGCCGCAGCGCCGGCGCTCTCCGCCACGCCTTCGTTACCTCGTCACTCCGTCACTTCGTTACTTGCTTTATGCCATTCCCCCGATCATCCGGTCGATGGCTTCGCCCGCGGGAACCATCGGGAAGACGTTTTCCTCCGGTTCGACGCGAAAGTCCAGGACCCACACGTTGCGGTCGGCGAACGCCTCATCCAGGGCCGGGCGCACCTCCTGCCGCTCGGTAATGCGGCGGCCCTTGGCGCCGTACGCCTCGGCCAGGCGGACGAAGTCCGGGTTGCCGGTCAGTTCCGTTGCGGAGTACCGTTTCTTGTAGAACAGTTCCTGCCACTGGCGGACCATCCCGAGGTACCCGTTGTTCAGGATGCAGATTTTGACCGGGATGTTGTTATGAACCGCGGGCGCCAGTTCCTGGATGTTCATCTGGATCGACCCGTCGCCGGCCACGTCGACGACGATGGCGTCGGGGACGCCAGCTTGGGCCCCGACCGCCGCCGGGAAGCCGTACCCCATCGTCCCGAGGCCGCCGGAACTCAGGAAGTGACGCGGGTACCGGTGCGTGAACCACTGGGCGGCCCACATCTGGTTCTGGCCGACCTCGGTGCTGACAATCGCCTTGCCCTCCGACGCCTCGCAAATCTGCTGGACGACGTACTGCGGCTTCAGGCCCTCGTCGGTGTAGGTGAGGGGATGCTTCTCCTTCCATGCGCCGATCTGCTCGTGCCAGCCGGTCCGGTCGCGCTCCTCCACGAGTTCGAGCAGCCCCGCCAGGACGTCGCCGGCGTCGCCGACGACCGGGATGTCGACGCCGATGTTCTTCGAGATGGACGTCGGGTCGACGTCCACGTGGAGGATCTTGGCGTGCGGGGCGAAGGTCGTGACGTCGCCCGTGATGCGGTCGTCGAACCGCGCCCCGATGGCAATGAGCAGGTCCGACTGCTGGACCGCGTAGTTCGCGTAGGCCGTGCCGTGCATCCCGAGCATCTTCAGCGACAGCGGATGGTCCTCCGGAAACGCCCCGAGGGCCATGAGCGTCGTCGTGACGGGGATGCCGGCGCGCGTGGCGAGGCCGCGCACCAGGTCGGAGGCCCCCGCCAGGATGACGCCGCCGCCCACGTACAGGACCGGGCGCTCGGCCTGGTTGATCGCCTCGGCCGCCCGTTTGACCTGCCGGCGGTTGCCCTTGACGACGGGCTTGTAACCGGGCAGGTCGGCGCGGTCGGGCAGCGGCACGTCGGTCTTGGCGACGGAGACGTCGGAGGGGATATCGACGAGGACGGGCCCGGGCCGGCCGGTCCGCGCAATGTGGAACGCCGCCCGCAGTGTCTCGCCCAGGCGTTCGACGTCGCGCACGAGGTACGTGTGCTTCGTGCAGGGCCGGGCGATGCCCGTGATGTCCGCCTCCTGGAACGCATCGTTGCCGATCAGGTGCGTCTTGACCTGCCCGGTGATCGCCACCATGGGGACGGAATCGAAATTCGCGGTCGCCAGCGCCGTGACGAGATTCGTCGCCCCCGGGCCGGACGTGGCCAGACAGACGCCCACCCGTCCGGTGGCACGCGCGTAGCCGTCGGCGGCGTGGCCGGCCCCCTGCTCGTGCCGCATCAGCACGAACCGCAGGTCCGGATCGTCGTACAGGGCGTCGAGGATAGGAATGACGGCCCCGCCGGGAATGCCGAAGATGGTATCGACACCTTCGGCCTTCAGGGCTTCGAGGAGGACATGCGCACCGCTGCGCGCAGACATGGGACGGCTCCTTTCGCTGTGGGCATGGCCGGTGAGGTCCATCGCCCGGATCCTGACGGGAACGGGACCCTGCCCCGCCCCGGGGTCCGCGATACCGGCGAGGTACCGCGTCCCGCCGACGGTCTCCGCGACTCGTCGACGTCCTGCGGGCCGCCCGCCTGGGTCAGCGTGCAGCCGACAACGGAGGGAGTATACGGCTATCCGCTGGACTTGTCCAGCGGGATTCAAGCAAGACAGCGGCTCTCCTGCCCTTGCCCGCGCGAAAACGGTGAAACCGCTCTACAGGATGCCCTCGCCGAAGATGCTGCCCTTGTCCGGCGTATCCTCGTCTTCGGCGGCGCCCTGACCGCCGGCGGGTTCCTCCGGCGTGTCGGTGGCAGACGGCTCGGTGGGCATCTGCTCGGAGGCCGGGGGTTCTGCCTCGGCCTGCGGCGCCGCCGGTTCGGCAGGTGGAACCGCCTCGGGCGGGGGCTCGCGCGCGGGCGTTTCCGTGGCCGACGCCTCGGCGGGAGCCGGCGGCGGCGCGTCGCCAAGTTCGCGGTCCACGTCGCGGGCGTCCTGATCGCGGCCGGTCGACCGGCACTCCTCGCGATAGTGCTCGAGAATCACCTCCTGAAGGCGGTTCCGGCAGTCGGAGTTGATCGGATGGGCGATATCGGCGTGCAGTTTGCCCTGGGCATCCTCGTCGGAGACGCGGTTCTCGCCGAGTTTGGCCCCGCAGTCGTTGCAGAACTTGGCGCGGAGGTGATTCTTCCCACCGCACTTCGGGCAGTGATCGGTC
>Ga0272441_10002370_pt1 | contig 38134 bp, 58 predicted proteins | sample SSMProp6N_FD_193582 | JGI IMG/M metagenome (GOLD analysis project Ga0272441, IMG submission 193582) | Marine sediment archaeal communities from Little Sippewissett salt marsh, Falmouth, MA, United States - SSM-Prop-6N | ecosystem: Environmental > Aquatic > Marine > Wetlands > Sediment ... | reverse complement strand
ATTCGCCAGAGGCTGCTAACTTGCTGTAATCTCCTGAGGCTGCTAACTTGCTGGAATATCCTGAGGCTGCTAACTGGCTGGAATCTCCTGAGGCTGCTAACTTGCTGTAATCTCCTGAGGCTGCTAACTGGCTGGAATATCCTGAGGCTGCTAACTGGCTGGAATCTCCTGAGGCTGCCTGAATACCATCATCAATTTTGTTTCCCTCAAATAGAAAATCGATGGATGCTCTTATAAATCCCGTTAGATCGAGCTTTCCTTTTATTTTAATATGATTTGTAACAGTCTTTTTATTATCTGTTTCATACTTACCTAAATCTTCAATCTCTGCAAATTCACTATTACACAAATCATAATAATCAAGTGTGTCAAGAGGGTTTTCACAGTAATGATATCCTTTTTCACATAATTTAGGATCACCATTAATCTTATATTCGGAGTTTTCCTCATATTGCATGTCTTGACATTTTAAGCCTTTGTTAAAAGCCTTAAATCCTTTTTTAGTTTCTTTCTTCATAGTAGTCTTACTTTTACGTTTTGATATGTTGCTTTCAGTTCCTGGAAGTCAGGATGTGAATAACACTCCATACAGAGGTCAATGACAAAACGCTTCTTGATGCCGTAGGTACGTTCATAATATACCTGTACCATTGCGAGCTGATTTTCACAATGACAGCAGACCTCTTTCTCCTCATCGTTCTGCACCTTTATTATTATAGGATAACTAACGTCTTTCATGGATAACTTCTTTTGTGTCGTGACGACCTAAATTAAAAACTTTCCCATCACCTGAAACAAGCAGGGTATATTTTATTTTCCCTTTTTTAACCGGTATCTCTTTCACGGGGAAAAATGATTTATCATACTCTTTACGCATTACCTTTTGAGCAAAAACGATAGATTCAGTTCTTTCTATTAGTTCATTTGAAAACTTAATGAACTGATTAAATATAAATTCTCTATAAAAATTGCGGATTGTTTTAAATAGTTTTTTCATTATTCTCTGTATTATAGCCTATTGTGGCCAGTCGGATAATCTCATTTGCCTTACTGCTCTTGATGTTGAGCTTCTTTAGTTCTGCCAGCCAAAGATTGAGCTTGTAGTCTAAATCCTTTGGCACTTTAACCTGTACGATTGTGTATTCTTCCATAATTATTTATTTAAGCAGTCAAGAGGCTTTGATGCTATCGCCACCCCTGACCGCAAAGTGTTAAATTAAATTATATTTACTTCTCAAGTTTTCAATGAGATTTGGGTTATCTTTCAAAAATTCTGACATATTTTCTTCAATCCATGTTTCATCTATGACAGCCATGCCAGCTTTCTTCTCAAGATATTTTCTTCTAACTTTAATCTGTTTTTCTGTTAATCCTATATAATCAGAATCAGCAACCAATTTTAGTTCAGCATGTGCAAAAAACTGAGCACGTTTTTCACATTTTTTTTTCATTTCATTCAAAAATTCATGTGTTTTCATCGCTTTTTATTGATCTATTTCTATTTCAATTACTGCCCATGAGGGGGTAAATCTCCATCTCAATGCTTCGTCTACTGTATTAAACCGTTTTGCCTTTAACTTATCCCTTGTATAAGTCGTGTCTATTTCATTACCACAATTCTCTATGTAGTAATTAGGGTTCTTTGTAACATGCGCTACGATGTACTTTTTTGTTTTCATCTCTTTGCGGTTTTGATTTATATAACAAATATAATAATTAATATAATATCAAACAAGTAATTTAACAATTATTTTCAAAGAACTTTGTCAATTCAAGAGTTGATATATATCAATTTACCGCAAAAAAGGTAATTATACCTATTTTTATTTAAGAATATCTGCTATTGTTTAAATAGTGCTATTATAACGGTAAAATTATTTAAATAGCTTAATGTAACGTATTCGTTACAAATTAGCGTGTATTTGTAAAAGATAGTTTTCATTATGCACAAAAAAAGCCAGGAGCAACTCGTACTCCCGGCCAAAACCTAACAACTATGAAAAAACAGAAAACTACTTTATAAAAAGAGTACTCCACACACAATTTTAAGGGCTTTATCGTTTAACCCACCTATAAAAATTCAGGTCGTTACGCTGGTTATAGGCCGTGTCATCCCTCGTGTGGTAGGGTCACTAACGAAGTGTCTTTCTCATTTAGTACTCATATGAAATTAATAATGTAAGTCTAAAAATAAAAAATCATCTTTATCATCATTATATAATACAGGACTCCAAACAGGATGGTATTGTTCCATTGATTCTTTTATTTGTTTTTCCGTGAATGGCTCTAATTCATTTATTATTTCTTTTAATTTAGGACGTTCATTAAGATATTTTTTGTTTTTAATATTTTTATTCCATGCTTTACATTCCCATGTGGATTCACCCTCTTTTAGATAAACACCCCAATTACTTTCCTCATAATAAACATCTTCGACTCTCTGGCAAAGAACAAGCGCATTATCAGGAATTTGATTTTCTTTAATAAACTTTAACAAATCCCCAACAGTGCAAAATCCCTTATAGCTTTTTAATTCCTTTTTTGTAAGTTCTCTTGGCATCTTATCAACTATTTAATGAAATTAATTACCTCTGTCCGTGCCTCTCCACACTCAGGAGTTATGTCGTTAAAATACTCCCACTTGCCAAAACGGATAAATAGAAACTTATGAGGCCGTTTTTTATAGTAAGTATGTGTTACCTTATTATTATAATCAAACCCCGTTCTTGTAACTTCCAGTGAATCGCTTTTAAGAAAAGCATCTGCCTGCCAAACAAAACACTTGCCAGTATCTTTTATCTTCCAGAAGTTCTGTCCTGAGATAAATACCGGAACAGGGACGGGAACAGTGTCATGCTCGGTTATTGTTTGATACTTTATCTGTATTACCTGCTTAGGCTTAATCTTAAGGGCCTCAGCAAGCGAATCTCTCTCTCTGGCATATCTACCTATCACTTCATCCTTACGTAGCGTTAAAACCGTTAATTCGTTGTTTTCCTTTGTTAGTTCCGTCTGGTTATATTCCAGCCGTGTATTGTCAGATTCAAGTTTACCTATCTTTGTCCGTTGTATGTTAATGGTTAATACAAGCAACAGGAATAAACAGGCTACTACTAAATATATCCATAAGTTTTTCATGACTCTTTCTTTTTAAATCCTATCCCGTTTTTGGGTGGTTCGATTAAGTTATCTTTAAAATTTTCCGTTGCGACAAATATGGTAAGCCCTAAAAAAGTTATCCTAAATTCATACTCACGGATAGTATTGTAATAATCCGTCCCTTTGAAATACGACTCTGTGATGTTCTTCTTTATTATCTTAATCATATTATCGCTTTTATATCAAGTATCAATCTATCTGTCTCCCGTGTATCCCTGTGAATAGAAATAGGCAGAACAACAGCACCAAGATCGGAAGGACGCAATAGGCGACCTACCTCATAACCGGAAACACCATCAACGTACCCTTTCTTAAAACTACCGGAACGAACCAAAAACTGTCTCTTTTGCTTTAACTCCGAACCCCGATTAGAAGGGACCAGTACAGAAGTAGGATGTGCTGCCCTCTGATGGTCATGGCCCATTGCGTAAATATCAGCAACGGGGAACACCCTCTTGAGATCATCTACCTGGTTAATAGTAGCTCCTGCCAACTTGCCTCCTGCTTTACCATGACAGGCTACGATATACATCCTTATATCTCCGGTTGAATAATTACCTTTTAACCGTTTGCCAGTTGTATTATGAATCCTGATATTAACAGTTATGTGAGTGAGCCATCCAAGATAAGGAGCCTGCAACCGTTCTGCAAGATCCTCCGTAGCTGTCTTACCGTTTTTAAAAACCCAGTTATGATTGCCATCCAGCATACCTAAAAAACGACCTCTCATGAACGACATCTCGTTTGCTATCCTGCGGTTATCCCTGATGACAATATCATCGAACTTGTCTTTAGTCTGTTCATGCAGGGCTGAGTTATGTATTATCTTCTGCTCTTTAGATGATGCGAAATCATTGAAGTCACCCATACCGAGATACCAGGTCCTATCCTGCGGATATTTCTTACACCCGTCTAAGAACCAGCGCCACCGGTCAGTATCACACGAGGGAGTATCCCTGTGAGTATCGCCGAAGGGAATGAAATAAATCTCTTCACCCCATATATAGTCAATAAAAACCTCGTGAGTCTTAAATACTGTTTCCATAGTTTAAATTTTCGAGCTAATTTATTAATAATAAACTAACTGCAAAAATAAAGTTATTAACAGTTCTTTTTGCTATCTAAATATTGTTTACCAGTGATAAGAAAGACTACAAAGGGGACAGCGAACATAAAAGCGGTAGCACCACCGTTGATAATATCAAGCACAATAGCTGATCCCAAAACGAGGAAGGCCATTATCTTAGACCATGTGAGGTTAATAAATAATTTCATGGAGTGCAAAAATTACGATTGCTATAATAACAAGTATCAATAAACAGTCAAATATATTAGACATTAAGCTTTTAAATCCTGTATACAACTTATAGATAGTAGATATTTTCATAATATATGTAGTGTAAAGTTTTCTGGTAATATCTCAAGTAACCTATCCATTGTAACCCGTGAATTAAATACGTCAATATTCCCATCGTTATTAATATCCTGGAACCCTGCTCCTGGAAGGATACAACCCATAGTGTCAATCCTATGTCCGGCTGCATAGTTGCCTACATGGATGAGTATATCAGTTCTGCCCGGTACATCAAGAACATGGAAGCACTCGCCCTTAGTAGGTGAGTTATGCTTCTGAACAACATAAGCTCCTTCAGGTATGCAGGATGTATTTCTCTGGTTGCCGTTATCCGGAAGCTCAATAGTCTTGCATGAAAACATCGGATGCTCACCCTCCATTATCATCAGCATACCGAGTGTCTCATTCTTATAATAGCCTCTGCTTAATATTGCTTTCATCGTACCTTGATTGAATCACTCATTCCTCTGTCATTATATTTAACATAGCCTCCCCTTGTGACTTTAGATACTCCATCCATAAGACGTATCTCATTTTTTAATGACTCTTTTGTTTCTATTACTTTATTATTTACGCTCTTTGTCATCCCGTAAAAGGTAAATAGCGCAATAACAACCATGACAGCGACAGCCCCGACAATAAGCTTAGGATATTTCTTGACAAAATGATATTCCTCAAGATCCTTTTCAACACACTCCATCTTATCTTCTAATTTATTAACCCTGCTGTTTGTTTTGGTAGTCTGTTTCTCAATGGCCTCCAGTTTATCGTGCATATTATAAAACTGAGCATCTATGAGCTTTATCATACCTTCAAATTTTTCTTCAAGATACATCCTGTAATCTGGTTTATCTGTCATATCGTTTTGCTTTTATCTATTATTTAATTTTGATCCATACTGCTGAACTGCTATAATACGGGAATGTGCCTGAAGAAACCCTCACTAAAAACCAACCATTAGTATTCTTTGCACGGGAAGTCCAGAAACCAACATTGGCAGGCATCCCAAATATCCTGCTCCTGTTTATAGTAGCAAAAGTATCGTTTGTGGATAGCACCTCATTTTTAGCATTTACCAATGTAGCTATTGCCTCTCCGTCAGGCTCTAGTAATAGAAATACTGAAGGATCTGAAGTAGGATATATATTTTCAAATTCGCCTGTATCACCCAAGTCTTCTTCTACTACTTTATGTATACCATAATCCAAACCATCAGTACACCAGTAACAATACCCACCGGCAAAGCCAATTCCCGAAGCAAAGTATTTACTTAATTTAACATCCGTATATAAAGCCGTAACAGCCCATGAATCAGTACCGGGTGTATATTCGCAATCTAACCAGTGAATATTTGTTTCATCACCATTACCATCGCCTGTATGAACAAGATAATGGTTTTCGGATGTCTTCTGTGCATTATGAATATGGTTAGTACCAAGATCGGGCTCGCTGACTCTAAACTTATAAAAACTTTTTACAGTAGCAAAGTTATCTATTGTATACCATAAATTTATATTATCATCTTCTATGCCTTCATAAACGGAGTAATTACCCCAAACGATAGGATCACCGATAGCAGTATCCATAAATGATGCTGTTCCTATCTGTCCCCAGTTATCTTTAACAGAAGGGGAATAAGGATCACCGGCTACATCTTCCGCTGTTATTTCCGTAACAGTAGTAAGATTATTCGCTGATCTGTAAAACTTGGTTTTGCTTGCAAAAGCAATATCTCCATTGGCACATATATATCCGAATTGTGGCTCATCAAAATCTGCAACCTCATTTGAATAAGGGAAAGTAACACCACCATCAACAGAAAGATAAATAGTGCCAGAATCATGCTTAAGAACCCTGTCACCTCTTGCTACGATTATATTCTGCGAATCATACTTCCAATATATATAATCGTCCTCATAGGTATCTGAATAGACATAATCATTACAATATTCACTGATTATCTTTGAATATGCTGTCCCCGATATATTAGTCTCAAAAGACAATATCTCTTTTAATGTTTTTCTTGACTTATAGGAATAATCATCTACCAAAACAAAATTATGTCCCTTATGATTATCCTTGCCCCAGGCATTGAACAATAAATTATTTATCTCGGATATATGCCAGTATTTCTTGGTAGTAGAATCAGTGTCATCATAATATGTGTTTTCTGCTCTTGCGTAGTCTTCAAAATTATCTGTATCTGACCTGTCCCATGTAGAAAATGGAATATAGATAATAGAATTAGCAAGGTTATGATAATCAGAATCTCCTTCGTGTGCTAATACTTTCACCGTCCCATCGGGAATATCGGTATAGGTAAGCTCTGCACCGGCATCCGAATATGGTATATATATATCACCATCGCCACTATTATAATGGGTATATCCGACATTTAGACAATGCCTTGATCCAAAACTGCTATAAAGGAAATCAGAAGTACTTAAATTAGTTCCTGTTAAATGATAACTATTACCTGACAGATCAGGTTCATATAACCAGTATTCGCCTGTGCCTCCACATGTCCAGTGTGCTTTATGTGCTATTTGTAATGTGCGATTATATAAAGCCGTCTTTTGTGCTGTTGTCAATATATCCAGTATTATCCCACAATCTGAATACGATGCTTTTGATATGTATGATACAGCTGACCCAGCACTATTACTTCCTGCGTTGATATAAAATTCATACTGTGAGGCCATTGCCGAGAATGTGCCTGTATATGCTGCCGGATCGCCAATCTGAACATTATCTACATAAAAAGTTATTGTCAATGCTGTTTGGTTTATTTCCATCATTAATAAATGAGGTACACAGTCAGTGATGAGTGTTTCTGAATATATTAATTGCGCTCCCCCTGTTGGTTGTGCCTGACAAGCTAATTTATTATCAGTGTTGCACCAAAATCCATAACGACCATTTACATTACCGGCAGCCAGCTTACCTCCAAAATATCTTAATGCCCCACCTGTCTCATCTTCTCCCTTAACCCATTGGTAAAACGTAAATTTATTGTTTGCTGCTATATCCAAAGCACCCGAATCCACCAACTTTAAGTATTCATCCCCATCAGGCATAGATACATAAGGTAATAATATAGAACCATCATTTCCAAATTCATCAGGCAAGGACAATCCGCTTCTTCCTGTTATATGAACTCCTATATCCCTTGATGAAAAATAAGCATTCCATGAGAAATACTTACTATTAACAGGATGAACGGCTGGCCTGACAGCAGGTCTTACTATGTCTCTAATATTCCCCATAGTCGATACCTGCTTTAACGGTTCCACTTGTATAGTCACCGCTGGCTACACCTACCCTCCACTGGCAGTCGGTATAGTCTTCAATAACCTGACGGGTAGTCTCGGTAAAGGTATCATAGTCAGTCCATGAAGTATCACCTACCGGTTTAAACTGCAAGGTAACAGTAGCGGAAAAGGTGCCACGTATAGACATAAACATCTTACCAAGACGGTTGTCTCTTGAGCTAACAGTATCGGTATAATAACCTGAAGCCCCAGGAGCGGTATTTATTATAACGCTCTTGTAATTCTTGTCGTTTGATTTTCTATTTGCCATAGCTTTAATTATTTATTATTTTCTTCAATTATATCGAAACACTGTCCCATGATGAGCTGGTATTCAAATTTACCTATCAGCTTTTTCATGAGTGCTATCTCTTCAGTGACAAAATCAGTATTTCCCTTATGAACTTTTTTATATAGTTCATATTTCTCCATCTTCTTTTTTGTGTCTTCATCCTTTTCAGGAGCCAGAAGACAACGCTCTATTACATCCTTAAGGGTAATAACCGGGTTTAACGGCTTATCATCTATCCCTATAATCTGTGTGTTAGTCTTAATTTTCATGATTAGTAATTTTATAGTTCGAACCAATATTGATATACCCCATGATTAAAATACATCAGGGTCTTTGTTTCATTCTCATCAAGATCAAAGCTACCTACCAGTGAACCACTAATTATAATATCAAGATCATCACCATCGATAGTAAAAGTTCCTTTAGTGGGATTAAAAAATACAACAATAACATTCTCTCCTATTGCCTGTGATACTAATTCTGCTGAACTGGGTAGCGTAAGTGTCTTTGATACATCGGAGGCATTAAGATAATAGAATGGATAATCTATTGTAGAAAGATTAATATCACTCTCTACGGAATAACCCCATTTACTAAATAACCCATAAATCTGAAGATGTGAATATGCTGATATCATTCCTCTGTCCCCTGTCAGTCCGAGTGATACTGATCCTGATGTACCCCCAAACTCACAATATCCTTTAGCATAACAACTGCCATCATGCTTAACACGAAATTCAGCATTTGCAGGTGTATTATCTCCTGCCCACATAGCATAAGTAGCATCACCTGTAGTAGTAGCCAGTCCAATACCTGTGGATGTCATCTTGCCCGTTTCAATAACCCATCCGTTCGTACCTCCTATATATCCTGATGTAGCTACTATCTTACCAGATAAAAAAGCATTACTTGAATATAATCCAAATCCTGGGTTTGCCCCGACAATATCATATCCTGCTATCCCGTCAAGATTACCTATAAGGAGTTTAAGTGTTGCATTATCAAATGATGAGAAGTCTGCCCAGCTATCTATACCTGCGTGCATACGTATAAACGGACTATCAGCATCAGTGGCAGATAGATATATTATATTCTGAAGATCAGGATAAGTAACACCATCAGTATTGCCTATTGCTACTACTACATCACCGGCTTCAAAGGCACCGTTATCATCTACGGCAGGTGTCCATCCGGCAGCAGCCTTCATCGTAACATTAGCTCCAGTAACATCATCAACCTCACGTACTAATTGTTTTATTACTGTTGTCTTATCAATATCAAACTCCTGTAACAGAACTATTGCACCCTCAACAAATGGAACGGCTGAACTGCCGTCAGGATCTTCAAAAGTCATAACTTCTGCACCCTGTGTAGCATCTGAAATAGCTGATATCTTACCGCCTCCAGAACCCATGACAATACCGCCATCCTGATAACGGAGCTGGTTAATAATCATCTCATAGACATTAAGAGCTCCACGCACACGCATACTCTCAAATTCAGCTGCACCTGCTGCTGTAATCTGCCAGTTAGTACCATCCCATCCTGAAGTAAAATTAGGTTGATATAATTCACCTGAACTACTAATGGTAATTTTAGGAGTGGCATCTGTATAAAACTTCATTGTATCATCGTCATGGTCATACCTTACATAACCAGCAAATTCACTTTCAGGATCAGCAAACATAATACCTGCCACAGCATCATTTGGTGTCAGTAAAGAAAGAATATTTGTACCACTATCTTCAATAATTAAATTAGTTAAAGCGTTTTCTGATGCTCCACTGGCTCCGGCATATACGTGCAATTTTTTGGAAGGAGCATCTGTACCAATACCTACATTACATCCTGTTATTTCAAGATAGTTATTACTATCATCAAAAGTTAATAAAGGACCTGCTGCCTGTCCTATGCTTCCTCCATCATTGATAAGCATCTGTCCTGCAAACTGCATCCCGGTATTATCAATAAGTAATACTGCTGTTCCTCCAGTTGCAGTATTAGCACCATATCTAAATGAAGCTATGTCAGCAGACGATGTATTTACATATAAAGCATAATTTGCACTATCTCTATAAATAAAAGAATAGTCTGTAGTGGTCCCATTCGTCCTTAAAGCTCCTCCTGTGATAATTCCTGTTGCTGTGATTGCTGCTGCTCCTACCGTCCCTGTAAATGTAGGACTAATAGCTCTCGCTGCGGATCCTGTTCCTGTCGTTGCCAGATAAGTAAGATCACCGGCAGCATCTGAGATAAGTATCTTATTAACTCCTGCACCGGTAGTAACTTTAAGAGCTGGTGTGGTTACCTTAGTAGTAAACGTAGGGTTATCAACAGGTGCTTTAAGGTTAAGAGCTGCTGTCAGATCAGCCTGGTCAGCCATAGTGCCAGTGATAGTACCCCAATAAGTATCTCCTGTAACACCCTCTGAGATGACAACAGGCTGCGTATTAGTGGCATCCTCACCATCGATGCTTGTGAGCTTACTCTGGATAAATGTCATAGTAGCATCAGTATCGAGCCTCTCAAGTAAATGAAGGTTTATCCACTGGGTGCGAAATGACTTATCATAACTTAAAATAGTATAGTTCTTACTGTTTAGCTGTATGATATTATGAGGGAAGATATTATCGCCCGGGTCCTTAACAGATAAAATAATATGCTCAAGATAATCCTGTCGCATACTAAGATAATCTAATGCCCTCAGCCGTAATAGCCATGTATCATCATTATGACCATAGCGATCCCATTCTTCAGTGTTTAACCCTCCATATATGAGAGCTGCCATATCATTAGGGTTGAAGCTATCCCCAAAAAACATATCTATCGTCTCATCAACCACCTTACCTTTAGTCGATATGGCACGGTAATAGTCATCAAGAGTAATATCCGTAAAGGTAGCCTCTTCAAGAGCCACTATCTTAACCAGTGATACATCTCTTATATATGCCTCTTCTGAATAAGGAGCGGAGGCATGATCGCTCTCGACCATGATGATCTGTATGTTATAATCACCATCTTCATCTACCTTAAAGACATCGCTGTTAGGTGATTCAAACCACTGCCACGGATCAGTCATGCCATATTCCCAGTGTGACTGGGTACCGGAAGGCTTTACGACATTGACATAAAACTTAGGTATGTTAAGAAAATCAGTAAGGGTAAGATCAGCTCTATACTGAAATTTGAGTTTAATATAATCAGCTTCGGTGTCTTTAGTAAGAGCAATATCTGAAGATAGAGTAATAACACGATGACCTTCATTATCATCTGTTATATAACAATGGAGCTGCGTATTACCGTCTTCAGCCACCGGATCATCAGGAGTGAAGTCTGTTAAATCCCACGGACCGGCACCAGAGAAATCATCAAGATCGGCAACGAGATAATCACCCAGCGAGCCGTTAAGCAACCTGATACTCATCTCCTTGACCGGAGATAACATCGACAGCTCTGCTCCCCGTTTATATGTATAACTGTCTATATTAACAATATCGTCAGCTGGCAGACAGTTCTGGAATACCCTGTTCCATGTATATGTATAATCCTCTGAATCATTCTCCCTCCTGTGCTGTATGCGGTATTCGCCTGCAATCTGCATCATAGTACAGTTATAAGGCTCAAGGACCTTCTCAATGACTGTCAGGCAATCATCAACGACTGTCTTGCCTGATTGATATTTAATAAACCTCCTGCAATCATGCGATACATCCTGCAATGGGTTATCATTAGCACCTTCCCCGGTATGCTTGGTACCAAGCTTGATGACAAATGGAAATTCAAACTGGCTATCCTGGTTAAGATAATTGAGTGCCAGACGTATAATATATAAACCTGTCAGACGTTCAGTATATAAAGCCCCGGCAGTAGTGCGGAAATCATAATTAGCAAGGTCTTTAAGACCATCACTGGCTGAGAGATAAATATGTACGTTAGCATCAAATACACTCTTATAGATATTCTCAGGCTGTAAATAACCCTGCCATATAAGATCAGTAGTATCATCATTATAGAACTTAACTATATGTTCACGGTATTCGCTTTCAAGGAGTGCATCATAATCAGCTTCATTATTATGCTTAATAAGCACAAACTCAAAAAATATCTCTGAACCTATAACACATTTATATTCCCCTTTACTTTGTGATAACGTCCTGTAATGGAGCGGATCGGCACTCATCTTGTCAGGAGTAATGACCGGTCCCCCTGCTTCGGAGAGTATATCCACACGGTAAGTAGTAGGTACTACCTTTCCCTGCTGAAACTTCTTGCTATATTTTACTGCAAATGCCATTAATAATTATTGTCATTATGATATTTAGCCTCATTAAGAATAAAGAGAAGATCGCCACGGCTTACCCTTGCTGTCAGCGTTCCTCCTGTTGATCCTATTCCCATCTGTTGTAATTGTCTTGCTGTTCCTATATATTCCGGGTTAGTACGGCTTATCCCTGCTGCCTCTCCAACGAGAGCCATAGTAGGACCCGATACTGCCCCTCCTTCTGCAAAATTCGGAATGATAGAGTTAAATAATGCTGCTGCTGCTCCTCCTGCTATGCCTGCTGCTACGATATTAAAAGGAAACGGTACTTTTACTAATGCCCCTTTTACTGCTGTGGCAATACCCTGTGCTATCTCTGCTGCTATTATCCTCTTTGCTGTCTGAACGGCTATTTTTGCAAATTCCTTTAGTGAGTTGGCACCATCAGCCGATGACTGCATCAATATATCTGCAAAAGCTACGGCTGCCTCCTGTGTGCTGGTATATTGTGTTGAAATATCTTTCAGGCTCTCAGTAATGGAATTATTCCATGCCTCTAAGTCCTCAAGCATCTTAGGATCAGATATAAAATCAGGAGGAGTAAACTCAGATGATAAGCCTATAAGGTTCTGAAGCGGTATGAATGACTGTGCTATACCTGCAACCATATCATCCAACAGGCTATTATAAGCTGCCAGCTCATCGTTCATAGAACCAAAATTCTCTGATAGATGATCTACTACCGGTCCCTGTTCTATGAGTGTTGAATTAATACCTTCCTGGCTCCTTATCAGTCCGGCAGTCTGGTCAAGTGCTTCCCGTCCTACCTTTGTAAACCTACCCCATCTAAGAAGAAACTTATCCCAGTTACTGAGGCTTTCACTGCCCATCACCGTATTAAGATCATCAATCTGGTCTGTCAGCCTCAGGATAGCATCCTTCAGTGAATAGATAGTATCTTTATATGCTTTTGTCTCAAGTGATGTCTTGCCTACTACCTCTTTCAGATCACCCCATATATTCTTTAGCTGTGTTAGTGATCCTGTACCTACCTCTGCTGCTGCCTGTGCCTGTCCTCCTACCTGCTTGTTAAGAGCTGCAATAGCTGACTCAAGGCGCTCAGAGCTTCCCACGGCTCCTGTTATTTCAATGCCATAACGTGATAGCGCATTTGTACTTGATCCTACTGACTTAGCAACAAGATCGGCTGCCGTGACAAGATTACCTCCAAACTTAGCCTGTGCCAGATCCTGTACCAGAGGCAATAAACGCTTTATGCCTTTCTCATCCTGACCAAGCAGCTGTGCCAGACGGGAGGCTCCCTCTATCGTCTGCTCATCACCAAAGAGAGTAGTCTTCTGAAGCTCCTGAGCCTGTCTTATTATGTTTTTCTGTATGTCTTCCCTGCCTTTGAGTGCTACGAGCAATGACTCTTCTGCCTTTGCCTGTACGTCATAAGCTGCTACTGCTGTGGATATGAAATTTTTAATACCCTGGACGATCTTAGAAAAACCCCATGCACCAACAAGCATCTTACCGTAGCTTACCATCTTATCGGTAAAACTCTTGGCTGCCTGCTCTGATTGCTTTGTCTTATTCTTAAAATCAGAGTTGTCCGCTGTGATCTTCGCCTTTAGTTCCTTATCCATCGCTTGCCTCTTTTTAGTTTACCATATTTCTGCCATATATCATCAAGCTCCTCAGATGTTATCTCACACCGATCAATACCTATCGGCATATAAGCATCTATGCTGGTTGTGCTTTTCGTCCCTTTGCGCCATACCTCGTAAGCTATTATCCGAAACTTGCGCCATGTATCTTCCTCTTTTACCCGTTCTGCCTGTAGCATACGGTGTATCTGTGCAAAGGAAAGCCTTAATAGCTCTTCCTCTTTCAGTCCTGTTCGCCATCCGGCAATGAAGATTTCGTCCCATCCGATACTTTTTTTTTATCATTCTTACCCTCCGGCCCCCGTGTGGAAGCCATAGCAATGACTATCTTATCCCAGTCACCTTTAGGCATCTGGTTGATAAACTTCTTCATCCGTTCATAGCTCATCCGGGGCCTGTGATAATGATACATACAATATGACCTGTATGCACACCATACCCATGATGGTATATATTCCTGCTTATCAATCTTGTCGATATCTTCCAGTGCTACACCATGTTGTTCGCAGAGAAGGAATACCGATAAGGCATCAAAACGGAATCCCCGTTTGCGCCATCTGCCTACCTCTGCTATCATTACGATATCTCTCCGGTGCCTATAAAGCTGACTGCTACCTCAACATAACTGCCTGCGGTGCCTCCGGTAGGTGACAGGTTAGTGAGATAACCAAGACCTGACCATGACACACCTGTCTCCAGCTCTGCGGTAAGAGTAAGCTCTGATTGATTGAGATAAGCATCCATCAGGTCATCATAATCAGCACCTGAAGCAACTGCATTATCATACCACATAGAACCGCTAACATCCCATCCGTTAAGGGTAGGGAGGTTCTCCTTCCAGTTACCGCTATCAGCATCTGTTACCTCTTCGGTGTCAGTGTTGAAGTTAAAAGTCAGTTCTTTAGTAGCCATCAGCAGATCAGCTCCCAAATAAACCCGTACATTGTTACCTTTAATCTTTGCCATCGTTTTTAAATTTAAGTTACAAATTCATCTATCATCGTTCTTATTGTTAAGACCTTTATTATATATATCTTATTACCATCAAAATAGTTCTGGTAGTTAAGTGCCTGAAACCAGCATCCAAAATCAATAAAATCATCCATCAGTATGTGTGCTGCCCTGTCTTCTACAGTCACCCCTCTTGTTATAAGCAGTTCCATGACTGAGTTCATTATCGTATCGCTCTGTAACGAACCAAACTCTCCCGGATCACCTTTATATGAAGTAACCACCTGTATGTCTGTCACCACCTCCTGTGAGAAAACATCATCATCACGTACAAGAGTAGATGACATACCCATTATCTGTATATAAGGGGTAGCCTGCTCTGCCGGTGCATATTCCATGACAGGTACGGCACTGCCTCCATAAGTGATAGTGCTTAATACTTCATACAGCCCTTTGCGATATTGATAAAAACAGTCTTTCATTGGTTAAGTACTTTTTTTATTTTGTCATCACAATCCTGAAAAAACTTATTCTTTTCAGCATCCATAGCAGGATATAAAAATGGTTGCGCCTTTGTGTTCACCTGACGTATTCCTTTACCTTTGAACTGCATGGCATAATCAGTCAGTTCCGGAGGTACATTTACCTTATTACCTGTACCAAACTCCCTGTAAGGTGCATATTCAGCATTGGCAATAACCTCACCTGTCAAATCTTTTATCTCAGGATGGATGCTATTTCTTAATAATCCCTTATCCACAGGAGCAAGTCTTTTTGCAGCAAGGCTCACATTACGGGTATGCACACCAATAACACCCTTGAGTTCCCTCTCAAGATCCTCACGACATTTTTTTAATGCCTTGTCAAAATTGCCTTTAAACTCATACTTTATTTTCATCGCTGCATATTAGCTTAGTATAGTATTTGCCTATCTCAATACCCTGGATGACCATTGTCTTATTGCCATAGATACCCTCATAACCAATTATATACTTACGGTCCGGCTCACGTTCAAAATCGGTGCGTATCCATATCTCATATCCCTGTGTGCCTGTCAATGACTGAAACTGCATAGCCATTGATCCGGATAATGGCTTTACATTACCCCACATCCATGTTACCTCAGTAAGCACCCCGGGTGTCCTGCCTCCTGCACCATCACTGGCACTTGACCGCTCATAAAATATTATCTTGCTCTCTAATTTCATAATGCCATTGGTTGACGGGTGTTAGCCTGTATAAGTCTTCTTATCTCTCCCGGTAGTGGCACTGCCAGATCATCTATGTCAAACCAGAACTTGATAAGCATGATGATGAGCCTCTTAACATCTGCCGGGCAGTCCTCATTGCCTCCTGTGTAAGTATATGTATATACATAATTACCATAATCATCCTCTGCGTATTCATCCTCCAGGTCAGAGACAGGACCGAAAGGCAGCTCCCATTCTTCCAGCTCTATATCAGAGACTACCTCTATCTCACGTTCCGATACTGACATATCGAGTGCTTTCTCTATGTATGTACGTGCATCGGATATCATAGTCTCAAGGTCATCATCATGACCGGTGCCTGTTATCCTTAGTGCCTTTTTAACCTCTTCGAGTGTTACAGGCTCCTCAGTAATATCGGTTGTAAATGTTATTTTCATAGCTCTATATTTATTGCTTCTAAAACCTCTTCATTGACAGCTCTTACATGACCTTTCTGTAATAACCTCTGATAAGCAGGGTAAGGTATCTTCTTACGCTCACCTTGTTTATACAACCTGGCATAGCTCTTTAAAAACTCAACTTCTATCTTTTCCATCCTGCGGTGTACCTCAAGACCTGAGACAGTTTTATTTTTCAATAATCTGTCAATAATATCAATAGGTAACCCTATGTCAAAGATTGTCTTGTCAGTCTTAACAAAAGGAGGCTGCGGATGACTAAAATGTCTTACACGATTAAGGCTTACTGTATTAGCTCCGGTAGTAGCTACACAGGCATATTTAGCCTGATCTATGTATTTATCTTTAACATATCCGCTCATCCATTTATGTATACCTTTATTGATCTTAGGATCGGGCATTGACCTTACAATATCAGTACGAAGGGCTATATTAAAGCCTGTCTTCCACTGTTTATGTGTAATGCGATAATCATACAGGATGAGCTTGCGATCCTTGATATAGAAATGCCATGCAAAACGTGTATCATACCACGGCTTATCACCTATCAGGTCAACAGTACACTGCACCCTCCCCGGATGTGTATAGTCATCAGAATCATGCAGGATGAGTATATCACCACGCGCCTTAGATGCTATCTGCTTCCATTTGGTTGACAGGTTGACCCTGCGACCATTATTGATATATACTATCCTCTGGCATCCTGCATCTTTGAGCCTGTCTTTATAGCTGTTAAGATAATCCTCACCGATAGACAGGTCGCCCGGGCATTCATGAACAATATATTCCCACGGTGTTTCTGTCTCCTGGCGGCATAGGCTCTCAATAGACAGCCAGAAGATATCCCTGTTATTCCAGGTAGGGGTGCCAACGCTCACCAGCCCTGTTTTGATATCTTTATTTTCTATTATCTCTATCTTTTTAAGATTAGGATTCTTTACTTCAATAGCAGGCACACGACCATGATTATTGCTCTTGCCCTGTATCCCTGTAAGAATCTTATTTACCCATTTGACTTCAAGTTTCTTTGACAGGTAGTCAATAACATTAAAATCACTTGCCGGCATAGCTTTCCACGGGACGGGCAGATGCTTTGAATGAAATAGTATGCCTATACCCGATACCTGTCCTTTTTTGATGACCTTGCCAAAATGCTTATCATTAGGAGCCGTCCATGTATTAATCTGTACCTTCCATATTAAAAGCTGGTTCTCATTATCTATCTCATCGACTATCTCCTGCAAGGAAGTAGGACTCATAAACTTATCATCATCATCAAGATACATGACCCAGCCTGTCTTGACATATTTACCCAGGTCATTAAGATGCAGGTTCCACGGTAGGAACTTACCCTCTTTCTTTGTCAGCCTGATAGCATCGGGATAATACGGACATTCAACCTCTGATCCTACTATATGGTTGATCTTCATTGACCGGTCATTGAACTTGCCCTCTCCTTTTATGTATGTCTGTGAAAGAATACTATCCCTGCAAACTTTAAAGCTGTTAGGACGTTTAAAAGTGCGTGTCAGGATGTTAATAACCGGATCGGTATTACGCTCACTGATCCAATTATGATCTTCGTCATATAATTGCATATTGCCTACTTTTGTTATTCCCTTACGTTTAAGCCTTGCATTGGTAACACTATTTTTATGCTGTACCCAGCGAGCCATACCATCAGGCAGCTTAAATACCTTATCGGCATATTTCCACAACGCCCCGTGAGAGCCTTTATAGATAGGATATTTAGGATTCTTCTGGCATAGTGTGGCAAACATACTTATCCGTCTCTCATGATAAGGAGCCACCTGTTCCAGTGTTTTTGAAGGCCATAGCATCTTGACGGGTTGTGCAAATATCACAAATGAATCATACTTGTCTATGTTAGCCTTATATATCTTCTGTATCTCTGCTATATAACCTGGTGCTATCCAGTCATCAATATCAACACGGCTCTGTAAAGTATATTGTCCTTTATTAGCCTCTTCCCGGAACTGCTCTATGCCACCCGTGAAAGGGGTAAAATCCATACCTATACGTTTCTTGATATAATCAACATGATCTGCCTTACATAATATGCCAAACTCAAAATCCTTGCAGGTCTGCGATCTTAAAGCAGGTATAAATGTCTTTAGTGCAACATCAATATATTTATCCATCAATGTGATGGAATCAAACCAGAGCCGTGTAATTAAGATATGTTTCATAATCTCTTTCTTTGTCTTGTGGCACGGTATTGATGATACACCCTGCTCATATTTATATTAATAACTGTCATCTTACCATCTATATCTGCCATGTCTTCATTTGAATATTGTAAATTCTGTTAAGTCCCTATATCCTTCCCCGTCACCCTCATCCTGATCGGGATTATATCTATCTATATTCTGCATCAATGCCAGTCCCCTTGCCGCCTGTTCCGGTGTCATATACATATTCCATCCCAGCATCTGTATGTCATCACGTTTATAACTAACCTCATGCCGTCCCTCATACCTAGCACAACGGAGCCATTCAACAGCAGGGAAGTTATCAGTCAGTATCATACCACCTTTGCCTATCTTCAGATGTTTCTTAATATGAAAACTAAGGCACATGAAAGAACCGGGGATATACATATCAGCAGTAAACCTTTTAGCTGAATCATATATCGGATATGGTGATAGCTGGTAGAGTCCTGACCACTGGATATCTTTAAAATATACTGTACCGCCTGCGTGTATCACTGACATTGGCACTGAGAGATATGTCTTCTTAGGCAATGTCACATCTTTAACCTCAAGGTACCTGCAACATAAGAACAGGGCATTAGTACAGCTATCCACAGATACAGCATACGGCGATCCGGCATAAGAGGCAACCTCCTCCTCAAACATTTTCACTATCTTATACGGGTTGTCTTTCATATACCCCACAGTTAAATATGTAATCAATAATACTTACCTTCTGATCGAAAGGCGGATAAAGTTGCTTATACTCATCATAATCATAACTCATCCACTCAACTTCAATGCCTTTCATGAGATTCATATCTATATAGTCTTTTGCAGCAGGACCGGAGAGATATCTATTAGCTCCACGCTGCCTGCATATATTAACTATCTTCTCTGTCTTATCACCAGTGATATGAAGTTCTGATGAATCAATCAGAGGTGTTGTTATGTTTAATAATCCACATATACCCTTAATGAAATGCAGGTTTATCTCACTCAAGAAATTATATGTTGCAGTAGCATACATAACATTAAAGAAATTCTTATATCTTTTAAAATAACTGGCATTCCTATAAAACTGCTCAATAGTTATCCAGTGCTTTACATTCCATAGCTTATCAGATATCACCGTCTCATTTATCTTCTGGCTAAGATGATGATATACAGGTATGGTGAGCCATTGAGTGCCTCGTGGTGTCTTGATGATATTACGGTTGCGCCAGTCGTTCTTGGTATACTGGCAACAGTCGTATATAATAAACTCATCCACACGGTTTATCATGTCAAAATATCCTCTCCACGGGATATAATTGCTTTGCATTATGGCAATGGTTTTCCCCATAGCTTTTCAAACCTATTAATCTTCATCTCTTCTTTAAAATCCTTCAGATAAGAGATATAATCATATCTTGGAACATAACCTAGATTCAATCTTGTCTTAATGATGTCCATGATATACCCTGCTGTCGGATAATCATCCTTATCGTAATTATATGAATAGCTGCCTCCAAAGATTTCTACTATACCTTTAACCTGGTTCTCCAAAGAAGTACCTATTCCTGTACCTGCATTGTATATACCCGGTTTATCTGATTCAAGGCATAGCTTTATTACTCTTGTAACATCTTTCACATAAAGAATATCACGTTCTATTGTAGGATCACCCCATATCTCAATATTCTCTCCGTGACAGGCATTATCGATCATCAGACGGTAGTTCTGCCAGAATAACCTGCCATTGAGATAATAATAAGGGTTGGGATGATATATATATACATTAGGCAGACGGATGGTGAAATTTTTAAAATAACATTTCTCAGCATAATGTGAGGCTATATTCATAGCTGCCGTCTTGCATATTGAATAAACAGAATGATCGTTATTCAGAGGGAACCTGCTTTCTGCATCTGCCGGTATAGGTATCCTACCCCACAGGTAAAACACATCGGAGAAACTCTGAAAACCGATATACTTTTCTGAGCCGGCTACATAATTAAAGATGTTCAGGTTTAATAGTGTATCAACATATTGCTGCGGATCATAACCTTTCATGCGTGCAGGCATCATAGCTGCCAGGTTGATGACAGCATACTTATCACCCGGTAGCTTCAGATAATCATCATCACGGGTTATGTCGCAACGTATATATTCAACACCAAGCTCTTTGAAGAAGCCATTATCGTCCCTTCTCCCTACTGCGACTATCTCATAATCGTTAAGAAGTTCAAGAACGGTATAAGAACCTATTCCCCCTGTTGCTCCAAAGATGATGACCTTTTTCATTGCCAGAAATCAACTTTTTTCCATTCAGATCCCGTATTAAAATAACCATCGACAAGAGAGTTTTGTATGGTGCCTATCTTCTTACTCTCCCTTTCAATATGTTCCATGATAGCCTCAAAATTCTTATACCCCTTGCAAAAGGGAGCATTAAGATTGCTTATTGTATATCGTCCCATATATCCAAGCTCGATAGCCGAAGTTATGCCTGCGGTTATTGAAGGCTTAAAATTGATAAAGCACTTATCGTAATAATTAACCTTAGTATCTTCAATAGTGCCACCAAGAAAACCTATCATGATCTTATGCTTGGTATGCCTTTCAAGTTTCTTAACCATACCATATCCGAGTATCTTTTTACGTCCCTCACTACCGAGATAGCAGTATATGTTTTCTCCAAGCTCATTAGGCTTAAACATTGAGAAATCTTTAATAGGGAACATGGCTTTTTTAGTCTTGAAAGCTACGTTGATACATTTATTGTACTCATTGGGATCAACCCTGTATTCTTCAATATTCATAGGGCTTAACTTCAGTATCACATCTTTTGCTATTACCTTTTTAATAGCAGGCATAGCCCTTCCTGTATGACATAATACCTTAAATCCGTTATGACTATTGATAGCTTCAACATCCCTGTCATTATACATACCAAAGAATATAGCAGGCTCCTCCTTATCATGATAAGGTTCAACAGACCAGTAATCGCAGAATCCCTGCTGAAAAAATCTTATTGCACTACTAAAATATACCTGTTTAATTTCCACGTTTTCTTATCTCTTCCTGTGCCAGCCTGATGGCTGTCTTACGCTGATCGTTTTTAATAATATCCAATAATTCCTCATCCGTGAGGCTTGTAAAATCAATCTTACTCACTGCCGTAATAGAAAAATCTTTCTTCTCTTTAGTAGGATAAAATGGAGTAAATTTCTCCTCTTTAGTCTCATAGGTATGCTTTTCCTCTTTTGCGACTATATCCTTAACCTCAACAGCCTGACCCCTTGCTATCAACTTATCTGCAAAATGTGAGGATATGCGATGCGTTGATCCTACGTCATAACTCTGTACCGGCTTTAGAAATTTTATTCTCTTTTTCATGATATTAAAATAAGGGGAGGGAGTTACCCTCCCCGGTTAAATTAAGAAGTAGGTCCGGTTGAAAGGACACAGATACCAGCAGGAAGGATACATACATATCCTACACGCTTGTGTATCCTCAGAGCAATCATATCCTGCTCTGCAAGATTGACCAGTGTATCATTATCATCATATACACTTGCCTGGTCGAGCAGCTTGATACGCAATCCCTGCTTGTCGCCATAAGCCACACACTTGGAGAGATTACCAAATATGATAAACGGCTCATCAGCATCACAGGTAAGGTCAGGATCGATGTCGCTCATGTCAGTAATGCCATAGAGGTCAGCCAGTGAAGGCATGGCTTCAGTCAGTACAACAGGGAATCCCCATATACTGCCTGGTGAACCCTGCCCCGGTGTCTGAACAATATAATTACCACGTGCATCACCTTCAGCTACTGCATCAGCTCTGCGAGCAGAGATAGCAGCCCATACCTGACGGTTCATGTAAAACTTAGCTCCCGGCACTGCACCCGTAGGTATAGCCACTGTCATGGCAAGCAGTGATTCAGGACGCATATTAAGAGGTCCTACACCAGCAGCCAGTGCCAGTCCAACTGTACCAGCTGTATTGATGATACCCGTCCACGGTGCGCCTGTTCCTGCGAAGAATTGATTATCTTCTTCTGCGGCGATAGCCTCGCCAATAAGTTGTGCAGCGAACGAGGTAAGATCAATAACAGTATCTTCTATAATCTCTTCAGTGAAGATGACCATAGCAGCCAGTTTCTTCAAAGTCTGTTGTACCCGGCTGATATAAGGCTTTGTCTTTGGTTTTTTCTCACCTTCATCAACCCAGTCAACAACTACGTTAGTAAGCAACGTAGGTATATACCTGCTGTTACCGGCACCTGCGAAAGGCAGATAACGGAACTCCCTGCGTGCCACACCGCCATCAGTCACGAAGCGGTTTACTTCAGCAAGTAACAGGTCAGGGACAAGATAACCACCCTGTGTATAGTCTTCACCCAGGTCACCTGCCGATTGTCCGGTAGCAGGACCTAAGTGCATGACAGGCTCAAGTGTCTTGAGTTCTTTCTCGACACTCTCCATCCCTTTAACATCTTTTTTCACTAAGGCACGTACCCACTGAGCATTAAGCTCACGTTCTTTCTTTGCCTTCTCTTCTTTACTCATCCCAACAGGATTAAGAGAGAACTCATGCAGCTTGATGAAGATAGCGTTGATCTGCTCCTGCATCTTCTCGTAGTTAAACTCACTCTTCAGCTCTTTAAGGGATGCCTCAAGATCAGCCTTGACCTTGTCAATATCCTCTTTTTTGCTGATGTTCTCACGTGATTTGACGAGTGCCTCATCCAAAGTCTTTAAGAACTTGAGATGCTCTTCATCGAACCCGTGGTCTTCAGGAATGTTGATATGTTTAAATTCATATTCCTTGTCTCCAACTTTAATTTTCATGATTAATAAATTTTTAATTGTGATATTCTTTTTCTCATCTCCTGTTTAGTTTTTAAAGTGGGTTGGCTCCCGGCCCCTTTCGGGGTGGGTAGTTGCTCCGGCTCCTTAGCTTCAGGATCATATTTGCTTAATAATTGTTGTATCTGTTTCAGTTGTATCTCAAGCAGCTCAAAAGCCTCATCGGAATAATTGCCTGATGAGAAAGCCTTACTTAATTTATCCAGCTGCTTGATCCAGTATTGCTGTTCCTCGATAGATTTAATAACAGGAGTGTTCATATTAGCTCCCCATTTATCCAATGAGGTAACCTCCCATAGTATGCCCTCTGTTATCTCACGCACATCGGCACCATCTACCTTGATATTATTTGAACTGACAATATCGAATCCGTGCGAGTGTTCAGTTATCAGCCCGTCTTCATACATCAGTAGTGTATCCCTGCCAACGGTATGCCTTCCCAGCTTGGAAGTGAAAAAGCCTCCTTTCTCATCTTCTGCCAGCTCCTGTACTACACCTGCACCCTCCCAGTGATTGAACAGGTGCTTGATGCGTGGCTTGACACTATTAGGGCCTCGCTCACTAATACTCTTTGTATAGGCACCCGGACGGATGATATCACCATCACTGTCTATTGACTGTGAGTTGAAATAATAAGCCTGGATAATCCTGTCCTTCAGGTTTACATCTTTTATCTCCGAACATGGCGCACCGTATTTAAACATCTTTTTCATGACTAATAACTATCTGGTTCAACAATAACTTCATAAGCACATCGGCAGTTAATAATATTTCCCGGACTGCCCTTTGGATCCCCGGGATATTCAAGAGGCTCGCCTCCTATATTAAATTCCTCATTATAGGAAACAGTTTGTCCATCAGCTGCCATATGGTCATCACGGCTTCTCTGATCGAAAGTGCTTATCCACACCTTCATCTTATTACCCGGCAGTTGTTCAGCTCCTACCTTAACACCCTCCGATGAGGCAGAGACAACCTCAGTGCGAGCTATACGCAGGGCCTTCCAGTGGTTTATCTCACCCTGCATACGGCTTATCTGACGTGCTATCTTATCCATACCCCATCCTTCAGTGATACCCTGGTCAACAGCTTTCTTTGCAATATTCTGTATGTCATCATAAGTGGTACGTATCACCCTGGTAATCTTATCACCTGTCCGTGTACGCACTGTCTCCAATATCTTTGACATCCACAGGTCTTCATCTATCGGATTGCCGGGAGTGATGACATCTTCATCATCTTTGCGTACCATATTACCACGGTACCCTTTCACTGTATCTCTTGCAAAAGCTATCCCCACTTTGATATAATATTTCTCATAAGCACTCTGAAATATTGAACTGTCAATCTGAAGGTCTTTTATCTTCCCGGTTATCTGCTCCGGTGTTGTCAGGTCTTTTATCTCTGCCATGACCTGCTTACGCACCTCTCCATACATACCTCCAAAGAGACGTTCCCCCATCCTTATATATGGCAATCGCTTTCTATTTATATCCTGCCATGTCATTGCCTTAATGTCTCAAGTTTATTATCTATCTTCTGAAAGCCCGAATCCACACCGTAGCCCATTGGTATCTTACCCATATCAGTCCACAGCACATCAGCCAGCGGATCATCGTAGTTATCATAGTTAGTGGCTGAGCGTTTTTCATTATCTGTTATCCAGGTCATGCCCTGAAGCGTCCTGCTTAGTTTCTCAAGGTCATCCTGAAGCTCGCTAATAGCCATGATATCATAATCAACAAAATATTGTTCACCAAAAGCCGTCTGAAACATGGTATTGAGCTTCTCACGCAGATGATCCATGTCCGGCATGACCGACATGGTGATGAGTGCCTTACGAGCCTCTTTCAGGTTATTGAGTGTTGAGGCATCGGATGAGAGTAAGGATGGATGGATATGAAAGACATTACATAAAACCTCTTTGTTATATTTGCGTGATTCCAGTGTTCCAAGATCAACAGGTGTCTCGCCTACCTTGATATAATTAAGAGGCGCACGGTTAAAAGCTATATTACCTTCCCCAGCCCTTGCTCTCTCAGTTGCTTTCTTGAGCTTTTTAAGCAACAGGTCACTCTGCTCTTTGCTGTATTCAATATCTGTACTCTCTATGCCTGTAAGGATGCCTTTGACACCCTCATTAGAAAAGCTCGCTACCTCATTATCCACACCTGTATTATCCGAGTTGATGATCTGTGATGCTGCCACCAGAGGAGATAATCCATATAGCTGTCTCCCGTCAATCTCAAACTTGGGATTAAAATATTTCCAGTGTAATACCTTTTCGGGAGGTATAATACCAGAAAAGAAATTATCTAACCGGTATCCCTTGATAGGCTGTATAGGTAACCCTCCCACTATCTTAACCTTATCGGCAGGAAGGGTAAAGAGTTGTAATATCTGATTACCTACCGTCTCATTAACCTGGTATAGATAAGCATCACCTGTCGTATCCCTGTATATGAACATAGCCTCCACTATATCCTGAAATGTCTGATCGGGATTAGACTGCTTTAATAGTTTTGTTATTGGAGTGTTATCAACCTCTTCCAGTGATTGCTCTTTTAGTATTATTGCTTTATGCAAGCTCCGTGTATCCGCCTTAGTTGTCATGCCACGATAGGCTCGTAGCTTCTGTGTATTCTTAATCTTATATACCAGCCAGGGTATGCCTTTTGCTGCACCGGCACGTAGTGTGAGTATAGAATAGACAATAGCATTGCGCATGAATGCTTTATCTATATAATCGGTCTTATTAATCAGTGGGTTGATGTTCTGGTTCCTGTTGATATAGCGGTACATCATCTGAGCGATCACCTGCCAGTCATCATTTGTCAGTTGATAGTCCTGTTTCTCCTTCCTGCGAAATATGTTCATAATACCCAGTTTTCTAATTTATGCTTAGTCAAAAACCAAAAGCCGTACCTGGCAGCATCAATACTGTGATTATAATCATCGATATATATCTTACTGCCTTTATCAATATAGATGTAGTTCTGAAGCTCTTTCTTGAGATTCTTTGATCGCTCAGTTATTATTATGTCGTAATCCAACATAGCTGTTATCCCTGCTGTTATGCTGCCAGGACCTTTCTCTGCCGGACGTATATTTATCTTATGCTCTTTACGTAACTCTTGTATAAGCCTGTCTTCTGCACTATCGCCTATTATAAGGTTATCACCTGTATGGTACCTGTTAAGCTCTGCTATCTTAGCGGTAGATAACCCGGAAAGGGCAAACAACTCATCCAGGTATAGCTTATGTTTATCTTTATCAACACCTATATGTACCAGGGTGGTAGGATCAACAGAGAAACCATAGTCCTGACCATAACACTGTAATGGTGCTGACTCATCAAACTCACCAATGGACCAGTTATCAAAAACCACCCCTTCAGCTGCGTTCATCCATTCACCAAGGAAACGGTTCTTATAGGCATCAACATTTCTCTGTTTTGTCTCTGTGGCTTTTTCAACAAATGACTGGTTGAGGTTAGATATATTCTGGAGGTAGGTAGTATGTATATAACAGGTGTTGTCTCTCTTCTCTTCAAACCACCGCTGGTATATCCAGTGGCTTGTATGAGTAGGGTTAAGCACTATGATAACACGGTTCTGTATCCCTACCTCTCTTACTGATTCATCTATCTTATCAAAGGTGCCTTCATCAATAAGCTCCTCCGCTTCATCCAAGACCCATGTAGTAACTCCCTGTATTGACTTCAGTGCTGCTGTCTGGTTGCCTGCACTTGTCTTGATGCCACGAAATAGAATCTTTGAACCGGTGTATTTATGTATTATCTCAGTCTTTGTTATCTCAAACTCACCAAGCAAACCCATCTTTTCCAGCTTGTCGATGAACTCCGGTATAATTGATATATGAGCTGATTGTAATGTAAAGCGTGTATATAGTATTACCTGCTGTTCACGTATTGCCAGATCACAAAGAAACGTAGCCAGTGCAAATGACTTACCAGAGCCACGACCTCCTGTCATAAGAAAGTACCTGCGCTGTTTCTCCTTCCACAGTGCTTCATAAGACTTATGTAAACTTATCTCAACCTCAGTCGCTATCATCTGTGAATCTTATTACCGGTATTATCTGCTTGCCATCGGAAGTGAGATCATGTGCATCCCTCCATCCCATATTCTTCAATACAAATATTGGCCCTGCTACATTATTACCCTGCGTTAATTCCTCGTAGTAACTCTCCATCCATAGCCTTGCTCTTTTTATAATGTAAGAAAACCCATCTCTTTTTCCATAATCATAAAATGACTGCCTATCCTCAAATCCAAGATAATAAGCAAGTCCGGAAATAGTTTTTTTCCCATCCTGCTGGAAATACTCATCTATCTTGATCTGGAGCTTTTCAGGATCATCAAATAGCGGAGGTCGTCCGCCTTCATTCTTCTTTTCTTTAGGTTCTGCCATCAGTTAGCCATTGTCCTGACATCAATAAACATGAAATACAAAGAGCCATGTCTGTATAAGATTGGCTCCCTGTTTAATATACGTCTGTGATCCGGTCTGATAAATAGCACATCAAAGTTGAACACCCATCTCTTGCTTGGATCTTGATCGTAATATACTTTCTTAATCTCAATCATTTATTAAGACTGAATAAAAATAACATTCTTCACCTATACAAATACCCAAAACAGACCAAATAAGGTTTTTAATTTGATTAAACTTTTCGGGATTATTAGATTTCATTGTTAATGTAGCAAAATAGTCCAGGTCATTAAAACATTTTGATTTTATATCCTCTTTTGAAATATCAACTTTTGATATTAATAATTTTCTTAGCCCTTTATACTCATCAATATAAGCAAGGATTAGTTTTGATGTACTCATAATAACTTGTCTATGGACCTTAAAGCATAACCTTCATAACCCATAAAATTCGGTTTTGGATAACCCGGGCCTCTATATTCAGATTTTACCAAATAATAGGAATGGCCATATTTCTGTATTATCTTTATCCCTCTATCATTCACGCTTTGACGTACTTTAATATTATCTTTTCTAAGTTTTTTTTGATAAATCTTTAAAGCTCGTTCTTTTACCTTTAGACTTTCACCTGATATTACCTCCATATTTTTATGATTAAAATTCAAATATATTATTAATTTGAATTATTAACAAACAATTATGGAATCACAACTTAAAAACTTTTACAAAAAGCCCTCCATTGCTGAAGGGCCATTCTGCAAAGATAATCTATTTCATATATCCATTAAAATAAATATTATCTACAAGATGCTCTGTTCTTAGGAGTGTTCTGTAATCATTAAGCTCATTCTTAGGCATAACCCTATTAATAGGAAGCTTAATATAAGATTCACCTTTGAGTAATATAGCATATTCAATAAACATAGCATTACCAGCCATAGTCTTTAATTCAGGATATTGGTTTTCTGGATTCATCTTATAGTTTTTAATTGTTCTCTCATCCACTTTGCACCTTCAATAAATCCTTCTCTTTTTTAGAATATACCTCATTAATCAGTTTATTCCTATATCGTATAAGTTTAGAAATAGCTTTTGAGATTTTTCCCTTTTTGAATTTACATTGTGCTATCGTCTTATCCAGTTCACTTAATTCTCTATTAAAATTATCCTCTCTTTCATGCAATTCCCTAATTGAGGCTTTTTTAAGTTCTATGATTTCTTTATGTGTTTTTGTTTTCTTTTTCATCTTTGTCTATTTTAGTTTATAAACTTTAAAATAATAATGACCTCCACGCAATGACTTAGTCCAGTATAGAGTAAAGAACATCTGGTTCTCCCTTAACGCCTGTATTATTTCTTCATTGCCAGACCAGCCCCATGTATGAAATTCAACATACCATATTCTTTTACCTCTTTTGCGGATAGGCTCACACCATCCAATAGATTCGATAAACTCCACTAATCCAAAAGGATCATGAATAGCATCCCATTCTCTGATTTGTTTTAAATCACTTTCGTCTGGATATTCTTTCATCTTTGTAGGTATTAATTATTTCAAGTATATCTTCGTACATCTTATTTAGTTTTACGATAATCTAATCCGCCATTTAATACATGATCTAATAATGCAGGTTTTTTTCTCATTTTAATTGTTTGTTCCAATGAAGGTCTGAACCATTCAAAAGTGGGTTTTTTATCAGTAGCAATATCTTTATAAAAACTACTATATGCTATATTACCGCATATCTCACATGTAAACATAGATGGTGTCACTCCTGCATCAATGTCTTTAGTCTTTGTTATATGTCTGCAAGTTTGACATACATAGCAATTAACCCTATTTGTTAAATCTATTTTATAATAATCATCTGTTTTAACTTTTTCCAGAAGTTTATTATATCTTCTTTTTATTTCGTTTATTGAGTACATCTTATTTAGTTTTATTTAATTCTTTATAATGTTTTTTGATATTCTTATCAGCTTCAATTCTTTGCTCCCGAACTTTATTATTGAAATCATCAGATATATTATCAGGTAAAAATTCATTCTGTTCATTAAATATGTATAATTCTTCTTGGCAGTTAGAACAAATACCACCACTTAATTTAGTTCCACAATTTTCACAGTATCCCATCTTATTTAGTTTTTAATTGTTATTCTGATTTATTATTCGATTCTTCTTTAATACCTGAATGTAGAAATTGTATTATTTGACTATCTCTATAACAAGTTAGTAATCCTACTATTTCAACATTGGATAATCCTTCTGCTTTAAAAGAAACAAGGTCTTTACCATTTTCTTCAATGTATTCTATAATTATAAATTTTCTTTTCATCTTTGTAGGTATTAATTATTTCCTGTTTTAGCTCTTATTGTGTAATATTACGTTTATAAGTAGTTATGCCCCATTTTAGGACACGATAAGCCAGAACTTTTCAGTTCCATATCTTTTATCAAGCTTACACCAATCATTATTTTCATCTGGTTCTGTACCTTTTGCACCAAACCAAAGCTCACCATTAATTAATTTAACTGATTGTTCTGGATTCCTATCAGCTGGATTCCATATTACACAACCATCTGTTATTTCCCTGCCTTTAACATCAAAAAAACGGGGCATAACAACGGCTATATTTAATGCCTTGTTATCTGGTGAATTTGAAGTTTCTTTTTTCATTGTAAATTTATTTTAAGTTTAAAAATTAGTGTTTCATTGGTCGGCACTAAACATAGCCAAACCGTTATTTGTAAAACTTCCTTAGAAATGTTGTTATCAGCACACTGGTCTTCTCCCTGTTCTTGTATCTCATATCTGCAAGCCTCTTTAGCGATAAGCATAATCTTTTGTAATTAGCCTTATTGACATCACAATTTGTGATCTCATCTTGTAACCTAGCATATTGCTTGTCATAAGCCTTTTTATTGAGTCTGTAAACAATCTTAGTAAGATTATAACAGTAAGCTAATAGTCCTACTGCTATTGAAGATATGATGAGGATTAGTGCTTTCATAACATTCTAACATTACCAAACGGTTGTGTTACTATACGTTCCCCGTCACCAAAAGGCTTCTTGTAATCATTAGTGAAAGGAGGGTCCTCAATAAGCTCCTGCACTTCTTTCATAACAGGTTCATCCAAAAAATAATCATTCTGCTGGTAGACCTCGTATTCCTGCGATAGCTTTTCCTTTAATATCCAACTGATCTCCTGTATCTCTGATCTGAATACCTTATCAGTATCAATGATATTATTCACATTCTTAATGGCATGAAAGGGACCGGTATGGTTTGCCATTGAGAACATAAGGGCCATGCTATCAAGAGACATGCTTGTAAACTTGCCAATGAAATATAAACATATCTGCCTTGGTTTTACTATTATATGCCTCCTGCATTTTGATCTCAGTAGCTTGTAGTTTGTATCGTAATATTCACAAACTACTTTGATGATCATGTCGGGTGTTAGTTCCGTATTCATTTCTTTTTCCATAATGTTCGTTTATCACCTGGGGTAACAGGCTCGTATTTTTCCCAAATATCCGTTTCACCTGAATTGAAACGATAAACAAGTTCTTTATAAGTTATCTCATCAGAAGCCTTTACTATCTTATTATCCCTGCTTGCCCATGTAACTAACCTACGCTTTATCTCAAATACCTTCTCAAGCTCAAAACGCATCTTAGTACCACTCTTGTTTTTCTCACACCAGTAATTGCAAAACTTATCAAGCATCTCTTTAGGATAATTATGAAGAAAAACTTCATCTCTGAATTTCTTCTCTCTCTTCTCTAATAACTCTTCTCTCTTATCTTTATTTTCATTTTCATTTTCATTTTCATTTTCATTTTCTAAAGGTATTACCGTGGTATTACCATGGTATTTATTTTTATCCCATCTTTTTTTAATATTTTCTCTCTGATGTTCACAAAATTTACTACGCTTTTCGCTTTCTAATAACATCCTCTTGTTCCAAAAATACCCATCTTCCTGATAAAATTTATTCCATATATCCTCATCCTTTCCCCCGCATATTTTTAACATATCCTTTTCTGTAAGTTTTCCATTCTGGTGTTGAAGACAAAGCAATATTATATATTTTCCCCTCTGCTCATCACTCATCAGGATAGTACCTGTTATAAAATCTTGTGTGTAAAATAATACTGCTGGATCTTTCACTTTAGAATTTTTTATCTATAATAAATGAATTTGGTACATCTGTAAAATATATATATTTAAAAGATGCTTTTGCCTTACCGTCCTTATTTTCGTTTAAATTCCATCTAAGTTTATTTTTATTAGTATAAATCACAAACTTTGTCCAATCTGTTAAAATATATTTTACAAATTCATCTTGATTTTTATTCAAATATCCACAAAAATAAAATTGCGAAGCAAGCTTAAACCAATCTCCCCTTTCTTCAGTCTTAAAATTTTGCATATATTCAATAGTGAGTGAAGCATATTTTGCATATTTAAAACTTAAGAATTTTTCCTGTCCATTTAATATCATTCCATTTGGCATCGTGATTGTTATATCAATACAAAATTTCTGATCTAAAATTAAATTATCATCTCTCTCATATCTCTTAATATCAATTAACCCCCAATTTTTTATATAAATAAGATCAGCTATTGGCCTCCCTTTTAATTCTTGCTTTCGTCTGCTATCATTTTCAAAATTATTCATAAACACATCCCCTATCAATACATATTTTAATTGCTTCACCATCAATATCAAATCCAATAGATTTACGCCCTAATTTTGCTGCTGTCAAAATTATTGTACCACTACCCGCAAAGGGGTCAACTATAAAATCACCTTCATTAGATGAGTTTTTAATCAATCTCTCAATTAATTCGATTGGTTTTTGCCATTTGTGATATCTATTTCCAATTCTACCATCTGGAGCATTCATAGTTTGACATGCATATTGTTCTTTTCCATCTGCAGGTTTGTTTATATTTGATGCATCCTTGCCTCTAAAATATAAACATATTTGATAATTGGAAGTATATTTGGTATTAGGTTGTCGTTGTCCTGTATTATTATAATTCCATATAAGAATTTGTTCTAAAATCATTTCTCCTTTATTTAAGTTAATATAGGCCAATACTTCTTCAGGTTCATTCCCAATAAAAACATAAGCCTGTCCAGTTGATTTTACTTTTTTAAGATATTTTGATATGTGTTCTGTGAAATCTCCATCCGTAAAATATGGAGGATCAGTAATCAATAAATCTATGGATTCTATTTCATTTATAATATTAAGACAATCAATTTGTTTTATGATTGCTTCTTCTTTTAAATATTCCTTAGTATTTTTAATATCCTTCTCTTTGCGTTCTTCTTTATTAATTTCTTTAGCAATGGATTTTGAACTTAAAGTAATATTTTTATCATTCTTAATTTTGTTTTTAATATTCTCAAATATCTTTGGTTTTTCTTTTTTGAACTTATTTATTTTTTTTGCCCTTGCAGATTCCTTCTTTGTTACTGGCATAGTTTTTAGAGGTTCCGTTTTGTTACCTCTACGATCTGATCTAATTCCATGTGGATAAAACTCATTGAGCCATTCGGCTTTTTTACATTCAACCTCAATATCAAATTCTCCTATCTCATCAATTTTATTTTTATTTGCTCCTTGTCGTTTTAATATAAATTGATATGCCTGAGCAGAATCACCAATAAGTTTTATTTGTTCAATAGTTTCTGCAAGAGCAAGTTCTTTTCTAAAGCTATCTATTTTTGCTAATTCACCCATATTATAAAATTAAGCCCCCCAGCAAACCAAGTAGGATGTTGCGAGCAAACCTTTCCTGGATTTACAGTCTGGGAGGCGATTATTAATTAAATTTAAACTTCTATTCATTGTACTCGCTTTTGTGAATACACAAATATATCACTTTGTTTATTTATATTCAAATAAAGTTATTAACAGTTAAAATAGCTTCTGTTGCATCTTATGAACCTCAAATCTCTTTTTGGCAGCCTCAAAATAATCCTTATCAATCTCACATCCCACAAACTCAGCTATACCAAAGTCATGAGCTGCAATGGCTGATGAGCCAGAGCCTAAATGAGTGTCTATGATTTTAAACTCAGGTTTAGTGTAGTTCTTGAGAAGCCATTTATAAAGCTTAATGGGTTTTTGTGTAGGATGTATTTTATCATTTGTAATATTATAAAATTTAAAACTTCTGTTTGCTTTATTAAATGATGTCCATGCCAATTCTCCATCTGAAAAACTCATCCCATCTGGAGTATGTTTCTCCCACCATATAACATGCCTAGATATGCCAAGTGGAAAATAATTTCCTCCCCATATTATTTGATCCTTAGATATTCGCCTTAATTCATTAAAATATGTCTTGCCTGGGATCACGGAATCCCATTTTTTTTCAATATGTCTTTTCCGTTGTCCTTTTTTAAGTCCCATGTTTAAATTAATATTTATCCCATATGGTGGATCAACAATAGCCAGATCGAAGTATTTATCAGGTACATCCTTCATATATTCCATGCAATCTATATTGAGAAGCGTAATCATTTCCCCTCCTCTGCTTTAAAAGGTATCCCGGTAGTATCACGTATGATGATGTCGTTGAGGTCTTTCACCACTCCTGCAAGCTTGGTGTTGATGGTCGATAGCTTCTCGTCCTGCTGGAGTGTGTCGTTGCATCCCTCCAAGAGTACCATCGCTTTGCTATAAAGCTCTTTTATGTCTTTTATTTTCTCTTTCATGCTATAAACTTTTTTCTGTTTCCTGCTAAAAAACAATGATGTATGTATTGAAACTCTGCCTTACTAATATACTGTTTGGAGGCATGGGCCATCGAATGATGTTTTACACAAAGGCACATAAGATTCTCAATAACATCTTTGTCTTTACCCCTGCCGTAGATGTGATGTATCTGGAGGTTCTGTATATAGTCCTGCTTGGTACAGGCTTCACACTGCCATATATCCTGCTCTCCGATATCAAAATACTTCATATATATCTTGCAGTGCTTAGTCATCGTGCCATAAATTTTGCGATCCAATGGATATGTATTCTTGGAATAGGATAAGCACTCCATCTTGAATACTTCCAAATTCTTACATACCATTTGATGTACTTTATAATCTTCATCTGTAGCATACTAGGCTTCCGTATTCATCGTAGGTATGCAAATCATGTCCGCATTTAGGACAGCGTATATCCTCCTCCGGCTCGTTATGTTGCTCGGGAGGCTGGGCAGGGAGGATGAAGATTGTATTATGATAACAAAGTGGTAGTTTCATTTTTGCAGGAGTTTTAAGATATCACCAGTGAGAGTGTTTATCTCGTTCTGCTTGCTATTCTCATCCCATAATGTTCTAAGGGACCTGGATAATGTTTCTATCCTTTCATTAGCACCATTAACCTTGTTTTCAAGGTCATCAATGCGATCCTGTAATTCTTGTATCTGTTTTTCCATTACATGAAGTTTTATGGTAGTTTCTTTTTCCAGTGATTAATCATAATCTCATATTTGGCATTGTAGTAGTCATTAAAGACTTCGTACCCTTCCTTATTGATTTCCCAGTTGCGATATAGTACTCCCCTAAGTCTTTGTGCAGGAGATTTACCCATATCATTAAAATCAATCTTTATCTTATCCATTTCCTCAAGTTCATGAGATGCGAAAGGATCAGGAGCAAATGCCAGGACTCCTACCTTTGTAGAACCATAATGAATATTAGCAACTTGCTCTGGACTTAACTCTCCTGTTTCAAAGGTTATCTTAAACCCTTTATCTTTCATCTTGCCGTAGGTAACAAGTTCGGCTGGTATCTGGAATGTTTTCATTAGTAAGGCAATTCATCATCAGGTACATCTCCACTATTGACATATCCCGGCAGTTCATCCGGATCAGACATAGACTTAACAGCTCTCTTTTCGCCTTTCTTCCATTCACCATGTAAAGCGTTGCCGTTTATCTCTGTCATATAAACTGTGATGCCGTCTTTGTTTTCGTAGGTCCGGTAGCTTATCTCACCTTCGATAATAACAGAACTGCCCTTAGTAATATATTTTTCACAAAGATCTGCCAATTTATTCCACACCAAAATATTGTGCCATTGCGTCTCGGTTACTTTTTCACCGGATGAGTTCTTATATACTTTATTGGTAGCAAGGCTGAACTTAGCAACCTTATTACCTGATTCGAGGGTTCTGACATCGGGATCTTTCCCGACATTGCCATGTAAAAAACATCTATTCATAATAATCGTATTTGTTATATATTTCTAATTTCTCTTTCACCTGTTCAATAAGAATATCGAGCCTACGTTCAAACTCTTTGAATAGCTCGATATCAGGATATACCCGAATGATAAAAGGCTTCATCCCTTCCACGTAACTCATGAAATCACAGTATTCTAATCCTGTAACAAATAGCTGTCCCTGTACCTGGTAGCGATATTCTGCCGGTAACTTGTTAGCTTCTATATATCCTAAATGGGTTTTCATCAGGGGACATTTGATCTCAAGGATGCCGTAATAAGGCTGATCGGTAGGCAATAGTCCATCGGGAGAAATACCAATCCAATCATGATATTTATTGTCCTCATCGGGAGTGATAAAGCCTATCGTATCTACATCTATATCGAAAATAGTCTTGTATTCTTCCCTTGCGATAGGCTCTGTCTGGATGCCATGTTCCATAATAGCATTAGAGTAGGATTCCTCTGCTCTCCCTGTGATGATCTCACAGGCTATGTTAGTAACAAGGTCTTTGTAAGTGGCAGTAGATTCCCCGGCTACGAGTAACTTAAATCGTGTTCCTGTTACCCTTCCGCACCTAATCTCATGCCATGCCTCAGACTGTTGTTCAATGTTATGCAGTATCATGACGAAAGGTTTTTATCGGCTTCAAACATCCAGTCAACCATACACTGAGCTTCGGCATACATCTGCTCAAGGTCAATCTTACCGGCTACAACAAGGTCCTTAGAGTATGCCATAGCGAATCCTGAGTATTTGGATTGTTCCCTGTTTAATGCTTTGCCGTAGTTGGATTGTTTATTTGCCCTTATTGGCTTTACAACAAGATAACTGCCATTTTGTGATGTTCGTTTTTCTTCAGTAAATTCAGCCTCCTGTCCGGGTACAAAATAGTTCTGGCCTTTATTCTTAGTGTAATAATAGGCCGTCTTATTGTTATAGGTTACTTTAAAAGAGTATACTCCGGAATCTAACTCCTTATTGAATTTAACGTCTTTAATTAGTTCTTTCATAGTAGTCTTATTTATATTCAATAAACTTTTTGTCTTTTAATGTATACCATGTATCAGCCTTTAGTTTCTTGCCATCTATTTTGGCTGATTTAACACAAATAACTATCCCTTCATTATCATATTCAGCAAGTACTATCCATGTTCCTTTAATGCCTTTTACTTTATTATTATATCCTATCCCTGCACATATTGAATTTTCCCCTGAGGCTGCTAACTTGCTGTAATCTCCTGAGGCTGCTAACTTGCTGGAATCTCCTGAGGCTGCTAACTTGCTGGAATATCCTGAGGCTGCTAACTTGCTGGAATATCCTGAGGCTGCTAACTTGCTGGAATCTCCTGAGGCTGCTAACTTGCTGGAATATCCTGAGGCTGCTAACTTGCTGGAATATCCTGAGGCTGCTAACTTGCTGTAATCTCCTGAGGCTGCTAACTGGCTGGAATATCCTGAGGCTGCTAACTGGCTGGAATCTCCTGAGGCTGCTAACTGGCTGGAATCTCCTGGGGCTGCTAACTGGCTGGAATCTCCTGAGGCTGCTAACTGGCTGGAATATCCTGAGGCTGCTAACTTGCTGTAATCTCCTGAGGCTGCTAACTTGCTGGAATATCCTGAGGCTGCTAACTGGCTGGAATCTCCTGAGGCTGCTAACTTGCTGTAATCTCCTGAGGCTGCTAACTGGCTG
>Ga0272441_10002369_pt1 | contig 38154 bp, 37 predicted proteins | sample SSMProp6N_FD_193582 | JGI IMG/M metagenome (GOLD analysis project Ga0272441, IMG submission 193582) | Marine sediment archaeal communities from Little Sippewissett salt marsh, Falmouth, MA, United States - SSM-Prop-6N | ecosystem: Environmental > Aquatic > Marine > Wetlands > Sediment ... | reverse complement strand
GAACATTCTGAAAGTTGATAAATGCAAACCATTCGAAAGGATGGGACGCAAAGCAATGGGTCTAAAGTGCAAAGCACAAGGGCAGCCAGGCTCCCGACTTTTTTTTATTTTTTAATTCCATGCTTTACTAAAATGCCTTCAACTTTACTCTGACAAATTCAAACAAATGAACCATGCCAAAGTGAATGGAGGGCAAAATGAAAACAATGGGAAAAAAAATATTTATCTTAATTACAATACTGACCATATCTCTTATATTCACCTCTTGTAATGGGATAGTTACTCCAGAACTCCCAATTGGAATAGATGAATCTATAAGTAAGGTTGAGGAAATTGAATATGTTTATCTTGATGTTCCTTATGAAAAATATGCGGGATACAATTGGTGTTTGCCTGCATCCGGCGCAATGGCATTAAAATATTTTGGGTTAAATATCAACCAAAACCAGATTGCCAGTCAAGTGATTAAAAACGGGAGCAGTTCTGTTTTTAGGTTTTTAACCTATGCTAATAATTTAGGATTTAATACTGAATATGCATGCAAGACCCTTGAAGAAATCAAAGAATTATTAAATGAAGAAATTCCATTAATTGCCGTGCAAAATTTTAGCATTAGTCTTTCTGCAAGCCATGCAAGAGTTATCATCGGTTATGATGACGAAAATCAGATGATATTTACTCATGACCCGACAATCGGAAAAGATTATACTTTGACTTATTCGGAATTCTTAGAATTGAATTTTAATAGTAACCCAACAAAATGTAAAGTTGTTATATTGCACATGGAAGAACTGGAAAATGATTTACTTGCCGCTATCAACACTGATAATTCTTAAATTATAACCATTATAATATCATTTTTTTACAAAGGAGGAAAAATCGTGAAAACTAAATATGATTTTTGTAAAATTGCACCATTTAAAGATAAATATATTGTAGAATATGGGCATAGTACCTATAATGGAAATATCTTACCTTCTCCAATTAAAATAGCAGATAGAGAATTTTCAACAGTAAAAAAAGCAGTTCGTTTTGCCAAAAAAATCGTTCCACCTGAATTTATTAAAAAAGAAAAATAATAAACAATTAATATGCTTCTTTTTAATTGGCTATACCGTTTATCTTACTATCAGATAATATATCAATATTATAATTGTAATTTATAAACTACTTCTTTTAATTTTCCCATATGAATTTTACCTAGAATTTAAATACTAATATGGATTTGACTTTTTTTATAAGTTATTTTTCTGCATTAAATATATTTTTCCATCAATATTTTTCGTACAATCCCATTTAAATTCCGAAATAGTAATATAGGTGTAATTGATCAGGATACAAAACAATTTTGTAAGATCTTTTTAAAAAAAGAGAAAAATTGTTCTAAAAAGAACTAAAAATAATTAAAGCATCATTTTACTCATCATTTATGGCAATAAAGTGACAGAAAGTAAATACAAAGGATTAAATCATTAACATGTGGAAAATTTATAAATGAAGCACGAAGTAATTTTTTATTTTTCCATTTTAAGGTGAATATTCTTCTATCATTACCACCTTATCCTCTTAATTTATTTACAAGAATCAAAAGTTTTAACACCTTTGGATTAATAGAAATTTTGTTTTGCAGTATATTTCTATTAGTTAAACTTTTTTTGTAAAATAATTCATTCATGTTGCTATCTTCTTCAATGGTTGAACCTTGAAAGGATGCACCAATGTAGGCACCTTTACTCATTGAATATGAATAAATTGAAGCTTTGAATTTATAATCAGTATCAGCGGAAAGAGCTCTTCCAAGCGGACCGACAGCAATGCTGGCACTTCCACCCAAAGTAAAATTATTTTCTAAAAATCCTTCCATCCCCCGCTCATTGTTAATGACTAGTACAAGGGCAACTGATTGAACACCAATTTGGGGACCAATACTCAGACTTTTCATTTTTATAAAAGCCGGCCCATTCCATATCCCTAAATTATTTTTTTTTCTAAATATAATCCCTTTACCATATTGCCCGCCAATTCCCCAGCCAACTTTTAATATTGAGGGAAATATGGCAATACCCTTTACATCTTTTAGTAAGGCCTTAAAAGCATCTGAATCTTCTGCAATAAACATTTCCTTTAATAATTCAATAGATTCAGTAATAATTTTTATCGGTTCAGAGGCATCTGCTTGGAATATCGAAACAAATAAAAACAGGGCTAAGACGATAATTATAAATTGAATTTTGTTTTTACATTTCATGTTATTACTCCAAATTATTCCATTGATAAAAAATCTTTTAATTTATTTTTTTTCTCCAAATTTAATTTTTTATAGTTTTTATAGCTTTTAATATTTTCCTGATAAAGATTTAGCATTTGCTCTGAAATAGCATCTATACTATATCTATGAGAAGTTTTTATGGCTCCCTTTGAGTATCTATCTCTTAAATCCGGTTTTTGAATCAACTCTGCAAGTACCCTCGCAAATTCTAACACATCATTGTTAGTCAACCTTCCGTCTATTCCGTCAGTCAATATGTCCACTGCTCCCGGTGCTCTAACGGCCAAAACAGGAAGTCCGGATGCCAGAGCTTCAATATTTACAATTCCAAAAGTTTCAGTCGTAGATGCAATGACAAATAAATAAGCAAGTTTATAATAATGCTTTATTTCCTGGTAATCAATAGCCCCTGTAAAAATTACATCACTATCCAATTTAAGTGAACTTACAAGATTTTTCAGATTTTCTGAATCTGGCCCGTCACCAACGATAAGAAGTCTGATTTTTCCCATTCCTGATTCCTTTACAATTTTAAGGGCTTTTATGATCTTATCAATGCTCTTCTCGGCAGCAATTCTTCCTACAAACAATATTATTTTTTCATCATCATTTAAATGGTACTTCTCCTTGATTTCCCGACATTTTGCTTCATCCTTTTCTTTAAAGAAATCAATTTTTATGGCATTGGGAATAACTTCGATTTTATTTACAATACCATATTCTCTTAATAATTCTTTCATTGATTCTGATGGTGTAGTAATGCAATCTGTTTTAGAAGCAAAACTAGAAACAGCTATTTTTATCGCTTCCTGGGTAAACTTAGAAGGTATGGGAGAAATATAATAAGCATATTGCTCATACTGGGTATGAATGGTTAATATCCTTGGTATTCCAAGTTGCCTCCCATACATCATGGCAATCGAACTGAGTAAAAAAGGATGGTGTATATGAATAATATCGGGGTTGAATTCTTTAATAACTTTTTTAGCTTTGAAAGACAGTGGAATAGCTAGCGGATATTTTACCTTTTTAGTAAGGTTCACCGATTTATATCTAAATATATTTTCTTCCTTGTCAACATAATCTTCCACTTTTGGAGCAAAAATATATGTATTATGTCCTTTTTCTTCAAATGCTTCTCTTAATGCACTGATGCTTGTGACAACTCCATTAATCAAAGGTTTGTAACAATTCGTAAAAAAGGCTATTTTCATTCACTGCACCCCATACATTTATTTTTATATCAATTTATATTATATCTTATAGAATTTGAATAGTAAATAAAGCCTTCTATATTTGAAAAGATTTCACTAAAGCATTTCCAATAATCACTTTCGTTTTGGGGAGAGATGTAGAATCTACAAATTATAGATGTAGTAAAGATTTTTTTAATCGTTTTTTATTTAAACAAAGAATAGATCAATATCATATCACATGGTATTTTTATAATTAATCTGACATACACTTAATAGCGTTGTTCCCAGAGAAATACTTTTTACAGTTTGAATATTCCTGAAATAGTCAATTTTTTATCTTTTAAATAAATTAATTAATCTAAAAATTTCAAATTGCTTTTTTGATTTTTTTAAAATAATGATAAGCCTTTCGCCATGAATTTTATAAATAATGTTCATGCTATTTTTTAACTTATTTTATATAACTCTATATAAGCAATCCTTTACCCATCTTTCAACTGTTTATTTTATTTTTTTTTCTGATTGGTTTAACCAGAATTTCGCATCGTTATTGTCCGGTTCAATACGAAGTACTTCTTTCCAATTATTCACTGCTTCCTGATAATTTCCCAATTCTTGATAAATCCGTCCCAACCAGTAATAGGCTTCTGAAAATTCTTTATTTTCATTAATTGCCTGTCGATAATTATAGATCGCGCTTTCATATAATTTTTGATTATAAAAATTATATCCCGTCTCATAAAATTCATAAGCATTTTTTCCAAATTTTATAGATTTCTCTACCTTATTCAAAAAATATTCCGCTTTGGGATATAGAGAATCAATTGCCAAAACTTTGCTCCAGAAAAAGTAAGAATCTTCTAGATTTCCGGATTCATAATTAACTCGCCCCAACCAGTAATATGCTTCTATCATTTGAGGATTGATATTTATTGCTTTTTCCAAATAATTAACACAGATATCATATTCTTCCCTTTGATACGCTGAATAACCCAAACGATAATATGCATAAGCCAATTGACTTTGTATCTGTGGAGAAATTTCATTATATTCTTCTACCAGTTCAATATAAATAGCCCATTCTCGTGCTTCCTTGTAATACCAATTCGTATACTGATAAATTTGGGCAAGATAATAATGTGCATTAATTTCATTTGGATTTGTTATAATTGCCTTTTCCCCGTACTCAATTGCTTCCGCCCAAATCGGTTTATTCGGGAAATTCACACCATTGTAAACCAGTAAAGCTTCCTCCATTTTTGCCTTAGCTAATTCGGTATAATATGCTGCGGATTGAGAATCGTTGTTTTTCTGGGCAGCATAGAAATCCAGACAGAATATATTTATTAAGATAAAAATTATTAACACTTCAACCAATCGATTTGTTATTAATTTCTTTTTCATTTTTGTTCCTCCCCATTTGTAATGCGTATATCTTTATTCTATATTGATTAAAAATATCCTTTAATTTATATGTATTTTATTTTTCCTGTTTTGAAAGAAATTCATCTTGATATGCGTATTTAAAAATGAGACTATATTTGACAACTGATATAGAAAACTTATAATAAATATTTTTTTTGACATTTAGGAGTAAACAAAGATGATAGACATTAAAATAAAATCTCTAACAATAATCGTGTTAAGTGTGTTGTTTATAATTCTCATTTCATTTTCAGCATTTTCCTGGGATAACTAACTGTCCTTTTGGCATAGAGAATGATCCATTTCCAGGAGAGTGTAACAGATATATCGACACAGACAATGATGGCATCTGCGACTTATCTCAACCTGCTCCAGAAAATAGGGAAAATACATTTGATTCTGAATTAATACTTGAAAATGAAAAAGTTTCCGTAGAGCATGAAGAAGAATTTTCAATAGAAATAGAAGACAGTAAACTAAAAAAAATGTCAATTCATGACATTGCAGCACTCTGGGATATAGAGGCAAATGCTTTATTAAAAAAAATCATTGAAAATTTTAGTTTGAAAAACAATTATACAATTGACAGTAAAATAGAAGAAATAAGGCAGGAATTTAAATTTCCCCCATCGCAAATCAAAGAAATAGCAGAAATTATTAAAACAGAAAATAGTACCTACAAAATTGACCATTTTCCGAAAATAGTCATAGAAGCTGAAGCTTCAACTCCCACAACTCCTGATAGTGTTGTTTCAAATAGCGCGTTTCTCCCTGGGTATAATTTTCTTGAAATATTTATTATATCTTTATTCTTATATTTTGGAGGAAACTTAATTTTTAGAAAAATGAAAACAAAGACTCCCCGTGAAAGAAATTTTTGGAATACTCTTCTTCTGTTGAGCTTTATTGGTTCAGCAGGCACAGGAATGATACTGGTCTTTATAAGGGATTTTGCATGGTTTAAATCGATTAATTTTAATTTTCTGTTCTAGCACAACGTTGAGTTTTCAATCGTAATGACTTTAATCGGTATTTTTCATGCTTTCTGGCACTTAAAATACTATCTCTCAATATTTACAAAAACTAAAATAAGTAAAAAGTGATATAATTGGATAAAGTTTTGGCTATGGAGAAAATAAAGATTTATGATAATTCCTGAAAAAGATTGTGCTCACAAATCAGATGAACAATTAGTTTCAGAGAGTTTAAAAAATTCGGAATATTATCTGTGTCTGATTAAACGGTTTGAGAGTAAGCTACGCAATTATATTATGAAAATATCAAATTTAAATATACAGGATGCGGAAGATATTTTACAAGAAATATTTATAAAGACATACCGAAATTTAAATGATTTTGATTGTACCTATAAATTTTCCAATTGGATATATCGGATTGCACACAATACAACCATTAGCTTATATAGAAAAAAAAAGAATTCAGACCTAGAATTATCCTGGGAAAAAAATGAATTAGAAAACATTCTTCAGACTACATTAAAACTAGAAGAAAAACATTATAATCAGTCATCTTATGAAAATATATTAAAAATCATAGAACAATTACCCATAAAATACAAAGAAGTTTTAATATTAAAGTTTATTGATGGTAAAGATTACAAAGCAATCAGTGATATTTTACACAAACCAATGGGAACAGTAGCCACTCTTATAAACAGAGCCAAAAAAATACTAGCAAAGGAACTATCTAAAAAAGGAATCACCGTTAAATGAAAAATTTAAGTGAACAAGTACTTAAACAAATCAAGGAAGATAATATTAAACCAAAACCCCGTTGGCATTTTGTATTGAAAAATTACTTTATCTGGTTATTGTTCGGAATTTCCATTATTCTAGGTTGCCTGGCTTTCAGTATGATATTATTTATGGTTATACAGCTCGACTGGGATGTATACCAATATGTAGGAGACAGCTTTTTAAAAACCCTGTTTATAAGTTTGCCATATCTTTGGTTACTTTTCCTGATACTATTCATCGCTACCGCATATTACAATTTTATTCATACTAAGCGAGGGTATAGATTCAGATTTATTACAATTGTATTAATGAGTTTGTTCATTAGTGTGATGTTTGGAACCTATTTATACTTTAACGGTTTCAGCGAAAATATTGAAAACATCTTCTTTAAGAAAATTCCTTATTACAACATCCTTGTTTATACTTGTGAAGAACAATGGATGCAACCGGAAAAAGGATTATTGGCTGGCACAATTGTTGGAATAGAATTTTCAGAACATTCTATTGAGCTTATAGATTTTAATAATAGTCATTGGCAGGTTGACACAAGTAAAAGTATTATAAAAGGAAACCTTCAACTTTCGAACGGACTAAAAATAAAAATGATTGGAAACATGATTGATAAAGCATATTTTCAGGCTATTGAAATCAGACCCTGGAAGGGGCAAAGAAAAATGCTTATAAAAAACAAATAAATTCTATTTTTCGGCAAGAAGTGATTCCATTTCCCCTTCTTTCTCCATATTGTAGATTAACTTATTTTTTAACTCTTCAAATTGCACTTTATATTGTGAATCAACAGAGGAGGCTGACGGAAGCTCGAGCGTTAAAAAATCTATTCTTTCGCCATTTTTACTAATTGAAAAATCTAAATGCGGACCGGTTGCTAATCCGGTTGCACCGACATAACCAATAATTTCACCCTGTTCTACCTTCTTGCCCTTTTTCAAGCCACTTGCAAAACGGGAAAGATGGCCATATCCGGTTACATAATTATTTGGATGGCGAATTTGAATGTAATTTCCATACCCATTTTTCCATCCTGCAAATAGAACTGTCCCATCCCCAATGGTTGAAATGGGCGTTCCAGTTGGAGCAGCATAATCGATTGCCAAATGCGGACGCCAAATCCTTAATATTGGGTGAAATCGATTTTTTGAAAAATAGGAGCTAATATATTTATAATGCAAGGGAGCTCTTAAAAATGCTTTTCGTAATGAATCACCTTTTTCATTGTAATAATCAATATACCCTAAAGGATCTTCAAATAGAATAGCGGTATGTTTGCTGAGATGTTCACCTTCATATTGAGCCGCGATGACTTCTCCCCAACGATAAAAATCGCCTCTTTGTTGTTTCTCTGCCAGAATTTTAAATGTATCACCCTCCCGACATTCAGTTAGAAAATCTATTTGCCAACCAAAAATATCTGCAATTTGTAAAGCTAATTGAGGTGAATCAGCACTTTCAAGCATTGATTCATAAAGAGAGCTTTTGATCTTTCCTTCTATTTTAACTATCTCTTTTTTAAACTCCTCCTGAACAACTTCCAGTTTTCCGTTAGCTGAATCGGAAACTTTAATATGAAGAACATCTAACGGTGAAGTTTCATAAATAAATTCTTTGAGTTCACCTTCGGGATCATATTTTAGTACATATTTGGCGCCAACCGGAATATGATTGCAATCAATAATCGATTTCAATTTTTCCTGTAATTCAAGAATTTCAATTGGACTTATACCCTCTGCTAACAGTGAATCATATAGAGTATCTCCTGCTTTCATACAACCGTTTACAACGAATCCATCATCATCTTCATTTATCGGTATATTTTTTATTTCATCTACTTTATTTTCAGTATTTGGTGTTACGACTTCGAATATCTCTTCATCGGAAAATGAGTTTTCTTGGGAAATAACTATTTCTTCTTTTTCAACAACACCATCGAAATATTTTTCTTCAACTAAGTTCCCAAGGTCATCCGTTTCAATATATTCTGGCACACTTTCTGTGTTTTTATTAACTAAAGAATCTGCATTGTTCAGATCTGATTTTTCTGGCATAGATTTATAAATCCATTTTGAACCGATAAATAAAAGAAAGACCAGTAATAAAAATCCGGATATTAAAAAGATTAACTTTTTCCGTTTTACATTCTTACTTCTTAACGGAGAATAAAATTTTGAATTAGAAAAATAGTATTGTCTTTTGCCCAAAATATAAATCGTTCCTTTACTTTTATTGTATTTTTAATAATATTTTTAAAATACTCCTTACTCTTTGAATTCTTTCCCAAGCTTTTCTAAAATCATAGTATAAACCTTAAAAATTGTTTGAGAAAAACAAACAAATATCACTTTATCAATCGATTGATTTCTTTTTAAAAAAATAATTGTTTCCTTTATTGCTATTTTCGTTGCCCGTTCCAATGGAAAGCGGTAGATACCAGCACTAATTGCAGGAAAAGCAATTGTTTTTAATCGATAACTGCTAGCCAGTGATAAACTGTTTTTATAACATTGAGATAGATAACTGTCTTCTTTATTGTAACCACCATGCCAAACCGGACCCACAGTGTGGATTATCCATTTTGCCGGTAAATTATATCCTTTAGTAATCTTTGCTTTTCCAGTAGGACATCCATTTAATTTCCGGCATTCCTCTAATAGTTCCGGTCCAGCTGCATAATGAATTGCACCGTCAACTCCACCACCTCCAAGTAGTGAATTATTTGCCGCATTTACAATTGCATCGACTACTTGCCTGGTGATATCGCCTTTAATTATTTGAATTCTTTTATTCATCTTGTTAACCATTTAGAAATTATTTTGTTGAATATAAACTATATTTTTGCATGCTTTGTGAAAATATCTATCTGTCATGGAAGCAATAAAATCAATAACCACCTGTTCAGGCCGATTGTGCATTAGATATTTTTCACCCTTATTTGCACCTCTATTGTAAATCCATTCTTTAAAGACCAAGGAATCCTCTTCGCCATTCTTAATATCATTTAAAAACTGTTCAAAAAGAAGATTGAATTCGTTTATTAATCTTTTTTTCTTTCTTTTTAAACTTTTATTTTGATATATATTTTCCATGTTGAATTTTTTCAACTTAAACATTTTTTCAGCAATATAATCAGAATAATAAATTTTGTCACATTCCGATGAATTGAATATCACATCCCTGACAAGAGCATTAATAATATCGGTATTTTTATCACCCAGTGTTAGTTTAATATCTTTCGGCAGCATATTTCTCTTTAAAATACCTATTCGAATCGCATCTTCCAAATCCTGCCCCAGGTAAGATATTGAATCAGAAATTCTTACTATGCATCCTTCTAGGGTAGTGGGAAATATCAAGACATTTTCCCCTTGATTTTTTTTTCTACAGTATTCGAGTAAATCATTCTCTTTTTTATCGCGGTCAGGTTTTAATTCTTTTTCATTGATTTCACCATCATGAGAAAGAATGCCATCCCTAACTTGAAATGTCAAATTCATACCCCTGCAAGCATCGGCAAGTTCATCAACTATTCGAAGGCTGTGAATATTGTGAAAAAATGAGCCTAAATTCCTTTCAAGACAGATCTTCTGAAGGATATATTCTCCGTCATGACCAAAAGGAGCATGACCCAAATCATGGCCAAGAGCAATAGCCTCAATCAAATCAAGGTTTAATTTTAAAGCTTTTCCAATAGTTCGTGCAATCTGTGAGACCTGTAATGTATGTATGCTACGGTTGGATAATTGTTCATCAAGGCTGGCAGCAAAATAAATAACTTGGGTTTTTCCAATATATCTACGAAAAGAACCACTATATAGAATATGGTCACGGTCCCGAGAAAAAGGTCCCCTAAAAGAATGGTATATTTTACGATTTCTTACGGCTTTAGTATTTTTAACTGCAAATGGAGAAAGATTGCTATCTTCAAAATCAAGAATTTCTTTTTGGAAACTCTCTTCATCCATTTAAATTCTCCTAAATTAATGTTCAAAATATAATTAAATAACTTACCAATTTTAGTAATCATTTTATACAATTATTTCAATTTCTGCAAGTACTTTTAAAAAAATACAGCATGTTTATTTGTGAAAACAAATAAGAAATTTCAGGTAGTTGTCTTCTTTAAGTAATTAATCGGACATGCTTTGCATTTTGGATTAATTTTAGTGCAAAAATATTTTCCCAACATAACAATTTGAGCATGAAATTCATTAAATAATTCAACATTTTTAGGAAGATTTTTCATGAATAATTCTTGAACATACTGATAAGATTTTTCATTTGAGATAAAATGATGTCGTGAAAAAATCCTCTTGGTATAAGCATCTACCACAAAAAAAGGTTTATTGCCGGCATACAATAAAATGCTATCAGCAGTTTCCGGTCCTATACCGTTAATTGTCAATAAATCTTTTCTTAATTTTTTACCATCTTGTAGAAACATTATATTTGTATCCCCCTTATAGTTATTCATAAAATACTCTAAGAAATTTTTCAGCCGCTTTGCTTTAAGGTTGAAATAACCGGATGGTTTGATAAAAAGCGATAATTCTTTTTCATCAATGATATGCAATGCTTTAGGGTGGAGTATTTTACGATTCTTAAGATTTTGAATTGCTTTTTCTACATTTTTCCAAGAGGTGTTTTGGGTTAGAATTGCACCAATTATTATTTCGAATGGAGAACTTCCGGGCCACCAATGCAATGGACCAAAATGATTCAATAAAATATGATGCATTTTTAATAATATCTTTTGCATTCTTTAAAATTATTTTTTCCTCAAATAACTGAATATATTTTATATTTATATAAATTTGCTCTTTTTATCTTTTAAGAATAAATTTCATTCTAAAAGATAATTATTTGTAAAATAGTATTTTTTCTGCCATCCAATACTAGTAATACTATTGCTTCTTTTAAAGGAATGATTTATTTGCTTAAATATGGTTGTTTTATCGGTAATTTTCCCTCTGATCATTTTATAAATTATACAACATAAAAAGTAAAACAACATTACGCGCTTGGTTCGCAAATTTTTTTATTACAAATATTAAATTTTAATTCAAATAATCCTTATTTGAAAAGTATTTACTACGCAAAAATGATTAAAAGGATTAACGGTGGTGTTACTTATGACACACTATTTAGCAAATGCTATAATAGCACCATTCTTATAAATTGGAACTATATTGAACAAATTGATTGATGCACAGAATTGTAAATCTTTTTCTAACCCAATACTTCTTAAATATTTTCCATGCTGGGATTTTTTTAACATTCCCAGTAAGTCTTTGCCGTAATGTTTATAGAGGATTTGTGAAGCTTTAACTGCATCCGATTCCGAAATAATTTCATGTGATTCTCTACTTACACAATTCATCAACATACCGGCACAGACAGTATCCTCCAGCGAAAATTGCCCTTCGCTTCCGGCACATATAATAAATATATCACCTTTGAATCTTAAACAATAATCACATACTGCATTTATATTTAGAAAGCTACATATTATAATTTCACTTGCATATGACGCCATTTCCAATACTTTAACACCATTTGTTGTTGTAAATACTATTTTCTTGTACTTAACAATCTCTTCCTTAAATTCAAGTGGAGAATTACCCAAGTCAAATCCAAAAATCTTCTTTCCTTTTCTTTCACCACATAATAATATATGATTGCTTTTTATATTTTTTGCTTTTTTTCGCGCTTCTCCGGGAGAAAAAATCGGAATAAATCCTTCGCACCCCCGGCTAAGTGCAGTAACTATAGTGCTTGATGCTCTTAATACATCAATCATTACAACTAACTTGTCATTAAAATTTCTATTCAGGATTTCTTCCGGTAATAGTAACACATCTATTGTCTTCAACAGGTAATTTCCTTTATGCATGTATTATGCACCATATTTTTTCATTTTTAATGCATTTGCTAACATGAGCGGGATAGCTTCCAGAGAGAAAAACCTTCCCAATCCACCTTGGAAAGTACACTTTTTCTCTGAAAATTGTTTCGCTTCATCCACCCGGATATATTTTGAATAGAGTAAAAATGGATTAGGATGCCAACTGTGTCCTTTTAAAATGGCAGGTGTTGAATGATCCCCAGTGATAACAAATACATCTGGTTTTAAATTTATTATATCGGGAATAAATCGATCTACCTCTTCTATGACTTGTACCTTTTTTTCAAAATTCCCATCTTCTCCATAACTATCTGTCTTTTTTATATGCACATAAAAAAAATCATACTTTGCATAATTTTCTTTTAATATTTTAAATTCATCCTCTATGGTTTCCGCTTTACCTAGTATATCCATTCCGACAAGTTTTGCCAAACCTTTGTACATCGGATAAGTGGCAATCGCAGCCGGAGAAAGCTTGAACAATTCTTTCATCGTCGGCAATCCGGGATGTTTGGCAAATCCTCTTAACAAAACTGCATTAGCTGGTAAAGAATCTTTTAATACTTTAATAGCTTGTTTGATAAATTCGTTTACAATTTTAGCCGTTGCTTCAGCTTCAGAAATAAGTGAATCGGTATATTTTAGCTTTTTACCCACTAATTGCGGATCTGCATCAGACAGTTCCTCTCTTAAATTTTTCCCTCTAAACACAACTACAAATCGATGTTCTTTCCCTGGAATAATGAATATTTCGATATTTCCAATTTTTTTTATTTGATTTTGTAGTTTTTGACAAATTTTTTCATTTAATTCTGTCGGAATTCGCCCTGCGCGTCGGTCAGTAATAATTTCAAATTCATCCATTGTCGCAAAATTACCCCTGCATGCCAGATCATCCGCTGACAGTTCTACTCCCACACCTAAAGCTTCAAGAACACCTCTTCCTATTTGATATTTAATAGGGTTGTACCCAAATAAAGATAGATGGGCAGGGCCACTACCAGGAGTAATGCCTCTGGATATAGGATCTGTTAATCCGCATGCAGATTTCGATGCTAAAATATCCATGTTGGGTATGTTTGCTGTTTCCAATACTGTTTTACCTTGTTTTGAGGGAATATCTCCAATGCCATCAGAGACTAAAAGTACAATTTTGGAATCTGTTTTTATCGATAATGATTTAATAATTTCTTCGTTTACCATTTTCATTCTCCTTGCCTTTATTTTAATTAACCATATTCCTTAACCTCTCTTGCAATAATGTATTACGATGAAAGGTTTTATTGTTTTTAATAGCAATCCATAAAGCTTTTTTGGTACCTATCAGAATAACCATCTCTTTTGCTCTGGTAATTCCGGTGTATAGTAAATTTCTTTGCAATAACAAGTAATGTTGTGTGCTTACCGGGAGGATTATAATTTTATATTCACTTCCCTGACTTTTATGCACAGTAATCGCATAAGCAAGGACTACTTCATTGAGATCAGCATAATCGTAAATTATTTTTCTATCATAAAAATCAACCTCCAGAAAATTTTCTTCCCGGTTAATTTTATTAATTATCCCTATATCTCCATTATAAACTTCCTTGTCATAATTATTTTTAGTTTGCATAATTTTATCATTTTCTCTGAAAAAACTTTTTTTATAAATAATTTGCTTACCACTTGGATTCAATGCTTCGCGTAATTGGTAATTTAGATTGTCCGCTCCCACTGCACCTTTATACATGGGGGTTAATACTTGAATATCAGTTACAGGATTTATTTTATATTTTTCAGGGAGTCTATATGAGCATAAATCAATGATTTTTTGAGCAGCTACTTGGGGATTTTCTTCTTCTATAAAATAGAAATCCCGATCTCTTTCTCCTTTTACTACTGGATATTTACCTTCATTCACTCGATGTGCATTCACGATAATCAGACTTCTTTGCTCTTGCCTAAAAATAGTAGTCAATCTTACAACCGGAACAACTTCTGAATCAATAATATCCTTTAAAATATTCCCGGGACCAACAGAAGGTAGTTGGTCTACGTCACCAATGAGAATTACAAATGTTCCGGGAGTTATTGCCTTTAACAGCTGGTTCATTAATACCACATCTACCATTGATACTTCGTCAAGTATAATGACATCTGTTCGGAGCGGATTATCTTCGTTCTTGAGAAATGTATTATTCTTTGGGCTATATTTTAACAAACGATGAATGGTTTTTGCAATTTTACCTGTTGTCTCGCTTATTTTTTTCGCTGCTCTCCCGGTTGGAGCTGCTAAGGTTATATTTAATTTTAATTCTTTAAAAAGCTCAATGAGTCCAAGCGTGGTCGTAGTTTTCCCTGTCCCTGGTCCTCCGGTCAATACTAATACCCGATTTAGCAGCACCATATTAATTGCATCTTTTTGTTCAGCTGCAAATGATATATGATATTTATTTTCCAAAGATTTTATTTTTTCCTGTATATCAATATTAATATATTGATGTGGATACTTCAACAATTCGATTATTTTCTTACAGACACCCAGTTCCGAATAATAGTAATAAGGTAACCATATTTTTTCTGATTGAATAATAATCTCATTATCATCCTTTAAACAACTTAGGGCTTTCTCAACCAATGTTTCGTCAACTTCAAGCAATTCACTACCAAATCTTACAACCTCGTCTTCTTCACCATAGCAATGACCCTGATTTGCCTGTTCCTGCAAAATAAATTTGATTCCTGCTTTTACTCTTTCAAGAGAATTAGATTCCATTCCTAACTTTTGAGCAATTCTATCTGCAATTTTAAAACCAATGCCATTTATATCATCAATCAATCGGTATGGATTTTCTTTTAACTTTTTAATAGCAGTGTTACCATAAGTTTTATAAATCTTTACAGCATACCCGGTAGTAATTTGGTAGGTTTGAAGAAAAAGCATCACGTTTTTAATTTCTTTTTGTTCTTTCCATGATTTTTTGATAATCTTAATTCTCTTTTCAGCAATTCCTTCTATTTCACTTAATTTTTCAATATTTTCTTCTAAAATCATAAAAGTTTTATTTCCAAAATGATTGACAATCCTTTCGGCGGTTGCAGGTCCAACTCCTTTGATTAATCCTGAGCTTAAATACCTTTTAAGCCCCATTAACGAAGTTGGTAAAATTAAAATATAGTCTTTGAAAGAAAATTGCCGTCCATATTTGTGGTTATTAATCCATTCACCTTTGAAATCATAATTTTCCCCAATGTTAACTGAAGCCATATTCCCTACAATGGTAGTCAATGAATTATCATTGGAGTTTGAACTTATTCTTGCTACTACATAACCATTCTCTTCATTATAGAAAATAATTCTTTCAACTGTTCCTTTTACACTTTCCATGATTTCTCCCTGGAAGATCAATAGAATTGAAAAATAACTGAATAATCAATTTAATGTATCACAATAAATTACATTTTATGCTTCAATTATTTTAATATATAAATTCCTGGTTCTGGGTCCATCAAATTCACAAAAACATACCCCCTGCCAGGTTCCTAAAACCAATCTGCCCTTATTTACTAAAATATTCTGTGAAAATCCCATGATGCTAGCCTTAATATGCGCCGCTGAATTTCCTTCACTATGCATATAATTATCTTTAAAAGGAATAACCTTATTCAATTCCATTAATATATCGCTTTTCACACTTGGATCAGCGTTCTCGTTAATGGTAATCCCGGCAGTTGTATGCGGAACAAAAAGAGTACAAATTCCTTCATTAATTCTGCTTTCATCCACTACTTTTTGAATGTGGATTGTGATATCCAGAATCTGATTTTGAGTGTTTGTTTTAATGGGAATTCTTTTTATCATTTTATTATCCTTTCAAATCTTATCATTTAATGAAAAATATTAAATTCAATTAATGTAAATATTTGGTCATTTTATCTTCGTTTTCTAAATCATGAAATTTCACAATAAGATAGCAGTCATTCATCTTTTGTATATGATTGCAGAATCTTAATACTTTCTTTCATATCCTTATTCATTACCATAATTCTTACTTCTCCTAAGCCATCCACCGTAAAGGGATAAACAGAATGGTCGATATTTGCTTTCAGCAAGCATTGTATTCCATGGCTTGATAATAAACTTTTTATCGTCAGGGCTTCGCTTTCAGTAGACACCCTGTAAAGTTCAATCATTTTAATCTCTTTTTTTTTGTTATCCGGTACCACAGTCCCCTCCTTATTCTTTAAAAATCCTATTGTTCAATTATAAAACGCACTAAAAATCACAAAAAATTATACAACCATTTTTTATTTTATTTTTTCACCAGCGATTTTTTTTGCTTCATCATAAATAGATTTTAAAGGTATGCTATGCTTCCTTGCAATTCGCTGACAATCTTCGTACTCCGGTGCAATATTCTTCACTTGACCACGATAAATAGCAACTTTAGTTCTGATTTTTCCATACTCGGTATGGGCAATAACGTTTTTATGAATAAGTTTTAATCTTTTCACTTCTCTAATCCTGACACCAAGTGTCGTTGATTCATCAAACAAAGTAACCAGTAATTTTTTTAAATCATTTTCATATGCTATCAGACTTAATGTATGTCCGGGACGATTCTTTTTCATCTGGATGGGTGTTAAATAGACATCCAGGGCTCCCTGTGATAACAATTTTTCAATAATGAAATCATAGATTTCAGGATTCATATCATCAATATTTGTTTCAACTAATATTGCTTCATCCCGGATATAATCACCAGGAATATTTTTATTCTTTACTGCCATTTCTCCGATTGTAATTCTTAATAAATTTGGTATGGTAAAATCCTTTTCTCCGGCTCCATATCCAATTTTTTTTATCTCCATATGGGGTCTTTCTTCAAATTTTTTCACGTAAGAAGTGATAATTCCTGCACCTGTCGGAGTAACCATTTCACTATTGATTCCTCCTTCATATACCGGCACTCCTTTTAGCAATTCCAAAGTAACAGGAGCAGGTACCGGTATGGAACCATGAGCACATTTCACAAATCCATGACCTAAAGGCAATGCTGAGGAATACACTTCCCCTATGCCTAAAAGTCTTAATCCCACTACAGCGGAAGCAATATCAATAATACTGTCCATGCCGCCAACTTCATGAAAATGAATGGTTTCAATATCTTTCTTATGAATAAGGGCCTCTGCTTTCCCTATTTTATAAAATATTTTACTGATTTGTTTTTTATCTCTCATACTCAAGGAGCTTTTTTCAATAATATCTAAGATATCTTTTAAATGCCTAACTACGTCATGTTCTTCGATCTTTACGGCAGCATGGGTAGCAGAAATTCCTTTTTTTACAACTTTTTTCACCTCTAGATGATACCCGGAAAGATTTAATTTACTTAATTCTTTTTCCAGTTTTTCCTTGTTTAATCCGGCATCTAAGAGTGAACTGATAATCATGTCTCCGCTAATTCCCGCAAAACAATTAAAGTATGCAATTTTCATATCTACACCTCATTTATTCTATTTATCAAACTAGCCATGTATCCAGCACCAAATCCATTGTTCACATTTACTACTGCTAAACCCGGGGCACAACTGTTTAACATGTTAAGCAATGCAGATAATCCCCTAAAGCTTGCTCCATAACCCACACTTGTTGGTAAGGCAATAATCGGCTTGTCTACTATATCGGCAATCACACTTGGTAAGGCACCCTCCATACCTGCGACTACAACTAAAACATTAGCATGTGTCAATAGTTCTAAGTGGTTAAAAGACGATGTATACCCGCAACACCAACATCATAAAGTCGTTCAATCCGGTTACCCATAAGTTCCGCCATGACTCCGGCTTCCTCAGCTATCGGAATATCTGCTGAACCACCACTAACGATTAAGATGTATTTTGCAGATTCTTTTTTTTCCATAAAGACTTCAGCGACAATTCCAACGTCTTCAAAAAAAACTGCTTCAGGTATAATGCTTTTTATCAATTTATATATTTTTTTATTAGTTCGTGTGGCAATAATTTTACCCCCGGTATCTTTTATTCTCTGACAAATTTTTCGTATCTGTTCCAAACTTTTACCCTGGCAAAAGATTACTTCCGGGAAACCTTTTCTCAAATGTCTCTGATTATCGATCTTTGCAAAACCAATGTCATCATAAGGAAAATATTTTTATTTTTCTAAAATAGCTTCTTTTTCAATTTGTCCAGTTTTATATTTTTCTAATAATTCTATAATTTCTTCCTTGTTCATGTTTTTCCCATTTTTAACTATCTATCCATACTACCCGATCTATAACCTTGTAAATCGAGTGTAATATAGTAAAATCCAAGTTTTAAAAAGTAATTGGTAATTTTTGCTCTTATCTTTTTCTCAACAAATAAACTTATATCATTTTCTTTTACTTCAATTCGAGCTAACTTGCTATGATATCTCACCTTTATTTACCTGAATCCCAAATCACGCATAAATTTTTCAGCCTGCTCCACCATTTTTAATTTCGTAATCGTTATTTTTTCATTGTAGGGCATTCGAGTAACGAGGCAGGTATCAGAAGGTTTATTCCAAGTTGGTAATCCCATTTCTTTTGAAAGTATACGAATTTCTACTTTAAAAAAACCTGCTTCTTGTAAAGGCTTCTTATTTTCAATTCACACAAAGCCATTAATCCGGGACGATTTTCATTTAAATCATCACAATTCGAACCATCCGCAATAAAGTTTATGGATTTTTTTTCAGCCATTCTTTTTAACTTTGAAAAAATTTCTTTTTTGCACAAATAACATCGCTCTTTTGGATTAGAAAGAAATGTATCGTTTTGTAGCTCGCTTCCCCTAATAATTATATTATTAATTCCTAATTGCTGAATGGTTTTTCGAGCCTCCTCCATCTCACTTCTTGGATGTATTTTTGAATCTATTGTTACTGTGAAAGCTTTTTTTCCCAATTTTTCAGAAGCAATTTTTGCAAGAAATGTACTGCCGGTTCCCCCGGAATATGCAATTAACACACTGTCCATTTCAGATAATATTTTTTTTAATTTTGATAGTGTATCACTTAAACGATGAACCATTAATATTCAATGCCTTTTCTAGCTTGAAAACCCTTTTGATAAGGATGCTTTATCTCTTTCATCTCTGTTACTAAATCAGCGATTTCTATGATACCGGTTGATGCCTTCCTACCAGTAATGACAATTTCAACATCCTCAGGTTTTTCTTTTATTGTATTGATAACAAAATTTGGATCGAGTAAATCGAAATATATTGCCATGTTTAATTCATCAAATATAACCATTTGATAGTTACCGCTCTGCACTCCTTCCATACCACAAGAAAATGCTTTTTCAGCTTCCTCATAATCAATTTTTTTTGCTTTTCCCTTATAGACAAAATCTTTAGTTCCAAAAGTCTTTAATGTAATATTAGGAATAAATTTTACCGAATGAAGTTCTCCATAGTCCCACTTTTTCATAAACTGCACAATTAAGATTTTCATATCTCTACCGGCTGCCCTTAGTGCTAAACCCAGTGCAGCCGTAGTTTTACCTTTACCATCTCCAGTGTATACTTGTACAATTCCCTTCATTTTTCAACCCCCACTTTATTTTCTTCAGGTAGCAAAATAATTATATCAAAATAATAATTAAAATAATAGCTGTTACCATCTTCTAATTAATTTGCTCTTGAGAAAAAATATTATGATAAATACTAAATCACATAGAATATTTATTTATAAAATTTAGATTCATTTAAAAAAATAGTTGAATTTCCAATTATTTAAAATAACATGTCAAGAGATTTTATTGCATTTTACTATTTTATATAATATAATTTCACTAAACAAATTTGATAAATTCAAATAAACAGATTCAGGAAAGAATGGTGCAAATCCATCGCAGTCCCGCTACTGTAATGGGAGACGAAAGCTTTTTTTTGCCACTATCAATTTTGATACAATCATTGATGGGAAGGCCTAAGCCGGTAGAATGACCCCAAAGCCAGAATATCTGACTGTTTAAAATATTTAATCACTTCTTCGAGGATAGGAGGTGTTCTTTTTTATTGAAAAAATCAACATCATCGCAGTAAGATATTTTTTATGTTCAGTAATTTAAATTATTTATATATTTTTATACATCTTGAAATTTAGGAGGGCTTAAATGAGGATTTCTAAAAAATATTTGTTTTTTGCTATTTCTGTATTAGCAATAATGAGTCTTATTTTTTCTGTATGTTTTGCGGAAAAAACTGAATATCCTATAACAATCATTGACGATTCCGGCATCACTGTTACCATAGAAAAACAACCGGAAACTTTTATTTCTTCAGCTCCAAGTAATACCGAAATATTATTCTCCTTGGGACTTGGCGATAATGTTATAGGCGTTACAAACTATTGCAACTATCCGGAAGAAGTAAAAAATATTGAAAAGATTGGAGAAATATCTCCTTTAAATTATGAAAAAATTCTTTCTCTCAATCCGGACATTGTATTAGCTTATGGTGGATTTCAATTAAAAGACATTCCACGTCTACGCGAATTAAATATTAATTCTATTGTTTTAGAACCTTTAAATCTTAATGATACCTTTAGAAGCATTAAAATGATTGCTATCACCTGTGGTGTTCCCGATAAAGGTGCCATATTGGTTGATGACTTAAAAAAACGGGTAGATAATATTAAAACAAAAGTTGCAAATATCCCAATATTATCTCAACCAAAAGTCTTTGTAGGGGGAACGTCTGATACTATTTTTACACCCGGTGCCGGTACGTTATTTAACGAATTAATCACTATGGCTGGAGGGCAGAATATAGCGGCTGGCTTATCTTTTTGGAAAAAAATAAGCCCCGAATTTGTCGCAGAAGCAGAACCGGATATTATAATAATTCCAGTAGGAGCCATGAATCAGGAAGAAAATTCCAAAATAAAGCAAATGATTTGTGCGCGAAGTGGTTGGTCAAATATTCCGGCAATAATAAACCAAAAAATCTTTATTGTGAATGAAGATATATTCTATCGCGCCGTACCTCGGCTCGTGGACGGACTTGAATTATTATATGAAATTTTTTATGAATAAATCATTCACCCACAATTCCGGCTATGCTCACTGGAAAAAAAAAGCAATGTTAATCATTCTGGCCGGAACCTTGGTTACATTGCTGTCAGGAATAATATGCCTTAATTTTGGTGCAGTTTCCATCAGGCCTGGTGAAATTATTTCTCTTTTATTGAATAGCAATAATTATGATAAAACCAAAAGTTTAATCATATGGCAATTAAGGGCACCTCGAATTATTTTAGGTATCCTTACAGGTGCAGCTTTATCGATGGTAGGCGGTGTTTTTCAGGGAATTTTAAGAAATCCCCTTGCTGACCCATATATTTTAGGTGTATCCGCTGGTGCAGCCTTAGGCGCCTGTATCGGAATCGCTTTTCAATATATTACAGGATATGCTTTTGCATCCTACCTTCCATTGTTTGCTTTTTTAGGAGCCATGTTATCCCTATACCTGGTATACCGCTCATCAAAAATTAGTTTTTCTGCAAACTCTACGGGGCTATTGCTTTCAGGGGTAGCAATTACTTTCCTTTTCTCTGCTTTAATTACCGTTTTACTGGCATTTTCGAGAAGAGAACTTCATTCAATGGTATTTTGGTTGATGGGTGATTTATCCGCCGCTAACTGGCAAAAAATAAACATCATTACTTTACCTGTGATATTCGGCAGTATATTATTATATTTTTCCTCACTTGATTTAAATGCATTAGCTTTAGGAGAAGAAGAAGCTCTTCACCTTGGAGTAAACACGGGAAAATTAAGAATTCGAATATTTTTAATAGGATCCATTATTATTGCAACGATTGTTTCATTTACCGGACTTATAGGATTTGTCGGTTTAATCATTCCTCATATTGCCCGGTTGTTAGTCGGTCCTGACCACAGAATCATGCTTCCGATTGCGTCTTTTTTGGGTGGAATATTTCTTATTTTTTGTGATGTCCTAGCTCGCATTCTTGTTTCCCCTACTGAAATTCCTATCGGCGCAATTACTGCCATTGTCGGTGTACCTATATTCATTTACCTTTTAAGGAGGAATCGACAATAATATGGAAAAATCAAACCATTTTTTAACCTTAAAAGATATTTGTTTTTCGTATAATGGAACTAATAAGATATTAACGAATATTAATATCTCAATCGAAAGAACGGAGCTAATAGGAATTATCGGACCAAATGGTTCAGGAAAAACAACTCTCTTAAATGTAATATCAGGTATACTTAAGCCTGATGTTGGAGATATTTTTTTACAAAATAAAAATATTAATCATCTTTCTATTGAAAAAATTGCAAAATTAATTTCAGTAGTACCTCAAAATAATTGGGTAACTTTTAATTTCAAAGCAGGGGAAGTAGTTTTTATGGGTAGAATGCCCTATATTTCGCGGATAAAGGGAGAAAAGCCGGAGGATTATCAGATATCCAGAGAAGCAATGAGAAAAACGCACTCCTTGTCACTTTCAGATAAAAATATCCAGCAGATTAGTGGAGGAGAAAGACAGAGAGTTTTTTTAGCAAAAGCACTTGCACAAACGCCGGAGTTGCTATTGTTGGATGAGTTTACCTCACATTTAGATTTAAAATATAAATATGAAATGCTCAACCTTTTAAAACATATATTAAAAAAAGAAAAACTGACAATTATATCTACCTTTCATGATTTAAATCTAGCAAGTATTGCTTCAGATCGACTTCTGCTTTTAAACAAGGGAAAAGTTGAAAAAATTGGTAATCCGGTAGATGTGCTGACCGAAAAAAATATATACAAGGTTTACAAAGTCAAACCAATTTTAATCAATCATCCTGAATTCAATGTACCTCAGGTGATTATGTAGATTCTCCCCTACGATAAAGATATCTATAATTTAAAATTATGGACTTGACAATCTTTCTAATTAATGTATAATAATTTTGTTACTTTAAAAGTTAATCTATTCTTCTGTAGATTGAGAAAAGCTTGTGAAGATTCACTTTTTCTAAAGGAACATTTTAGTAATATTTAAAAGAGACTCAATTATAACTTGCTTTGCTTTACCTCAATTAAAATGTTACAAAGAAATAATTAAAAGGAGGAAAGAAATGCAAGGAAGTAAACTTTATGTAGGAAATTTAAATTATTCAGTTACTGAAGCACAACTTGAAGAACTTTTTAACGAACAGGGTACTGTAAAGAGTGTTAAAGTTATTGAAGGCAAAGGATTTGGTTTTGTAGAATTATCTTCTCCGGAAGAAGCTGAAAAAGCCAAAGATGCTTTAAATGATAGTGAATTTAATGGTCGCCCGTTGAAGATAGACGAAGCACGCCCTTTCAAACCCAGAAATGATTTTAGTCGTAATAATAACAGAAGAAGTTATTAATTTCGATTACAATATCTATAATATAAAAACCCTATCAACTTTAGTTGATAGGGTTTTTATATTATAGAGTTAAAATAAGATGTTTATCAATTAACATTAGTATACATAAAATGCATTCTCCGTAAACTTTTTCGAACAGGTCACTCATATATTAATTCTTAATTCAAATTAGGGGAAAGTGTAACAACATTATTTTGTACAGGATTCTATTGGAATAACCTAGATCATTATTTTGACCATCCAATTGCGAATATATAAAAATCTTAAATGGATTTATTTCTTATGAAAGCATAACATGATGGGTAAAAATGCATTTTTAATTTACTTTTTTTATTATATTTTCCAATCTTGATTTGTTCAGCAGAAAAATATTAAGAAAAACATATCAAGTAAAATAATTACTCTCTCCAAAATCAATTACCCGGTTGAGGAAATCAGAAAAATTCACAATCAACTTTTAGGAATTTTATAAATCAACCTGCCCTTCAATGCACAGATTACTATCTAAACCTGAAAAAACTATTTGAACTGTTCTGTAGAACAATAAAAAAACATAAAATAACAGTCATAAAAGATATCCAGTTCATTTTCATTTTCTTTCAGCCTGTCATTCTTATTAATTTGATATTTCGTGATTAATATATGGATGTATTCAATTTGCACTAATTATTTTTTATGCTTTAATAAAGAATCTTCTTCAATGTTTGTGAACCAAAATATTTTTTTAATAAATTTTTTAGAAAAATATTTGCATTCTTTCTTGGAGAATATTTTCCAAACCAGCATGACTATAAATTATGGATTGTAAGGACATCGGCATATTTTTTTGGCTGCCCTTTTCGCAAACTAATGATTATCTTTGATAAACTGGTCATTTTTGGGAGAGCTTTGAATTAGCGGAGAAAATGGATGAACAAATTTTATTTTTCACTAATTAATAAAACTAAATGATGATAATGGCTATTCCCAATCATTATCTATGAACGTCTTAAAAGTCTTCATATACATCCCTGATCTTTTTTCCTTCACTTAAAGCAGCCCGAACTTTTTTTAGTTCAAAAGGAATATTAATACTTTGGGGACATTTTTCAAGACAAATACCGCAATTTACACACAATATCGCATTACCATTTGATTTATTTTTATCTAATTTACTAGTAGAATTAGCCATTTTTTTATAATCTCTATTGTATTGCCATAATCTTAATTTGCTTTTCTCAACAAAAATATTATTCATAATTGCAAAATTTAAAGGTATATTTACACCTGAAGGGCAAGGTAAACAGTATTTGCAGGAAGTGCAAGGAATTAACGGATTTTTTCTATAGACATTAGCGATTTTTTTTATGATTTCAATTTCTTTTTTATTTAAAGAACCAATCTCTGATCTGTCAGCGCTATCACAGTTTTCATTTGACATCTTCAAATTACCCATACCACTTAATACAACCGAAACCTCAGGCAGATTCCATAAAAATTGTAATGCCCAGTCAACAGGTGTTCTTTTTATTTTAGTTTTTTTTATTATATCTAATGCTTCACGGGGAGGATTTGCCAGTCTTCCCCCTTTCAAAGGTTCCATTATCACAACAGCCATTCCTTTGCTTGCTGCATATTTTAGTCCTTCAGTTGTTGCTTGAATTACACTGTCAACATAATTATATTGTATCTGCACTACATCCCAAGAAAAAGTATCGACAATGTCTTTAAAAACCGGCAAGGTATCATGAAAGGAAAAACCAATAAATTGTACTTTCCCTTCTTTCCTGGCTTTAACCATTTTATCTAAAAGATTAAATCTCTTTAGTTTCTCCAAAGCGGAACTATTCATAGCATGAAAAAGGTACGTATCGAAATGGTCGGTTTTCATCTTTTTCAATTGTTTATTTGAATATTTATCAAAATCCTCTGAATTTCGTACTAAAAATATGGGACTTTTAGTCACTAAATGAATTTTTTCTCTATAGCCATCCTTTAGCGCTTTATCTAAAATATTCTCACTTGCTCCAAAATGATATACCCCTGCAGTATCCATATAATTGATCCCTTTATCAATCGAGTTTCTAATCAAATCAATGGATTTATTAACATCAACTTTCAACGGCATTATTTTTTTGTTGGTAACCTCATACAACCCAGACCCAATGCAGATACTTGAAAACCGGTACGACCAAACTTACGGTATTTCATCTTAACGCTCCTTGTCAAGAATATTCTAATTGAGGTATTTTATTTAAATATTATATCCAAAAGATTTATATAATTCATCCCTTGAAATAAAACCGACGAAATTCATGATTTTTAAAAAAATTGAGTATTTTTTATTTTGTAGTACTATTTAACTGGTTTTTTACCTTGTAAATTCACCCACTAAGAGATATTATTAATATTTAAAGCTCTAATCAGCTCAAAAAGTAAATTTAAGTAAGCCTAATTAAACTTATTTTAATATTTTTTGTTTGATGGGGACAATCTCAAGTAGATAATTTCCGAAATCTTGTTGAGACATCAAGGATAACATTATGAACACATGGAAAAAAAACCTTTATGTAGTATTTTTTGCTGAATTAATTGCAATTACCGGTATGGCTTTCGTGATACCCTTCCTACCTTTTTACATAAAAGAATTAGGTATTTCCAACTTAAAACAAGTAGCCAACTGGTCAGGAGCACTTATAGGAGCCCCATCGCTAATTATGGTAATTGTTTCTCCGATTTGGGGTTGTTTAGCAGATCGCATGGGAAGAAAATTAATGATAGAGCGTGCAATGTTTGGAGGCGGAATTACCATATTTCTTATGGCTTTAGCAACCAATATTTATCAATTATTTTTATTGCGTTTGATGCAAGGAGCTTTAACCGGTACTATTGCAGCTTGTACAGCTTTGATTTCTGCAAGTTCTCCTTCAAAAAAAATGAGTTATAGTTTGGGATTATTACAAACTGGTATTTTTTTGGGAAGTTTTTTAGGGCCTGTATTAGGAGGAATTTCTGCTGATATTTTAGGTTTTCGAAACTCTTTTAAAATCACGGCAATCTTACTCTTTATTTCGGGATTTCTAATCTTTTTCTTGGTTGAAGAAAGTTTTATCCCATCAGTTAAAAAAAAGCAAACAATACCATTAAAAAAAAGAATTGCGGTATTATTCAGTAACAGACTATTGTTAATAATGTTTTTTGTGCTATTTTTAGTACAATTTTCAATAAAAAGCATAAGTCCAATTTTTCCATTATTCATGGAAACTATTATATCTAATCCAAACGCCATTTCCTCTTTCACCGGATTAATGTTTGCCTTAACCGGTTTAATGGCTGCTTTTACTTCTCTAAATGTAGGTAAATTGATAGAAAATAAACCAAACATGTCCCTACTTACTCTCAGTATAATTGGAACTGGTTTATTCTTTTTACCTCAGGGTTATGCTTCGAATATTACTCAATTAGCTTTGATGAGACTTGGCTTAGGTCTTTTTTACGGAGCTATTATTCCAATTGCTAATACTATTATCAGTCTCTCAACTCCTTCCGAACATCGAGGAAAAGTATTTGGTGTCTCATATAGTACTACTTTTTTGGGGAATATTTTTGGTCCCTTTTTCGGTGGATTGATCATGACAACCTTCAATATAGAGTCTGTTTTTGTTTTTACCGGTTGCATTTTGTTATTTGCAGGATTTACCTTATTTGTATTTTTCAAAAAATCTGAAAATATTAATACTATGTTTACTAATAATAGTGATAAATTGGTTCCTAAAGATGTTTGAAATAAATAATAGCAAATAACAAATATTTAATCATTAAAGTAGCTTTTCAGTCTTCATATAATATACTGAATAAATTATTTCATATTAACTTTTTAAATTATCTTGATAACTATTTTATTCTACTTAAAAGTCTATCAAGATAATTTGACTTCATTTGTTTGCTTGCCATGATACGTTTTACTGGAGACAGCTTCAATATTGCTGATAGTACTGCAGCCATTGCCCTGTGATTTTCAAAATATTGATTTCCAAATATTAATTCCTGCAATTTACCTTTCTCAATGGCCATCAATATAATTCTGTGAACAGAATTGACCGGAGTGATTATATTTTCCTTCCTATTTTCAAGAATGATGCTTTCGTTTGAACATGCTCTTACGCATATTCCACATCCAAGACATACATCTTCGTTGATTTCTACAAGATTTTCAAACTTACCATCCATCTCCTTATTCTTTGTAACCCAATTAATTGCATCAATCGGACACGCTTTAACACATTTTCCACATCCAGTGCATTTTTCTTCTTCTATTTTTGGAATAAATGAAGTAGTCTGTACCGGATGAAGCATGCCGAATTTTTTAGCAGCAACCATGGCTTCACAGCAACATCCACAGCAATTACATATAAAACTAACATTATTCCTGACATTTTCTCCGCATTGTACAAGACCATATTCGTAGGCTTGATGCAACAGCTCCAAACACTCCGATACTTCAACTCTTCGAGCATAATTATGATTTATTAAAGAATTGGCAACATTATTAAAAGTCATACATATATCCATGGGAGCATCGCATGCCATACCCAAATGTGCCTTTTTATGGCGACAATAGCACATACTAATTCCAATATGTGATGCAGTTTCTATTATATGACTTGCTTTTTCAAAATCTAAAATGGAGACCAGATTATCCCTGGAAAGCACTTCTTCCTGCACAAATATCCTTCCCAATCTTGTCTCGCTACCTAAAAATAAATCTTTGATGAAATCCTCTTCAATATTCAAATATTGATACAGGAGTTCAGAAAGCATTTTTTGATCTATATCATCTCTTGTCCGCATCATTGAAAATTCAAAAAATCCCGCCATAGGCGGAGGAAGAACATACTTTTTAACACCACGGTGTTCAGAATCTAAAAGTATTGCCCTACCGGCTAATTGTTCCAATATTTTTTCTGTTGTGGATATATCCAACTTCCATATCCGAGATGCAGTTTCTACTGTAACTGGCAGGATGGGAAGTTGAGAAACAAGTTCAGCCTCATTTTCGCTGAAAAGAATGCCTAATATCTTATATAATGAATTCGAAGAGGGAGCTCTCTGGGGAAGTTTATTTAATCTTTCTTCCAGTTTTTTATAAGCATTTTTTGCAACAAGATGTGACATTTTTACCTGCCTACTCTGGTTTAATTGTAATATTTTTCAACATATTCATGAAAAATATCCAAAATTTCAGGAAAATTATTTCTCCCAAAACCTATTCGAACATATCCACTCTCATATTCAAATATTTCTGACGGCACAAGCATAATTCCGGTCCGTTTTATTAATTTTTGACAGAACTCGTAAGTTGATTCCAAAATATTTAAATGGGCAAAACAAGTAGAACCTGCTTTCGGAGAAATAAAATTGATAAAGTTTCTATGTGATGATTTGAAATCTACAAGTAATCGAATATTTTTATTGATTTTTAATAGATTTGGTGCAATAAATTGGTCTTTATGATTTATTGCAATCATTGACAATATTTCGCTAGGCGCATTATTACAAATAGATAAATAATCCTTATATGATAAAACCTTTTTTAATAATTTTTTATTTTGGCAGGCTAGCCAACCAATACGAAGTCCGGCTAAACCAAAGGTTTTAGACATTCCCCATAAACTGACTCCTTTTTCATAGACATCACAGATACAAGGAATTTCTTGGATATTTTTATGGGTGAGAAGATGATACATCTCGTCAGAAAATAGATAGATGTGATTATCATCGGCTATCTCAACGATTTTCATCAGCTCATTTATAGATGGAAATGCCCCGGTTGGATTATGAGGAAAATTAATGATGATTAATTTTGTATTTTTCCTGACTAAGCTTTCTAAATGCAAAGGATCGTAATGCCAATTATTTTTATCCGGTTCCCAAAATGATATCTCACATCCTATGGTCTTTACAACTTGATAAAGTGATTGATAGCTTGGGGAGATACAAATCACATGATCAGTGGATTTTAGTAAAATATTCATAAAGATAAAATTAGCCTCACCAGGAGAAGAGACAATAATATTGTCCGGTGTCATCTTTTGGTATAACTTACTGATATATTCCCTCAATCGGAAACTTCCCTCTGATTCTGTGTAGCCTAAACGCAAATTATTCCATAATTCCAGTTCTTTATTTGAAGCTTGTTGAAGCACGTATTGCATAGAATAACCATCACAATCAGAACTTGAAAATAAATGCCTGGTTTTAAATTCGTATAGACCAAAGTAACGTTCGAGTTTAAAATTTTCTATAAGCAATTCAAACCTCATTTCTCAAATATTTTAAAAGCAAAATAGTTCTCTTTTTTTATTTTTTGACATTTTTCTTTATAACCTTACCTAATCTTTTAACTCCCTCTTTAATATCCTCCTGGCTGGGATAACAAAAAGAAAGTCGAAAAGTATTTTTTCCTTCACCGTTGGCAAAAAAAGGCGATCCCGGTACATAGGCAACATTTTCCTCAACCGCTTCCATCAGCATTTTGCCCGCATCAATATATTCCGGCAATGTGACCATCACAAAAAAACCACCCAGAGGGTTTGTCCATGTTGCCTGTGCAGGAAAATATTGTTCTAAAGAGCTCAGCATGACATTCCGTTTTTGTTTATAAATATCTATGTTGGATTCTATGTTTTTGTTAAATTTGCCTAATTTAAAATATTTATCGGCAATCATCTGGCTTAGAATATTGGTACATAAATCAGTTGTCTGCTTTAATAAGGCTATCTTTCTGATAATTTCATTATTTCCAAGCATCCAGGCAATTCGCAAACCGGGACATAATATTTTTGAAAAAGTACCCAGGCTGATAACCCTGCCTTCTTTGTCCAATGAATAGATAGACGGCAGGCAAATACCTTCGAATCTCAATTTCTCATAAGGATTATCTTCTACAATAAAAAGATTATACTTTTTGACAATCTCTAATATTTTTTTTCTTCTTGGTAAAGACATAGTGACACCGGCGGGATTTTGAAAATTAGAGATAGTGTAGATAAATTTCACTTTTTTCTTTTGGTCAATAAGCTGTTTTATTTTTTTTTCCAAAAGCTCTACTTGCATTCCATCTTCATCCATGGGAATTCCAGCCAATTCTCCGCCATAGCTGCGAAAAGCTGTAATGGCTGCAAGATAACTAGGCAATTCTACAATGGCAACATCACCAGGAGAAAGAAATAATTTACCAATCAAATCCAATCCCTGTTGGGAACCTGTAGTAATGATAATGTTATCCAGCATTCCTTTAATACCGTCAGCAGCTAAGTAATCTAAAATGCTTTGTCTTAATCCGGGTAGCCCTTCCGTAGTACTATATTGTAAAGCCTGAGCGCTCTCTTTGAGTAATACACTATTTACAATTTCTCTAATTTCTTCTACAGGAAAAGTCTCTGGTGCAGGCAATCCTCCTGCTAAAGAAATTACCTCTGGAGTTTGTGTCAATTTTAATAATTCCCTAATTGCTGATGCTTCTACCTTTGAAGCTAAAATAGAATAAAAATCGTTATTGTTGATAGACATTTTGTCAATCTCCTTTTTTGTTTTTTTTGTTTGTCAGTTAGTGGATATTTTCTAAATAAACAATATTTTTATGCTGTTTTCATATTTTTATACTATTTTTAACCTTCTACACTCTTTTGAAGTGCAGATATCCGCTTAAACTATATTGCTTAATATTATACGTCAATTTTTTAAAAAATTCCTTCTTTTTCACAAAATTATTTATATTCTGACTATTTTTTAAAATATACCTGTTTAATTATATATAATAGCAGTAAGAGAGATAAAGTCTTCACTATTAACACGAAAATTTGGCTTTTTCACTATTTAATAAAATCTTAATTTTTAATTTATAGAATCTTAATTTTAGTTTTATAAATATTTTAGATTGTAATATTAAAATAGGTAGACACAAAAAGAATATATCTTTAATTTTATTAGGAGGAAAATTATGAAAAGAAAGATGGGAATTCTTGTATATCTGTTATTAGGTATTATGTTGATAGGAAGTATTCAAGTTGCTGCTCAGGAAAGTATAAAATTGGACCTTCCTCAAGCTGTAGAAATGGCATTAACTAATAATCTTGAATTTCAGAAAGCCGGTTATCAATTGAAAAATGAAACCATCGATGTCAAAAAAAGTGAAGCTGGAAATCTGTTAACCCAATCTAATTTACTACAAAGACAAAATGAATTATTACTTAATCAGGGAAAAGAACAATATCAACAAAAAAATGAAGATCTGATCCTTCAAGTCGTTGATGAATATCTCCAATTGAAATTAGCTCAAAAAGACTTGCAAGTCAAAGAAAAAACGTCAGTAATGGAAAAAAATACTTTGGAAAATATAAAAATTCAGGCCAAAGCCGGATATAAAGTTGAACTGGATGTCCTGGAACAGAGTAATGAATATTATGATGCGTTATTTTCCTTTGAAAGTGCAAAATTAGACTATCAAAAATTGCTGGGAAATTTTCAAATGACTTTAGGGGTAAATTCAAAAAGTCAGTTTAAGTTGGCAGAAATAAATGCCTCTGATTTTAAAGAAATCAAATTAGATGAAGCATTACAAAAAGGAAGACAAAACAGTGTAGCACTACAGCTGAATAATCTTCAAATTGATTTAGCCAGCCTGGAATTAGAGAAAAACAAGGTTTCGGATACTCCCGAGATAGATTTAAATAAATTGGAAAATAATTTAGCAGTTACAAAGCTTGACTATCAAATTGCCCAACAAAACCTGGATTATCAAATACAATCTCAATGGCAAAATTATATGAAAACGAAAAATGATATTACCTTAAGTCAAAATAGCCTGGATCAAATATATCAACATAAACTAATCATCAGCAATCAAGTTAAGGCAGGATTGGCAAGTGAAGACGAAGAGCTATCTGCTATAGTAGGTGTTCTTGAAGCAGAATACCGGTTAGCTTCCTCGGTTCGTAATTATTACAATGCCCTACTCAATTTGCAATCCATCACGGGAAATTTATATAAAGGAGATATATAATCATGAAATTTAATAAAAAGAAATATAGATTCATCAAATTTATTATTATAGCCAGTATTTTACTCTTTCCAAGTATCATACAAGCTAATGAAATTGATTTGAAAGAAGCAATTGATTGGGGAATAAAACATAATTACGATTTAGAAGAAATCCGATATAATATCGAGACATTAGAACGAGATTTGGAAATCCTTGACGCAGACAAGGCTTTTCAGGTTAATTTAGGAATTACCCCAATATGGGATTTTGGAGAAGGAAACAGCGAAACCAGCCTGATTAACCTTAAAGCTGAAAAAATCATTGCAGATGATTTAAATATTTCGGCTGAGATCTCCTGGAATGAAAATGATTTTGCATATATGTCTTTCGAGGGTATCATGGAGGATTTCAATGCAAACATTCAAATTGAAAAACAAATCTATCCTGGCACATATACTCAAAATGAACAGCAGATCTTCCAAACTGAAAATAATTTAAAAAAGAAAGTCGAAGAATTAACCTGGAAAGAAGCTGAAAAACAAATTGATTTTATTGAAAGTTATCTCACTCTTGTCCGCTTGACAGAAGAAGTTAATCTTGCCGAAAAAAGTTTTCAGCTAGCTACTGAAGAGTTAGAAAGAGTACAACAACAAATTCGCTTAGGTGAAGGCGGTTACCGACAGGAATCAGCGGCCAAATTAGTATTAATGGAAGCTGAAAATCAATTATTTAGTTTACAGCAAAATCTAGCACAACAGAAAAATGAATGGTATCTTGGGTTAAATATAACAGAAAATATTCAAGTTGAATTTATAGAAGAGCCTGATTATTTGGAAATTTTAAGAACAAATATGGAGCAATTAAATTTAGAGAGTGAAAAACAGGAAATTTTATTCAACCAAGCATTAGGAAAACATTATCAAATACAGAATGCCTATATAGACAAAGAAAGTCTTTTAAAAGAAGCAAAATGGACGGAAAATGAAGGTAAACCTCAAGTAAATATTAGCGGCGGATATGACCTTTCCGATGATTATTGGTATGCCATGTTAGATTTGTCCTGGAATCTAATCGACGGAGGAGCACAAAAATTAAAAGAAAAAGGAGCTGAAGCAACCATTCTTCAAAAAGAAAAAGAGCTCGACCAATTGACAAAAACATTACAGCTTGAAATGAATCAAATAATCAATCATGACCAATATAATCAACTTGATTTACAGGCAAAATTAGCTGCCTTGGAGCAAGAACAATATACAAAAAATATTTTAGAAAAACAGTACCAGGAAAAGATCATTTCTTATACCCAATGGCAAAATCAACTGATTGCCTTGGCGGAAAAAGATCTGAAAGTTAAAGAAGCTCAGGATATATTATTGGTTAATCGTTTAAGGTTAGCACATTTTTTAGGCATATAACACAAGGAAAGTTGAGGACAGATAAATGAAAAAAAAGAAATGGTTTTTATGGATAATTATTCTATTGATTTTAGGAATAGGTGGATTTTTCGGATTTAATTATTGGCAATCCAAAGCAGAAGCAAATTCCGAAAACCAAATTCAATCGGTTGATTTGGCATCAGTCATTGAGGTTGCATTGGGAAATCTAAAAAATACGGTTTCTTCCAGTGGTTTTCTTCAACCGGTTAATTCCGTCAATCTTAATTTGCAAAGCAGCGGAACAGCAGGAGATACCATAGAAGAAATTCTGGTAAGCAATGGTGAACTTGTAGAAGAAGGACAAGAACTGGTTCACTTAAAGGATAAAGAGGAAACTTTAAACTATCTAAAGGCAAAAAATGAATATGAGTTGGCCAAAATCAATGGTTCTCCCAGCCTGACACAAGAAGAAAAAAGACTGGCTATGGATTTAGCCCTGGAAAAACTTGAAGCACAGAGCATTCGGGCTCCCTTTTCCGGTAAAATTATCAATATTTACGTCGAAGAAGGAGATTACATTGAAAAAGATGATGATATTATTTACTTGATTGATGAAGCTGCTTACGAAATTGAAGTTTCAGTCAGTGAAGTGGATTGCATGGAGGTTAAGGTCGGTCAGGAAGAGGAAATAGAATTGGATGTTTTGGATGACAAAGTATTTTCCGGTAAAGTCATGGAAGTGGCAGAATATGCTACGGCAAACAGTAATGTTGTAACTGTACCGGTCACCATTCGAATGGATGAAGTGTCAACTCTTTTTAAACCCGGATTTTCAGCATCAGCGGAAATTATTATCAGCTCAACGGAAAATGTTTTACTTGTTCCAGTGACATCTCTCACAACCACGGAACGTGGCTCTGCGGTCTTAAAAGTCAAAGGTGATAAAGGAGTAATTACTCCGGTCAAAACCGGAATCAGCGACAGTTACTATATGGAAGTAACCGAAGGATTACAAGAGGGTGACAAAATTATTGTTAATAATTACCAGATGAATACAGATGATGATGCAGAAGATGATAAGAAATTCAATCTATTTGGTGGTGGAGGTGCATCCCTTGGTGGAGGTGCTCCTCGTCCGAGTCAACCCCAGGGAGGAAACAAGGGAGGAAATAAGGGAGGAAACCAATAATGAGAGGTAAAAACAACATGACTAAAGTAATTAAAATAGATCAATTGGAGAAGACTTATTATTTGGGAAAGGTAAAAGTTGAAGCCTTGAGAGGTGTTTCATTTGAAATCAACACCGGAGATTTTGTTTCCATCATGGGACCTTCCGGCTCAGGAAAATCAACCTTGATGCATATTATCGGCTGCCTGGATTATCCTACCAGTGGTCAATATTTTTTATCTGATCAGGATGTTAGCAAACTGAATGACAATCAGTTGGCTCTCTTTCGTAATCAAAAAATTGGATTTGTCTTTCAACAATTTAATTTATTACCCAAAGCAACCATTTTAAGAAATGTGGAACTTCCCTTAACTTATAATAATCAAAATTTGAGAAATAAAAAACAGCTGGCTGTTCAAGCTTTAGAAGAAGTAGGATTGGGCGACCGATTAAAACATCGACCCAATGAAATATCGGGTGGCCAGAAACAAAGAGTAGCTATTGCCCGGGCACTAGTCACCCATCCGTCGATCATTTTGGCAGATGAACCGACCGGAAACCTGGATTCAAAAACCGGTCAGGATATTATGAATATGATCAAAAAATTACACGATACCGGAAATACCATCATCCTGGTTACTCACGAACCGGAAATAGCACAATATTCCCAGCGTGTGATCCATTTAAAAGACGGTTTAATCGATAAAGATGAGGTGATAGCATGATTTTACAAAGTTTAAAAATTGCCCTGGAAAGTTTATGGTCAAATAAAATGCGCAGCTTTCTCTCCATGTTAGGTATTATTATTGGGGTTGGTGCTGTTATTGCAATTGTTTCAGTTGGTACTGGTTCAACCCAGCAAGTCACTTCTAGTATTACTGATTTGGGTTCTAATATGATTACCATTTATCCCAGAACACCAAGAGGACAGGGAGGAAGGGTCAGCAGTGCAAGCTCTCAGGATAAATTTTCTCTGGAATTAACCGACTATATAGAAAAATTTTGTCCATCGGTCATAAAAGTGATTCCGGTAAAGCAGGTTAGCGGAAGATTAATTTCTGATGATATCAATGTGAATTCTACTATCTTAGGCACCAAAATCGACTATGCCGAAGTAAATAATTATGAAGTGGATAGAGGTAACTTTATTAGCGAGAAAGATAATCAGGAAAGAAGACAAGTCATAGTATTGGGTTCTCAACTGGCTGAAGATTTATTTGAAGATGACAACCCTATTGGCAAAAAAATTAAATTGGATTACGAAAATCATGCTTACATGTTTGAGGTAATTGGTTTAATGAAGGAAAAAGGCAGTACCATAGGTGGGAACCTGGATGACCAGGCTTATATCCCTTTATCCGTTGCCATGGATAAATTGACCAACAGTGATTACGTCACTTCCTATATCGCACAAGCTGCCTCAACAGAAAAAGCATCCACTGCTGTCAGTGAACTGGAATATTTTATGGTTAAATTCTTGGAAGATGAAGATCAGGAACAATTTCGGATCATCAGTCAAGATGAGATTCTTGATACAGTCAGTTCGGTCACTGGAACCATGAGCATGATGCTTGGCGGAATTGCTGCTATTTCCCTTTTAGTCGGTGGAATAGGAATTATGAATATTATGCTTGTTTCAGTTACTGAAAGAACCAGGGAAATCGGTGTACGAAAAGCATTGGGTGCCAGGAATGTCCATATCTTATTTCAATTCTTGATGGAATCATTAAATTTAAGCAGTCTGGGTGGAATTTTAGGCATTGGATTTGGTTGGGTAGCAGCGTATTTTTTATCCCAATATGGTGATTGGCCTATGGTCATTGCGCCACTTTCCGTAGGGCTTGCTTTTGGTTTTGCTCTATTTATTGGTATTTTCTTTGGTCTATATCCGGCAATGAAGGCGGCAAAGATGAATCCAGTAGATGCTTTGCGATATGAATAACTAAAAATATTGCCAGGTAAATAAAATTGTTTATAATCAGAAATATCTCCAGTCATAAACAACAAACCGTCTTTTTTATTAGTTGCCTGGTTTCTCATTTTTAATAAATAACTTATTCAAATAATATGGTCTGTTTAGCTTTTACACGGAATAGATTAAAAAGATTTATATTTTTTCACTGCTCAAAGCACGCAATATGAGCTTTCCTATATTTATTACTATAAATTAATTTGCAATAAGAATTTTATTAATTATAATATCTAATAGTAACTGAAAAAAGGAAGGAGAATTGTTTTTTGGCAAAATTACCAGATTTCAATAAAAAAAATATAAAAAATAATAAATATTATAAAAATGTAGGACTATACCTTTTAGCACTAGTTATTTTTGTGACAATTATCAGCTCCCTGTTTGAACCTGTATCAACCGGTTTGGAGCTGACTTACTCACAATTTTTAAAGGAAATCGAGGCAAATAATGTATCTAGTGTGACCATTGTGGATAATGCAATCAGCGGAGAGTTTACCAACGGTACCGAATTCACCACCTATTCACCTGATGACCCGGAGATGATGAATATTTTACGCAATAAAAATATTGTTATTGACGCTAAACCACCGACCCAGCCATCCTGGTGGATTAGTTTGTTATCTTCAATCTTTCCCGTCATATTG
>Ga0272441_10002368_pt1 | contig 38167 bp, 42 predicted proteins | sample SSMProp6N_FD_193582 | JGI IMG/M metagenome (GOLD analysis project Ga0272441, IMG submission 193582) | Marine sediment archaeal communities from Little Sippewissett salt marsh, Falmouth, MA, United States - SSM-Prop-6N | ecosystem: Environmental > Aquatic > Marine > Wetlands > Sediment ... | reverse complement strand
GTGCGGTACTGAGATACGAGAGTTCTCGGGAACCATCATGCGCTGCTATTACTCACCAATTATTCGTAGCTATTCTGAGAATTGACATAGTTTCATTGTTCAAGTTGTCTCAATTTTCCCACCGTCCGTATCCTGGAGCATACGCATCGCCGATCTTGCGGGGACAAATCCCTTATAGGATGATGGGGATGTCCTGTAACGGTGGTAAACATGGTTGCACCACGGCAGATCTCCCGGATCATGAAAGCCGTACCCACGCTCGAAGGGGCGGGCGTTCGCCTGAAACGGGCGTTCGGGTTTCACCAGGTCCCACAAATGGATCCGTTCCTTCTGCTTGATGACTTTCACTCGGACAATCCTGATGACTATCGTGCGGGCTTCCCCTGGCACCCTCACCGGGGGATCGAGACCATCACCTATGTGCTGCACGGCGAGGTGGAGCATGCCGACAGTATGGGCAACCGGGGCGTCATCGGCGAGGGCGATGTCCAGTGGATGACCGCAGGGAGCGGGGTCATCCACCAGGAGATGCCGAAGGGTGATCCTGATGGGCGTCTGTGGGGCTTTCAGCTCTGGGCGAATCTTCCCGCATCCCACAAGATGATGGACCCCCGGTACCGTGGGATCGAGAGCACACAGATCCCGGAGATCGAACTCGACGGTGGGATCAGAGTTAAAATCATCTGCGGGAGCGTAAATGGCATATCAGGGCCCGTGCGCGGTATCGTCACCGAACCGGAGTATCTCGATGTGAGCATTCCTCCGGAGGGATCGTTCTTCCGGACCGTGCCCGAGAGCGATACCCTGTTTGCCTACGTCATCGAGGGGGGAGGCTACTTCGATAAAGAGCGTGAACCCCTTGCCCACGATATGAAAGGGGCAAATTACTTTGATTTTGATGCTGTGTACCCTGTGGGGCCCGAACACCTGATCCTGTTCGCCGAAGGCGATCGCCTCGAGGTGATTGCGGGAGCCCGCGGCGTTCGGTTCCTGCTCGTTTCGGGCCGTCCGATCAGGGAACCGGTGGCATGGTACGGCCCTATTGTGATGAACACGCAGGAGGAACTGCGATTGGCCTTCGAGGAATTCAGGCGGGGAACGTTTGTAAAAAGCGGGGAAGGGCGTATCGCGAGTGTTCCTGTAAACAGATGAGAATCCCTTCATTTTTCACAAAAAACAAGTATTCACAGAGATCGGGGCTGAATCAATACTATTGCTATCGTATTCCCCCGATGAATGGCGGAAAGGACATCCATGGAGACCCTGACCCTCGAACAGGTCCTGGGCATCTACACCGACACTTACGTCAACTGGAACGAAGTGGGGGGAGAAGACCTCGAGATTGGTGTGGTGGGACGTGACAGCGCGTCCGGTACGCGCGCCGCCTTCGACGAACTGGTGAAGGAGGAAGAACCGGTGCTCGCAACGATGCTCGAGAAAAACTCGAACGGCGACCTCCAGCAGACCATTGCCGGCTCACCGGGATCCGTCGGGTATGTCAGTCTCGAGTACGTGGATGAGATGGTGAAGGGCGTGAGCATCGATATCGATGGCACTGCGGTCCCCCCTCGATTGAGACCGTGCTCTCCGGAGAGTATCCCATCTCAAGGATCCTTTGCATGATCACCAACGACGAACCCCAGGGCCTGGCGCTCGACTACATCGCCTTTGTGCTGAGCGATGATGGGCAGATGATCGTCGAAGAAGAGGGCTTTGTGCCGCTCACCGCAGGAAACATGACTGCGGATTCGGGCATGGCCGAAAAGAACCCGATGGCCGCTGGCTGAGACCCCTGATTGGAGCAGCCACATCTGCTCCACCACCAATTTTACCCTTCTGCCGCGCTCACATGGGATCAGGGCCCGCCGCCTGATGCGCCGTATCCGGACGGTGCGCTGGGGGTCTTCCGCGTCTCCCGAAAACGATGCGGATTACTCGATCCGGATGGAACCGGCAATGCGCAGCTTGCCGCCGTCGAGGTAGTGCAGCACCGCTCTTTCACCGGGCAGGTAGACCAGTTCTTTTTCCAGCGATAGGGAAAGGACCGGCGTTCTCCAGTCGCCCTCGGCATGCACGGATTCGACGCGTGCGGGGACGAACTGCATCCAGTGGCCTACATGCAGCACCATCCCCTCGCGGAGCGGTTCCTGCCAGTACCGGACCAGCTGCGCTTTACCCCGGATCGTTTCTGACGTAAGGACCTCTTTGCTGCGCGTGAGTACGTACCCGCGATCCAGCTCTTCTGCATCGATGTTCTTCAGCGCCAACCCAACCCGGTCGCCGCTATACGCTTCGTCGCAATCGTCATCATGCTTCTGGATGGAGCGGATCTGTGCGGTCTTCTGACCGGGGAGGACATTGAGGATATCGTGCTTTCTGATGGTACCCCGCTCCACGCTTCCCAGCACCACAGTCCCTATCCCTTTGACGTTGAAATGGTGGTCCACGAAGACCACGCCTTCCCGCGCATCGCCTTCCCCGGATTCCTTTGCAGACGCTTCGTTGAGGAGGCGCTCCCGCAACTCGATGGCGTTGTCCTCGAGGAACTCGTAGTTCGCCACCACGGTCCCCTGAACCAGCGGGACGATCTGGGAGGGATCGAGGTAATTTTGAAGTATGATGTACCCCTTCTGTATCCCCATCACATCGAGCATGACCACCATCTCCCCGAAGGACGGTGTAATTTCGTTGATGACCAGCATCGCCGCATCAGAGAGTGAAACAGCATAGAACAGGGGCGCGAGGCGTTCGGGATAGCGGGTCGGTTCAATCAGGGTGACGGTATCGTCGCCTCTTTTGAGGTTGAAAAAGGTGATGTCCGACGCGGTACCTGCCTTTCCGATCTCCTTCGCATAACCGGGCTGCCCGAGTATTGCGATATCGATATTTGCCATGGTTCTTTACAGGTTTGAACTGCGCGATGATGAGTATTGTCATCATACTGGCAGGCTGCGGCCTGTGCAGATCCACTGCAGGAGACGGGAAAGCGGTTGCCCGCAGGCAAAGGATGAGATGCCGGGAGAGCACACCTGTCTATACCCACGTATAATCATCCAACAGGCACGGCCGTATCCACCTCAGGTGATGCAGGATGCATACCAGATAACCCATAAAGCATAGAACCACATCTCAGATCAGGACACCACAACGATGAAACCCTCAGGGATCTTTCTCGCATACTTCATGCAGGCACTCATCATCCTGAACGTCGCCTACAGCGTCTATATCGGAGACTGGTTTCTGGCAATTCCCGGTTTGTTTGCATTCTTCCTCACTATCGTTCCCCACATTGTGGAACGGAGGGTGCATATCACCCTGCCGTGGGAGATCAACTTTCTCATCGCACTCTCCCTCTATCTCCACGTTGCAGGCCATATCAGCGGATTCTACGACACCTTTTCCCCCCTGTACGACAAGATCGCCCACTTCATCTCGGCGATAACCATCGCTATCCTCGGATTCGTGCTCGTCTTCCTCCTGGAACAGTTCAGCGAACAGCGGTGCACACGGTTCATGATCGTCTACTTCATCATCATGTTCACCATGGGGCTCGGGGCGATCTGGGAGATCTATGAGTTTGTGCTGGACATGCTCTTCGGGTTGCAGTTACAGCACGGCCTGGAGGATACCATGTGGGATCTCATCTTTGATCTTGCCGGGGCGCTGATCATTGCCTCGATGGCCAATTTCTACCTTGGAAAGATCACCAAGGAAGACATCAAGAGCCTTCTCTTTGGCATAACATATAGAATAAAAGAGTGAAATCGGTCAACGGTGGGCAAAATACGCCGTGACCAGGTCGACGGCAACCGAATCAATCCTCGCAAAGCCCACGCGTTCGAACTGGACCACGCGGTTCAATTCCCTGGATGCAGCCTCTTCGCAGTATCCTTCGATATCGCCCTCAGGTGTCTTCAGGGTGCAGTCCCGCGCCTGTCCGGGCGGGAGCCACTGAATGATCGGTGCATGGGCTTTGCGCGCCTCCCCGAGCGACTCCCCCGCATAGGTCAGGGCGGGCCGTTCTCCCTCCCATGCGACATTCACGTTGAAGAGATCCTTGAGGCGCACCATGGTTCTTCCCTCTATCTCCCCCTTCGGCAGGATGACCGATCCCTCGAAGAGAAGCCTGCGCGCTCCCCGTTCCGGTTCGTTCGGGTGAAGTGCCGCCTCGGCAATATGAGCCGGCGCATCCGTCACCGGGAGCATGACCGGGTCCGGCACGAAGAAATAGCGGTTCGCCTTCGGGTCAACAATCGCCTTGTTCTGGGCAAAGAGGTTCTCCCACGAAAAGGTGATATCGGTCTCCCCGATACCGATATCGATCATTGCCTTTCGCACCGCATCCGGTTCAATGCCCCGCCGGGCGATGGCTTTCAGCGTCCCGAGATGAATATCGTCCCAGCCGGTGTATGCACTCGAGACAATGCCCTCCTTGATGGCGGACGTCGAGAGGACCACGCCGCCGATGGACAGCCTGCCGTAGTGTTTGAAGACCGGGGGGTTCCAGCTGAAATACTCATATATGTAGCGCTGCCGGCGCGTATTGGCAATATGGTCCTTGCCCCTGATCACATGGGTGATGCCCAGCAGGTGGTCGTCTACCACCACGGAGAAATTATACATAGGGTAGACCCGTGCATCAACCCGGGGATGGGGGGGCGCGTCAACGATCCGGAAGATGGAGAACTCGCGCATGGCCGGGTCCGGGTGCTCGAGATCGGTCTTGACACGCACGGTGATCATCCCCTCGCAAAACTCCCCCTCGAGCATCCTGTCCCAGAGATCGAGGTTCTCTTCGATGGTCTGGCTGCGGCAGGGGCACGCCTTCTTTTCCAGTTTCAGGTCCCGGAAATACGCGGCATCGCACATGCAGGCATATGCCCCCCCGAGTTCGATCAGGCGTCTGCAGTGCTCGTAATAGATATCCATCCGGTCGCTCTGGTAGACGATCTCTCCCACCTTCAGGCCCAACCAGTCGATATCATCGAGAAGCAGCCCGTAATTTTCCGGCTCGACACGACGGGGGTCAGTGTCTTCGATGCGGATTACGTAGTGTCCGTCATAGCGGCGGACATAATAGTCATTCAGGTACGCCGCACGGGCATGGCCGAGATGGAGCGGACCGCTTGGATTGGGAGCAAACCGCATCACCACCCCTTCTTCCGCGTGCTCGAGGGCGGGAAGTACCCTCTCAGCCTCCTGTTTCGGTTTTTCCGCCCGCAGGAGGTCGGGAGCAAGCACCTGCAACCGCGCCTCCCTCTCATCAGGGGAGAGCGCTGCCACCTCTGCCAGCACCTCCTTGAGCACAGCCGCCACCTCACCGGTCCTGCTCCTGAACTCAGCATGCCTTCCCATCAGCGCCCCCATGACCGCACCGGGCTTGGGCACGCTTTTGTGCTTCACGGCATTTTCAAGGGCATATATGAGGAGGATTTCCCGGAGTCCATCCGCCATTCAGAACCCTCTGCTGACGAAATAATCGGTGATTTCGCTTAAATAACGTCTCGCCTGCGATTCGGGGAGGTTGGCCAGCGACTTCTTGGCAATGTTCACCCGGTTTGCTGCGGTCTCCCGGACCTCGCGGATCACCCCTGCCCCTTCCAGCGCGGCGATTGCCTCATCGATTTCCGCATCGGTGAGATTTTCCTTTCGGTACCCGGAAAGATCTATGCCGTGCTCACGGGCCTTGATGGCAATTAACGTCTGTTTACCTTCCCTGAGGTCGGATGCGCGGTCTTTACCGCTCTTTTCTGCAGTAGCAACCATATCGATGAGATCATCCTGGATCTGGAATGCAATCCCGCTGTTCAAGCCCCAGTCGAAGAGCGCTTTTGTCTGCGCCGCGTTCCCTCCGGCGAGAATGCCGCCGATGGATGCCGCGGCGGCATAGAGGGCACCGGTTTTTTTGCTCACCATTTCGATGTACTCAACTTCCGTGACATCGTTGCGGGAAGCAAATGAAATGTCCTGGTGCTGGCCCTGGCAGATCTCAACGCAGGTACGTGCGAGCATCGCCACCGCCCGCACCTTTTCCAGGTCTCCTGCATCTGATTTGCATAGCAATTCGAAGGCTTGTGCATAGAGCACGTCCCCGGCCAGGATGGCGGTGGCCTCATCCCATTGTGCATGGACCGTGGCAACGCCCCTTCTTGCCTCGTCGCCATCCATGATGTCATCATGGATGAGCGTGAAGGTGTGCGTTACCTCGAGGGCGATTGCTGCGGGAATGATATTTCTCGATCGACCCCTCTGGATCGCGTCGGCAGCAAGCATAACCACCGCGGGGCGAAGGCGCTTTCCTCCTGCAATAAGCAGGTGAGCGCTCGCCCGGTCAAGTTCGCCGGTCACATTTCCATAGGTCCGGAAGAGCGATTTGTCCACATCTTCCGCTGTCTTGTCCAGGTACTCCCGCAACTCCATCCCGCATCACCTAACGCTCGATCTTGATCCTCTGCCCGTTGCGCAGAATATGCACATCCTTGTTGTTCTGATACCCGCATTCCTCGGCTAACCTTACGTACTCGCCCGTCATGTCGATATCGCCGTGAGAGGGAATGATATGCTGCGGGTTAAGGAGGTGGATCAGCTCATAGTGGTCTTCACGATATGCGTGTCCACTGACATGAAGATTGTCAAATATTCTCACCCCCCGCATCCGCAGCCGCGTCTCCTGGTTGTGACGCTGGCCGAAGTTCATCGGGTTGGGGATGACATCGGCGCTGTAGAGCACCTTGTCCCCTTTTTCAAACTTAAAGGGCGTATCTCCGGCCGCCATGCGCGTGAGGATTGCCCCGGGTTCGCCCTGGTTGCCGGTCACGATAGGGACGAAATTCTCACGGCCCGACTTCAAGATGCGCTTGAATGTGCGGTCCACCGTCCTGCGGTTGCCGAACATGCTGAGCGTCTGCGGAAAGCCGACCAGTTTCATCTGCTCTGCAGCGGCTGAGTACTTCTCCATGGAACGGCCGAGCAGAACGGGCTTTTTGCCCATCTCGTGGGCGCACTCGGCGATGGCCTTGACCCGGGATATATGGGACGCAAATGTACTCACCACGATGCCGTGCTTGTCGTCCTCGAAGCTGGTCATGACATCCCTGACCAGGTTGCCAGCCACCCGTTCGCTGGGGCACTTCCCGCTCTGGCTCACGTTGACGCTCTCGGAGATGAGGGCGATGCACCCCTCTTTACCGATCTCCCGCAGGCGTGCAAAGTCGGGCGGCGCACCGATGGTGGGTGTCCGGTCAAGCTTGAAATCGTTGGCATAGATCACGGCCCCTTCCCGCGTATGTAGCACCGCCATGACCGTGTCGATGATACTGTGCTGCACGTTTACGAACTCGAGCGTGACGTTCTGGGAGAGGGTGTATTTCTGACCTGCCCGCAGGCTGAATATCTTATTATTCACCCCGAATTTCTGCTCGCCTGCGATCTGCTGACGTATGAGCTCCGCCGTATAGGGTGTGCCGATGATAGGGGCGTTATACCGATGAGCCAGCTTGGGGATGGCCCCGATATGATCCAGGTGGCCGTGTGTGCACACGATCGCCTTTACGCTGCCTTCCACCGTATTCATGATGGTGTCGTCGGGGATGGCCTTCATCTCGATCAGGTCGAGGGAGTGCATGTTCTCGATCTCGGCATCCTCATGGATCATGATCTGGTCCAGGCGAAGCCCCATATCAAATATTACAATCTCTTTTCCGCAGCGGACAGCGGTCATGTTTCGTCCGACTTCATCATAACCGCCCACTGCTATAATTTCAATATCCACTGTTATTCCTCCGTGTGAAGTATCTGTCCTGTCGTTCCGGTGATGTAGGTCCTTGCGCGCCCCAGTTCGGTGAGCGTCTTCGAGCCCGTACAAAACATCGCTACCCGAAGCTGTGCGTGCAGTTCCTCGATCGTATGGATGAGCGCGTCATCGCCCTGCATTGCACCCTTCAGGAGAGGGAGGGCCATTCCGCAGAGTTCGGCCCCGAGGGCAATTGCTTTTGCCATATCGGTCCCCGAACGCAATCCGCCTGTGGCGATGACCGGCCCTCCGGTCCGGACCACCTCCACCAGGCTCACCGCGGTGGGGATGCCCCACTCGAGGAAATGCTCCCCGAGCCTGACTTGTTCCCCGGTCTTCGCCCGTTCGCGCTCCACCGCAGCCCAGTTCGTTCCCCCGAATCCACCAATGTCGATAGCCGCAACACCGGCTGACCAGAGCTTCCGGGCAGTTTCTGCCGAGATCCCGCTTCCCGTCTCTTTTGCGATCACGGGGTAGCGGCACCCGTCGCAGAGGTGTGCGAGTGCATCGAGGCATCCGTCGAGATTGCGATCTCCCTCGGGCTGGATCGCTTCCTGAAGGGGATTGAGGTGCACGCAGAGCGCCTGCGCATCGATCATCTCCACCGCGCGGTCCGCCCACTCTGGCCCGTGTTCCCGCAGCTGGATGATGCCCAGGTTGGCACAGACAAATGCAGAAGGCGCGTGCTCCCGTACCACAGTGAAGCTGTCCTCGAGATCCGGATTCTCGAGCGCAGCGCGCTGGGAACCGACACCGATACCAATGCCGAACCGCTCTGCGGCGCATGCGAGACGCCGATTGACCTCGGTGGTGTCCGGGTGTCCGCCGGTCATCGCCGCGATAAACAGCGGTGATTTCAGCGGGTGCCCGAGAAACCTTATGGAGGTATCGATCGTGTTGAGATTGCACTCCGGAAGCGCGTTGTGGACGAGCCTGATATCATTGAACCCGCTCGTTCCGTATTCAACCGCGTTATCGCAGCAGATGAGGAGATGATCCTTTTTTCGTGATGATGTGCGTTTTCTATCCTCTATAGTGATTCCCCCTGAACGTTGGGGGTTACCGGGGTGTCGCTTATTCCCCGTTTCCCTGATGTGCATCCGATTTCGGGTTAGTCCTGGTCTGACGGGCAAACGACGGTGCCGCCATGATCACGTGCGGCGAGGAAATCGCCCAGGCGGGATACATGAAAGATGTGCGACGCGATTCCATTGTCGGCCAGCGCAAGCAGTTCCTCTATCTTGCCCTTCATGCCTCCCGTGACGTCGGTGTTCCCTGATGTGCCGATATTCAGTGCACAGGCAGAAGCACGGTCGATCCGTGGAACAACCGCCATATTCCCGTCAAGAACACCCGGGACGTCGGTTGCCAGTCCAATCCTGTCAATCTGCATTACCTGCGGCAGATACCTCACCAGCTGATCGCCTGAAATAATACATGCTCCGCGCGACCTATCCATTCCCACGTCGCCGTGAAGGACCGGTATTATTCCGTGCTGAACCAGAAGTTCAACAGCACCGCATTCGAACGAGATGATTCGTCCGTTGTTTGCTACACACGCATCAAGCGGGTGTATCCCGATCGCCTCCGCGCCCCCGGCGCGAAGAGCACTGACCACCGCATCATTCAGTGTGCGCACTGCATGATGGGTGACATATATCCCTTCTTTATTATGTTGGTCTAGACCTATATCAAGGTGATGACGTTTCGCCTCCGGATGGCCGCACGATCCCGCACCATGGACGAGGATCAACCCATTTTCGTTCCGTGCACAGATGGCCTGTGCTATAGCCGAGAGGCGATCATGGCTGATCTCGCAGGTGCCTGACTTGTCAGTGATGATGCTGCCGCCCAGTTTTACGAGGACCCTTTCTTTCATGCTCTCTTCGAACCCCTTCTGTATCGATGGATGTGATGACTGCGCGGGCGTCGCAGGATTCAATTGCCCCCGCAATCCGGCTTTTATGACGTTTTGGGCAAAGGGCGATCATGCATCCTCCTCCGCCTGCTCCGGTAATTTTGGCGCCATACGCCCCCGCTGCTCTCGAGGCGAGCACAAGGCGGGAAAGTGCGGGATGGCCCACGCCGAGGGCATCGAGGAGGGCGTGGTTGATGTCCATATAGCGACCGAGGAGTTTCGGATCGTTGAGGCAGTGGAGTGCTCTGATGCAGGTTGCCTCGATGGAATCGAGGATCGGATCGACGATCTGCGGATCCTTTTTCCTGAACGCACTCACCTGTTCAACCATCTTTGAAGTGCTATGGGAGACCAGGCTGTTGCCTATCACGAGGTGCATCGTCTGGGGTGGAAGGCGACGTTTGGATCCTCCCTTGATGAGTACGATCCCGCCAAATGTGGACACGTACGTGTCGGTCGGGCTTGCCCTTCCTTGCTGCACTTTTTTCTCTATCCCAAACGCAATGTCGGCGATATCGGCCTGATTAAGGTTGAGATCGAATTCTTCGTTGATCGCAGCAAGTGTGCTCACCACCACCGCCGCCGAAGAACCGAGCCCGGAAGAGCTCGGCAGCTGGGAATGGACGTATACGCTCCCGTTTACCCCCAATTCCCTGAAACAATGTTCGATATAGGGAGATTTCACCTTCGGGGGGTGGCGCGCCTTGCGTACTGTTACAAAGACACGCGGTTTGATTGCCATTGCAAGCCCGGGCTTGCCGTATACCACAGCGTGTTCACCGAACAGGAACACCTTGCCGGGGGCACTCCACATCGCCACCCTATATCACCGCAATTGCTGCATATCCTACGACCTGCGAATAATCTCCTGACACTTCTGCACTTGTCCCGTAGCGGACGAGGCGCCCTTTCATTGCACCTGATGCCCTGCACGCGGTCACCATCGAGGCGATCGGCCCGTACCCGCAGGCCGACACCCCTTCCTCCCAGATTCTCCGGTAGAATTCCTCGACATCAAGGGTTTCCAGCGCCTCGATGGCATAGAGATCCTGGGTTCTCGCCACTTCGTCGGGGATGTAGTGGGAGAAGTCGCTCGAGGCGACGATGCGAATGGGAATGCCCGATTTTTCCTCGGCATTCGCGATCTTATCGGCGAGGTGGAGGGCGCTGGCAAGGCTCTGCTCACCCATCATGATCGGGGCAATCTTTGCCCCGGGGAAGAGGTACTGGATGAACGGTACCTGCACTTCCACAGAATGCTCGTCACGATGGGAGAATTCGTCCACGGTGATATCGAGGTAGCGGATGAAGTCGTCATCGACGGGTGCAGTGCCGAGGGGCGTCTCCCACGGGACAGCGGAGGCGCAGGTCGAAAACCCTGAATGGCTCGGGCCGATGATCACAAACGTGCCGTCAAAATCGCTCGAAAAAGAGGAATACGCGTACGCGGCAATCTGGCCGGAATATGCGTATCCGGCATGGGGGGAGACTACCCCCAGAGCATTGTCGCCAGCTTTCCCGGTCCGGGCAAAAAACCCCGCCATCATCTCTCTCAGCGAGGCGGGATCTGCCGGATAAAACATGCCGGCGACTCTGGGTCTGCGGTTCATCATCAACCCCCCATTGGGCCTACGATTACAATTCTGTTTCGAAGTCCTCGATGGTGAATGAGGTGGCGATGCCGCGGTGGCGCAGGATCTCGCGGGTAAGCAGATAGTACACCATGCTCAGGGCTTTTCTTCCTTTGTTGTTGGTGGGGATTACCAGATCGACAAAACTGGTCATATTGTTGGTATCGCAGAACGCAATGATGGGGAGACCCACCTGGACCGCCTCTTTGACAGCCTGAGAGTCGCCGATCGGGTCGGTCACCACGAGAACCTCAGGTTCCAGGTACCGGTCGAGCCGCTGGTTGGTGAGCATGCCCGGAATAAACCGGCCGACGACTGCAACGCCCCCGATGGTCTCCGCAAACTTCCGGGCGGGGTACTGGCCGTACTGCCTTGAGGTGACCACGAGGACCCTGGACGGGTCGACGCGGGCGAGAAATGCGGCGGCCTTCTTGATGCGCTCATCGGTCTCCTTGATGTCAAGGATGTACAGGCCGTCGCCACGGACCCGGTAGATGAATTTCATCATGTCTTTGCTCTTCTGCTGCGTCCCGATATGTACCCCTGCGGCAAGGTATTCCTCGACCGGAACAAGCGGTTCGTTCAGTTCGATCTCTATTTCATTGGAATTCACTAAATCAGCTCCTCTATTCGAATCAGTTCATTCAATTTGGCAATGCGCTCTCCACCTACCACACCTGTTTTAAGATAGATGCACCCGAATGCGGTTGCGAGGTGGGCGATCGTCGTATCGGTGGTCTCACCCGACCGGTGGCTCATCACTGTCTCCATCCCATGCGCCTGCGCCAGACGGATCGCCTCGTAGGTTTCAGTGAGCGTTCCGATCTGGTTTGGCTTGATGAGCACCGAGTTCGCCGATCCCTTCTCGATTCCTTCCTCTATGCGGTCGACGTTGGTCACGAACAGGTCATCACCGCAGACGAGACAGCGGTTCCCCACCTGTTCGGTCAGGTCGGCAAATCCGTCGAAGTCCTCTTCCTGCAGGGGGTCTTCCACGTAGACCAGGTCAAACCGGTCGACGAGTTCGGCGATGTAGGCAACCTGGTCCTCCTGTGTCCGCCGGGCATCCTTGTAGACGTAAACGTCGTCCTTCCACAGTTCGCTCGCGGCCACATCGATGCCCATGTCGATCTCCACCATGATCTCGTCGGACACCGCAGAGATGGCCTCGCGGATCAGTTCGAACGCTTCAACATCTTCAATCTGTGGCGCCCACGCCCCTTCATCGCCTTTGCCGCATCCCTTACCCCGCTCGATCAGGAGTTGCTTGATCTGCTTGTGCACGAGAGCATTTGCGAATACCGCCTCTTCGGCGTCCACGGCGCCCGTGGGCACGATGAGAAACTCCTGGATGTCGGTGGCGTTTGCGGCATGCGCACCGCCTCCGATGACGTTGCCAAGAGGCAGAGGCATATCCGCCGCATAGACTCCTCCAAGGTAGCGGAAGAGATCCTGATCGAACGAACAGGCCGCTGCCTTTGCATGCGCAAGCGACAGTGCGACCGACACGTTGGCCCCGATGGCACTGAAGTTCGGCGTCCCGTCGATTTCCCGCAGAAGCATGTCAAAGCCGACCTGATCGGCGGGATCTCTCCCTAGCAGCTGCGGGATCACTGATTTTTCAGCATTCTCGATGGCCTCCCTCGGGGGGATGACCTTCGCCTCGTACATGCCTGTGCTTGCCCCGCTCGGGGCAGCTGCTCTCCCGAACCCATTTTCCGTGAAAATGTCCGCTTCAACCGTTGGATTGCCGCGACTGTCGAGGATTGATCTTAAAATAATACGGCTAATCGATGTCATCCAATCACTTCGTTCTTTTCACCGTGATAGGAATTACATTTTTGTCAAACTCTTCGATTGCAATCTCAAGCGGATCAATAAATGAAGTCCTGATCAGGAGAGGAGCACCCATCGATATCTGAAGAGCGCGAGCTCCGATTATTCGTGCTCTTTCATACCGAGTATACGAATCCATCATGTGTCCTCAAAATACGTGATCAATAATAAATGGGGTCGCTGAGATTTGAACTCAGGTTACGGCATCCCGAACGCCGTAGGATTCCAGGCTACCCCACGACCCCTCATTGATACGGTATGAGATCATCTATAATCTCTTTATGCGTCAGTAGCATGCGCCTGCAGCAGTAGCGTTCAACACCGAGATCGTCGAGGATCGTTTTGGGATCCTCGCCTGCATCTCGCCGCTGCTTGAATTCCACCCATGCTGTGGAAATTACTTTTCCGCATGTAAAACATCGGACTGGAATCATAGAACGATCTCTCTCTATAAGTAACTCATTTCAACGATAAGACTTTTGGAACTTCTTTCGTGCACCGCGGCCGTGCGGCTTCTTCGTTTCCTTCTGCCGGGAGTCATTGACCAGCAAGGTACGGTCGTATCCCAGGTAGAGATCCTTGATCTGCGGATCATTGTGCCATTTCAGGATCCCGCGCGCAAGTGCGGTGCGCGCAGCCTCGGCCTGCCCCATCACACCGCCGCCCCGCACATCGATGGCGACATCGACGCCCGTCACGCCATCCGGATAGAGCAGGAGCGGTTCGGAGATTTTCATCCTGAGCAGTTCGGTCCCGTAAATCTCGAGAGGGACCGAATTTATCCTGACCCTGCCCTTGCCTTGCTTCAGGGTTGCCCTTGCAACAGCTGTTTTTCGCTTTCCACTTGTATTGATTGTTTTCACCATTCCACCACCCTAGTACCTGGCTCCAAGTTTCGTACTGATCGAACCCAGTGTGACATACCGGGGACTGCTGAGGCGGTCCACCTGGGCTTCCACCACGGTTTCGGTTTCGGCATCCGTAAGTGCTACAGGAACACCCACATAGACTCGAACGCGCTTGAGGGCGTCAGCGCCGCGCTGCCGTTTGTAGGGCAGCATCCCGCGAATGCTTCGCTTCATGATGTGGTCGGGGCGCCGCGGGAAGAATGGACCTCCTTCACGAGACCCTCGCTTCCGTTTTTTGTCGTAACTGGCATATACAAACGCTCTGGATCCCGAGACGATGGCATTCTCCGCATTCACGATGGCGATCTCCTCGCCGTCAAGGGTGCGTTTCGCCACCACGCTTGCCAGCCTTCCCAGGAGAAGCCCGTCTGCATCGATAACTGTCACCATTCCTCTCACCTCAGAATCCTCACACGGCTTCCCGTAGGGTTGTTCTTGACCAGGTCCTCGATCGACATGCATGTTCCTTTGGCTTTTTCGATCTTGCTGGTCGCCGACTCGCTGAAGTTCAGTGCGGCAACATTAACCGCACGGTCGAGCGCACCGCTCCCGAGTACCTTGCCGGGCACGAGAATCGTCTCACCGTCATTTGCGTAACGGTTAATTTTGCCGATATTGACTTCAGCGTAATTCCTGTTCGGTGCTTCGAGCCTCCGTGCGATCTCTCGCCAGACATTCGCCTCATTGCTGCGCGATGTTTCCTTCAACATCGCAACGAGATACTGAATGCGCGGATTCGTTTTGTTAACTGCTCGCTTCATGTACCGTCCCACCAGATATGTCATTCAGGATATCCACCAGGTCTTCTGACTTTTTCTTGATACACAGCAGGGCATGTTCCATGATCTCCCTGACCGGAAGCGATCCGTCGCTCTCCACGACAAAGAGGTAGCGCGTGTCATCCTGGTTGATGTGGATCGCAGGGCTTTCGCCGATGCCGCCGGCGAGACAGGCCTTTTCGCAGAGCTTGCAGAGGGAACAGTCCTCGAGTTTTCCCTCGACAACCTCGACCGACCTGCTTCCCAGTGCCAGTACGCCTCGGGGGCATTCATCGACGCACATACCGCATGCATCGCAGCGGTCGTCGATGGTGATAACCGGGTAACTCTTGTAGCCGCAGGCGAGTGTGGGCTGCCACTTCGCATGCTGTGTACCGGTATTGAGCACCGCACGCGCCTCCAGCACAATCTTCTGGTCCTCGACCAGTTTCACGATCGGAATGTTGTCGTGCACCGGGGCGGTGTCGGGGTCCTGCGGGATCAGGTCGCTTGAATAGACGATCCTGGGGCCCTCCACGCTCAGTGTATAGGTTGCGCAGCAGCTCGGGCACCCTTCGCCGCCGCAGGAGCACTCTTCCATGCTCACATAGGTTCCCAGGTCCGTCTTCAGGGGTATCAGGCCGAGACGGTGTGCCAGAACCTCATCGAAGAGGGCGCTATTATTGTCATATATGCGCACATCCTCGATGGCAAGCGTGGGCACTTCACCGATCATGGTCCTGCGGAACGCATTGGCAAATGCGGGTGACGAATCACTCAGGGTAAATCGTGCTATCGTGTCATCCAGCCTGCTGAATGAGATGTTCATTAGACTCTCCTGCCTCGCTTCCCGCCTTTGGTACGGATCCCGTCGTGGGGTACCGGCGTCACATCCTCGATCCGGCCGATGCGCATTCCGGCGCGGGCCAGTGCGCGGATGGCGGCCTGGGCGCCCGGGCCCGGGCTGCGCTGTTTGCCGCGGCCGGGCGCGCGCACCTTCACGTGGACGCCGACGATGCCCTTGTCCATCGCGTTATGCGCGACGTTGGTTGCCATCTGCATCGCTGCGTAAGGAGAACTCTCGTTGCGGGCCTGTTTGACCACCATGCCGCCGCTACTCTTGGTAACCGTCTCGGCGCCGGAGAGATCGGTGACGGTGATGATGGTGTTGTTGAAGGAGGCAAAGATGTGTGCAATGCCCCACCTTTCGTTTTCCGCTGCCATGCGTTATCGACCTCCGGCTTTGGTGATCCGCGTCCGCTCGGGGTGCACCTCGTTGGTGAGGGGCGATCCGCCGTAGTAGCGTATGGTGCCCTCATCTGCCCGCGCAACGCGGTATCCGGGGATGGTGACCTTTCTACCGCCGACCGCAATGTGCCCGTGCACAATGAGCTGGCGGGCCTGCTTAGGGGATCGGGCAAAACCCCTGCGGTACACCTGCGTCTGCAGGCGGCGCTCGAGCTCGACCTCTACCTTCATGGCCAGCACGTCATCGATACCAGAATCTTCTCTCAGCATGCCGTAACGGTTCAGCGTTCCGAGCAGCTCGTTCTTTTTCCGGTCCACGAGTCGTTCATCCGCGGCCCCGGACATCAGTGCAAGAAGGTCCCGTGCTGCGCGACGGTACCCGCGCAGTGTGCTCTGCGCCTTCCACAGTTCGCGCTTATTTCGAAGGCCGTACTCCATGAGAAGCTTGTTCTCCTCTTCAATACGGCCCTTTTCAAACCTTCGCTTGGGAGTTTCATACCGCTTATGGTTCTTTCCAGGATAGCCCATTCAATCACCGATCACTTCTTCTTTCTCTTCACGCCGACGGTCGTTCCAGTCCTGCCCGTGGACTTGGTGCGCTGACCGCGCGCTTTCTGGCCGGTTTCGTGGCGGATGCCACGGTAACAGCGGATCTTTCTCATGCGGTTGATGTCATCCTCAATGGCAAGGCGAAGATCGGTTCCCAGCAGCTGTTTCGGCTCGCCGGTATAGACATCCTTCTGCCTGTTGAGCATCCATGTCGGCACATGTTCGGCGTAATTCTCTACGACATTGCGAAGACGCTCGACGGAATCGTCATCCAGTTTACCAAGTGTTGCGCGCGGATCCACTTCCGCGAGCCTGGCGACGATACCCGACGTGTGCATGCCGATACCCGCAATTCCGGTAAGGGCGATGTACACCGTTTTTGTTCCGTCGAGATCGGTGTTTTTAATCCTGACAAAGTATTTTATCTCTTCTTCTTCCATTCGACCGCCTCACACTGTGATTGGATCTGGAGCGCTGAGGGAGGGATTTGAACCCTCGAGTCCCAAGGGGACACGGGATTAGCAATCCCGCGCCATACCTGGCTAGGCTACCTCAACAGAGATAATCTCGCATCTTACGACACTCGCAGCGCAAGTGCTGCTCCATGAAGTGTGTTTCAACATATTGGTGCGAAAATGGTTTAATAGTTATGGTCACAGGCCCATATCAGGGACAGAACGGCGCTGCAGGCTTTTCCCTACCAGACCGGACGTGATGAGGGGAAGAGCGATGGTCGCATCGCAGAAACACTGGACGTTGGGACAGAACGGCGCCTCTTTTCCCCAGCTGATCGCCTCTTCAAAGGTGCATCCAGAAAGTCCGCCCCAGTGGGGCGCATCGGTGGTATACTGGATGGCATAGGCATGACCACCGCAGTTCCGGTCATGAATGGATGCGATAACCTGCGTCTGCTGGATGAAGTTCTTCGGAACGCCGCCCCCGATGTAGATGACTCCTGTCTTCGGCGCGCACTCCACCATGCGCGTGATTTCGTCCGTGTCCGCGATCTGGTCGACGTTCACCTCGATTCCTTTCCTGCGCGCCATTACCAGGCCAATTCCTATCGAGGAATCACAGAGGGCCGGAATAAAGAGCGGGACCTCCTGGCGCGCGCATTCGGCAATGAGGGATTCTTTCCTGGGCGCCGCATCGATGAGGTAGGCGCCGAGCTTCCGGATAAATGCACGTGAAGATCCGTCAAACGGGGCGATGCGGCGCGAAAAATCAGCAATATACGCGTCGATTTCCCGGAACTGCTCTTCGAAGGCGAACACGTCGTAAATACGGTCAATGCCGTGCTCGAAAAGGTGCCGGTCGTCAACGTGGTGGTGCCCCAGGTAATGGCGAACGCCGAGATGCTCGCATGTATCATGGAAGACATTTGCTCCTGTCGACACAATGATGTCAACATAGCGACGCCTGACCAGCTCGATGAGGCACTGCTGCATGCCGGCAGGGATCATCGCGCCGGAGAGGCCGAGCATGATGGTGCACCCGTCATCCTCGATCATCCTCGACCAGACATCAAGTGATTCTCCCAGTTTTCTACCCTGAAATCCTGTCCTGCTCATCCCTTCAAGAAGCCGGGAAATATCCGCTTCCGGGCGCACAGGTTGCACGGGATGTGTCGGTTTCATTACGATTCGCATACTGGTTGTGGATGCAGGGTAATAAGGGGTTGCGTTTGGCCACCCTTACCGGCATATCCTGTTGCGGCAGGAGGACGGCAAAAAATAGCGGGAAGATGCCCGAACCCGTCAGATTCGGCGTTCAGAGCGCACTGATCAGTGCCTGCTGGTTGATCAGCCCGATGAGTTTACCGTCTTCAACGACCGGAACGGCACTGATGTTTTTGCTGACCAGGAGGTTCACCACGTCCGCGATCTCCGCATTGCGCGAGACCGAGAGTACGGGTGTGGACATGATATCCTTCACCAGGAGGTTGCGGATGCGCGCGTCCTGGTGCTTATCGTCCACGACTGTCCGGAAGGCCTTCATCGCCCTCGCCACGTCGGTCTCCGTCACGATTCCGAGGACGTCCCCGTCGTCTGCAACCACGAACTTGCTGATCCCGTCGTCGATCATTCGCCTGCGAAGGTGGACGACGCGCTCGTCGGAACGGATGGTAAAGGCGGTCTGGATGATATGCTCCATGATGGTGTTGGGCACCATGGTTTTCAGGAGATCCTTCGGGCACACCTGGCCGACGAGTTTGTGCTCCTGATCGAGCACGACCACGAGGTTGTACTCCTGCAGCAAGGGGATCAGGATGTCCGCACGTTCATCGGGGTATGCTGAGGTAAAATCCTCATCAATCTTCTTTGCGACGTGTATCTGTGTGGGGGCCAGTCCGTTCGGCCGCTTGAGATCCATCTTGCTGGATCCGAGGGTCTCTGCGATGGACTTGCGGGAGATGGTTCCCACGACCGTACCATTGTTGGTGACGATGAGGGGATCGCGCTCTTCGTCGAGCATTTTGTCAAGGGCTTCGGTAATGACAGCAGATTTAGCGATGGTCACTGGTTTTGACATTATATCTTTGATCAGTAATTCGGAGCTCATTTTGCCACTTCCTTAATGATATCATCCCTTTTTACGATACCTTTGAGGTCATTATCTATTGCGACAACGACACTGTTGATCGAATGCTCATTCATGAGCGTTACCACTTCGCTGATTTGGGCATCCGGAGCAATGGTGATAACCGGACGGCTCATCACGTCTTCTGTGATGGCCGAGACTTCCGTGACATCTCTCAACATTTTTCTTCCCGCGATCTCCTCGCTGCGGAGCATCTGTACGTGCTTTTCGGGAAGTCGTCTTCGTTTGTCCATATAGGTGAAGAACGCGATATTGCTCTCCGTGATAATCCCTGCGAGTGTACCATTATTATTGACGACCACGATTTTATCGTTATGCGTTGCCATCAAATCGAGCACATGGTCGAGCGAATGGTACCGGCTTATCGTATCCACCGGCTTCATCAGGCAGGAAATGTCCCCGGAAAGGTCCTGTACCGTCTTCGAGTTCATAATGTCCGATTTGGTCACAATACCGACGATTTCATCTCCCTCCTTCACCGGAAGGCCACTGATATCATGTTCGATCATCAGGGATGCGATTGCCTTCACCCTCAGCCCCGGCTTGATGGTAATCGGATCAGGGGTCATCATCAGTTCAACCGGTATCCTGTCAATCGGGCGCCGCCGCCAGATTGGTTCTAACTGATGCAATCCGCGCGCCAGGTCTTTTTTTGTCACGATTCCTTTGAGCACGGTTCCTTCAAGAACCGGGCACCTCGAGATCCTGTGCTTGATCATCAGGTTGCGCACATACGCCATATGGTCGGCGGGCGCTACGACGTACACCGGCGAGGTCATGATATCGGATGCTTTCATGGTTCACCTCTCTACCAAAGCCTTCACGCAGTCAAATTCCGTTACAAGACCGATAAGCCGCGAATTTTCGATTACCGGCAACGCTCCCACGTTTTTATCGAGCATTTCCTGGGCCACCCTGTTGATCCCCTCTTCAGGGATTGTGGTATGCATGGAGCCGTCGATCAGCTCGCGGACCGGAAGGTTCATGATATCGGCGACGTCTCCTGTCAGGAGATTATCGAATGCTCCGCCGCCGCCGATAAATTTCATGACATCGGACGCGGTGATGATCCCGATGAGTACATCATCGCTCACCACCGGCAGGCGCCGGATCTGGTGAGTGACCATCTCCTTTGTCGCCGTCCCGAGGGGCGCCTCGGGAGAGGTAACGTAAAGCGACGTGCTCATGATATCCTCAACATGGAGATCGCTCATCTCATGCGTGAGAATGCGAAGCACGTCCCGCTCCGTGATAATACCCTGCAGCACATCATCCTCGTCGACGATAGGAAGGCCGCCGATGCCGGTCTCGATGATCGTTGCGACAACCTTGGTCACCGGGTCATATACGCCTGCAGTGGTCAGATCCTGCGTCATGATCTCCCTGACGCTCTCGTTGATCGCTGCGATGAGGTTTCCTTTGTGTTTCACCTGGACGAGGTTGTACCTGCTTCCACCGCCCATGAAATCGATGATGTCGCCCGCGGTGACAATCCCCTTGATCTTTTTTGTCCCCGGATCGCACACGGGAAGCCTCCGGAACCCGTGCGTGGTCATCATTCCGATTGCACCGAGAATGGTTGTGGTGGGCGGAACTGAGATGACATCCCTGCTTCCCAGGGCGAGGATGTTTGATTCCTTTTCTGCAATTCTGGATTTGAAATCAACGGGACCCCGATCGAGTTTTCCGGGCATTTTCAGCAATTTGTCTCCCTGTTTTTCATAACGGTTGTTTCTGTGCATGCCCCTTCACTCCTGGACCTTCAATGCGTTGAGCACATCATGTCGGTCAAGAATTCCCACTACCTTTCCTTCGACCACGACAGGTAGGCGGCTGATATCGTGCCTGACGAGGAGCTGCGCGGCGGTATCGATACGCTCATCCGGCGCAATCGTGAGTGCTGGTGTGGTCATCACGCTTTCGACGGTCATATCGGTGTGGGGGTTGTTGATCGCTCTCCTCAGCGTACCCTTGCGTAAAAGGTCGCTGCGCGAGATAACGCCCACCAGGCTGCCTTTCTTCATAACCGGAAGTGCGTCGAACGTACTCTCCACGATCTTCGAATAGATTTTCTGGAGGCTGTCGTCAATTCCGCAGGACACGACATCCCGCGACATGCAGTCCTCCACACTACCCCTGAGTTCGTGCCTGGACACGAGAACGGGGAAAATCTTGGAAAGCCATATTGCCCCTTTCAGTGTTCTCCCGTCCCCCACAACGGCCGCGCTCCCCGTACCGGCGCGCGCAATGGTGCGGGCGGCAACTTCAAGCATATCGTCGGGGGACACCGCCGGCGCGTCCTTGAGATATCCGCTGATGGTGACATTTGATTTCGTATCCGTTACCCTGAGCACATCGGTGATATCGATGTAGCCGACGAGCACGTTGTGCTCGTCCCGAACATAGGCTTCCCTGAACACATAATCCCGGAGTATCTGCCGTGCCCGGGTAATATACTCGGTATTAGAGAGCACGGGGATTTCTACCGGAAATACAACCATTAGGTCTTGTACAACCTTCATCGAAGGCGGACCTCCTCACGACAGTCCGGGCAGAGCATCATGCCGTCGATCTGTGCGAGGTCATCAGACATCGCGCCGCACGCATCGCATACTCCCATGATCATCTCATCGTCGCGATTGATATCGATGAGATCAGACATGATCTCGTTGATTTCATTGGCAACGGAGAGAATGTCCCGGACCGTCACAATTCCCACTACGTTTAATCCTTCAATGACAGGCAACCGCCGTACCTTGTGTCTGACCATCATATGCGCGGCATCGCCAATGGTGGAATCTGCGTCGATGGTGATGAGCGGTGTGCTCATGACCTGGCTGACGCTGATGGATCCAGGTTTGATATCTTTGGCCACAACTTTGCAGTTGATGTCCTGTTCAGTGATGATGCCTATTGGCGCATTATTCCGCAGCACAATACAACTTCCCACTTCGTCGCGGCACATGATTTCTGCTGCTCGCGCAACGCTTGTCTCGCACTCGATTGTGGTGGGATCGTACTTCATCACCTCCCTGAGTGGGACGCGTGTTTCGAAGTGGATTGCTTCGCTTCTGTTGTTGTTCACATGATCACCACAAAGCTCAGCTTGGATCTGTTCGCTGAAAGATGGGTCCAATGAGTAAATATGATTTTTACTATAAAAGGATATGGACGCGCTTTTTCACATTTTCTCTCTTTTTAAAGGTTATTCCCTCTAAACGAAAAAGAAGATATTATTAATTTGTGATAGCTATAGCTTTAATTAAAAATTCCCATTAGCGCACATCAGAGGGGTCCTATGGATTTTTTGTTCAGAGCGAGGAAGAAAATATCAAAATTTTTGAAGGCGTTTTTCTCGAAGCGTCAATCACGGATCGGCATTTATGGCCCGCCAAACGCAGGAAAAACCACACTGGCAAACAGGATCGTCCGTGATTGGACCGGTGACGCGCTGGGACCGGTCAGTGAGATCCCCCATGAGACGCGACGCGCCCGGAGAAAAGAGGGTATCGTGATAACCGGGAACAACGGGGGTTCAATCACCATTGACATCGTGGACACGCCCGTGGTGACCACGAAGATCGATTACAAGGAATTCCTGGAATACGGTATGGAAAAGGACGAGGCGGTCAAACGTGCACGTGAAGCGACCGAAGGTGTGGCGGAGGCCATGCACTGGCTCCGTGAAGATATCAACGGCGTCATCTATATGCTGGACTCCACGCTCGACCCATTCATGCAGGTCAACATCATGATGGTCGGCATCATCGAGAGCAGAAGCCTGCCGGTTATCATCGTCGCAAACAAGATCGATCTCCCAGATGCCGCTCCACAGCGTATCAAGAGCGCTTTCCCGCAGCACCCTGTGATCTCCATCTCAGGACTTGAGGGGAGCAATGTCGAAGAACTCTACGAAAAAATGGTGGAATACTTCGGGTGAGTGCCATGATACGGGGTGTACAGATCGATCTGATTTCCGCAGAGCGTCTTGATAAAATGACAATGATGGAGAAAATCCGCCTCATTCTCGATGACGTTATGGAAGGAAACATTGTGGTGCTTGAAAAGGGGCTCGCCCCTGAAGAGCAGAGCAAGCTCATCGAGATAACCATGCGGGAGATCACGCCCGACGGCTTTGCAGGCATAGAGATGGAGACGTACCCTGCAAAGGAGAAACCCGGATTCCTCGATCGCCTGCTCGGGAAAACCGCCCAGGGGCGTCTTACCGTGATCGGGCCGGCGGACCAGATGAAAACCATTAAAAAGGAAAAAGATTTCATCACCGCCTGGGTTTCTTCAAGGTGAGAACGAAGATGGCACATAAGTGCACAAAGTGCGGTCGAGAATTCAGGGACGGATCCACGGAGATCCTCAAGGGATGTCCCAGTTGTGGAGGAAAAAAATTTCTCTACATCCGGGAGAGCGAGCGCCACAAGGACGTACTCGAAGAAAAGAGTATCGAGGAAATTGTCGAGGAGACACATGAGGAAGTCCTTGAGGTGAAAGAGGAAAAGCCTCGGAAAATCGACGCGTTTGACCGCATCGAGAGTATTCGTGTACTTCAACCGGGATCCTACGAGCTGAATATCGAAAAACTGGCCCACAGCGATGAGGTTGTCGTCCGCATCGGGAACGATGAGAAATATATGGTTGACATCCTCTCCATGGCCAAATCGAAGAAAAAGAAACAAGAGAAATAATATATTCTCTTATTTTTTCGTAGAGGCGTACCTCTGTTTATGGCGCCGTGCAACCAAAAATGGCAAAAAAAATGTCCCTGGGAAAAAACAAACTTTTAAATAAATTTATTCCCTAACCAAAATAAATAAATCCTCTCTGAAGAGGTATTGAGGGCGAGCGCTTCAGTAGCAAATAATCTTTTCGAAACATTGTGGTTGCACATTTGCACCCGTTTTTGCCCTTAAAATGTGAAAAAATGTGGAGCATGCCATGAATCCAAAGTACGTTACCGATATTAAAGATGTGGCCGGTTTAACGGCAGATGAACAGATCTCTTTAACAACGGTGACACGGTGGTTTGCGTTCCGCGCAAATGACTATTACCTGCAGCTTATCAACTGGAACGATCCCGATGACCCCATACGCAGGCTCATCATCCCGGATAACGGTGAACTGCTCACATGGGGCGCCCTTGACCCTTCCTCGGAGGGACGCTACACCGTCGCACCTGGTGTGCAGCATAAATATCGTCAGACAGCTCTCATGCTGGTGAGCGATATATGCGGCGGGTTTTGCCGATTTTGCTTCAGGAAGCGGCTTTTTGTAGATGACGATTCCGAAGTTGCGTTTGACCTGGCAGAAGGACTTGACTATATCCGCGATCATCCTGAAATTAGCAATGTGCTCATTTCGGGCGGCGATCCGCTCATGCTCCCCACGCCGAAACTTGAAGAGATCCTCTCCGCGCTGCGCACGATCGATCATATCCGCATCATCCGCATCGGCAGCAAGCTTCCCGCGTACAACCCCTACAGGATAACAGGGGACCCCTCCCTCCTCCGGATGATCGCCCGCTACAGTACACCCGATAAGCGCATCTACATCATGACACATTTCGATCATCCCCGGGAGATAACGGAGGTTGCGCGAACGGCTATTGCCCAGCTCCAGCAGAGCGGGGCCATTTTGATGAACCAGACCCCATTGATCCGGGGGGTGAACGATAATCCGGTCGTACTCGCTGAGCTCTTCAACGAGTTATCATATGCCGGCATCTCTCCGTACTACGTATTCCAGTGCAGGCCCTCGGTCGGGAACAAAATCTACACCGTTCCGATCGAAGAAGCGTATCGTATTTTTGAGATGGCACGCTCCCACTGTTCAGGCCTTGCCAAGTGTGCACGGTTTGTGATGTCCCACGCGAGCGGCAAGATCGAGGTTGCCGGGAAAACCGCACAAGAGATTGTCTTTCGGTATAACCAGGCCGCAAAACCGGATAATATTGGCAGGGTTTTGGTGTATGCACGCAATCCGCGAGCGTACTGGTTTGACGACTACACCAATTGCATCACCTCATACCGCGTCTCTCCGTGAACCTCACAACACCCCGGACATCATTGTGTTTGCGATCCTCGCAGGTTTAGTTTCATCTCCTCTCCTCTCCTCTCGCAGGTGCGATAGCCCGATTACGTGGGCATGACCTACAGATTGTTAACGAAGGACGATCAACCCTTAGGGCAATGCAGACAGCATGGTGGTTGTGGTGAGTGAAAAAATTCACTGGGCTGATGTCTATGCGGCAAAGGTAGACCCAAACATCAGCCACCGGGTAGCGACAGGGATCACGCCCTCCGGCCCGATCCATATCGGCAATATGCGCGAGGTGGTCACCGGCGACCTCGTATACAAAGCGATGCGGGACCGGGGTCTTGATGTCGAACTGATCTATATTGCGGATGATTTTGACCCGCTCAGGAAAGTCTACCCGTTTCTCCCCGAGGATTACGCACAGTATATCGGGCGCCCCCTCTGTGACATACCCTGCCCCTGCGGCGAATGCGAGAACTATGCAGAGCATTATCTCGCACCATTCCTGGCTGCACTCGATGAAATGGATGTGCACCCCCGCGTGATCAGGGCGAGCAGGGAATACCGCTCGGGATCATATACCGAAGAAATCAGCCGTGTCATCGAGAAGCGGGAAGAGATCAAGGAAATTCTTGAGAGGGTGTCACATCGCGCCCTTCCCGACTCATGGTCGCCATTCTACCCTATCTGCGAGCAATGCAGGAGGATAAGCAACGCAGAAATCCTCGCCTTCGATCCGGATGCACATAAGGTCGCCTACCGTTGCGAGTGCGGGCAGATAGGCGAGGCCGACTATGCGAAAGGCGAGGGCAAGCTCGTCTGGCGGGTTGACTGGCCCATGCGCTGGGCACACTTTAAGGTGACCGTAGAGCCGTTCGGCAAAGACCATGCTGCGGCCGGAGGCTCCTACGACACGGGCAAGGAGATCGCAGAAACGATCTTCGGGTACGAGGCGCCGTTCCCGGTGATGTACGAGTGGATCAGCCTCAAGGGGAAGGGGGCCATGGCCTCTTCCACGGGCGTTGCGGTGACCATCAACTCGATGCTGGAAATCGTTCCCCCCGACGTTCTGCGCTACCTGATTGCCCGGACGAAACCGGAAAAAGCGATCGATTTCGACCCCGGGATGGGGCTGCTCTCGCTCATCGACGAGTTCGATCGCGTGGCGCAGGCAGGAAACAGCAGGGAATACGAGCTCTCCTCTATCACCGGCATCAAACCCGGCATCCCCTTCCGCCATATGGTAACCGTCGTGCAGATCGCCCGTGACGATCAAGGGGTGCTGGAGATACTCGAACGGAGCGGCTATGAGATCGGCACCCGAGAAGCCGTCCTCGCTGCCGCACACCGGGCGCGGGTCTGGATTGAGCGATACGCACCCGAAATCGTGAAATTCGAGGTGCAGGAGGCCCTCCCGCCCGCCGCGCTCGAGCTGGGCGAACACGAACGGTATGCACTCGGCGCGCTCGCAAGCCGCTATATGGCACTCGACGTCTGGTCGGCAGAGCACCTGCACAATGCCGTCTACGAGATGGGCAAGGAGACGAACGCAGACCCGAAAACTCTTTTCACCGCGGTCTACATCTCCATTCTCGGGCAGAAACGCGGCCCGAGGCTGGGGTGGTTCCTCGAGGCGCTGGGCAGAGAATTTGTGGTCGCACGACTGATGGAAGCGGTCAATGCAGGAACTGAGTGAAGGATGCGTCCTGTGCCACCAGGGTGCAAAGATGGTGCTCTTCCTCACGGGGAGATGCCCGAGGAGCTGCTGGTACTGCCCCATTTCGGGAGAGCGGCGCGGCAGGGATGTGGCATATGCCAATGACCGCCGGATCGAGTCCGATGCCGACCTGATCGAGGAGGGGCGGATCATGAGCGCCCTGGGCACCGGTGTCACCGGGGGTGAGCCTCTCATTGTCATGGATCTGCTGGTTCACTACTGCTCATTGCTCAAATCCGAGTTCGGGGAGGAACACCACATCCACCTCTATACCGGGAAAGTGCCGTCACCCGAAGAACTGCAGCGGCTTCAGGGCCTCGTGGATGAGATCCGACTCCATCCACCCCACGAGTGCTGGCCTGAGATCATGCACTCGACATATATTCCTGCCATTCGTGCTGCGAAGGAACTTGGATTTGCCGTCGGGATAGAGGTTCCCTCCCTTCCGGGCCTTGAAGATCTCATCCCTGTGCTCCCTCTGCTGGATTTCCTCAATATCAACGAACTTGAATGGAGCGAGACCAATGCGCAATCGATGCGATCACTCGGGTACGATCTCGAGGACAGCTACCATAACGCCGTCGGGGGTGCCCGCGCATGGGCGGATGCGATCCTCGCCTTTGATCGTGTCCACTGGTGCTCTTCGGTGTTCAAGGACTCGGTGCAGCTGCGGGAGCGGCTAAAACGCATTGCCCGCAACACTGCCCGCGACTTTGACGAGATCACCGAAGACGGGACGGTGGTGTATGGGGTTTGGGAGCCCTCCGGTCAGGACATACCTCTCGATCAAGACCTTTATGAAGAAGTAGGGGATCAACTCCACATGGCATGGTGGCTTCTGGCCGAGCATGCAGAACGCCTTCAGGGAACAAAATATGTGGTGGAGCGGTATCCCAACGGGGGCATGGTGGTGGAGGTAACTCCTCTATGAATGTGCGGGTTCTGATTGAAGCAGGCTATGAAAAATACCTTCTGAAACGAATATCCTACGTTCCCAACCATATTGCCGTGATCCAGGACGGAAACCGCCGGTACGCGCGCCTCTCCGGCATGGGGAAGACCCTTGGACACCGCGCAGGTGCCGGGACCACAGAAAAAATGCTTGATTGGGCAAGGGAGATGGGCATCCGCCATATTACCCTCTATTCATTTTCCACGGAAAATTTTTCCCGCGACCGGGAAGAGATCGAATCGCTCTTTGCCCTTTTCAAGGAAATGTTTCGGCGCGTGCTGGAGGACGAAAGGACGCATAGATATAAAATGCGGGTTCGGATGGTGGGCGATCGCACCCTCCTCCCCCCCGACCTGCTCGCATGCATCAGGGAAGTGGAGCAGGCGACCGCAGCATACGGCAATTTCTTTGTCAATGTGGCCCTTGCGTACGGAGGGAGAAACGAGATCGTTCATGCCGCCCGATCAATCCTGCACGATGTCGGGCAGGGCACCCTCTCTCCTGAGGCGATCGATCCGGGGGTGGTCGAGGCGCACCTCCACAACGGCATGAACCTCCCCCCGGTCGATCTGATTGTAAGGACGGGCGATGAGAGGAGGACCTCAAATTTTCTTCCGTGGTCGGCGAACGGAAACGAGTCTGCAGTGTATTTTTGTGCCCCCTACTGGCCGGTGTTCAGGAAACTTGATCTCCTTCGGGCCATCAGGGTCTACGACCAGCGGATGAAATTGAACGGTTATATCCCGAAACGTCGCGTGCGGAATTGATAATCACGAAGAGCACGCAGGAAATCTGTTTTTCTGAACAATTTCCAGTTGACATCCGAAAAAAAGAGCTCAGAGTACACGGACTGCCAGATCAGAAAGTCGGTGAGATGGCTCTCGCCGGTCTTGATGACCAGATCGGGTTCACATTTGAACGTGAGGTGTGCTTCGATGAGCTGTTCATCCACATCCTCCGGCGCAACCCCTGTCTTTGCAAGCTCCCTGATACAGGCGCAAATCTCTTCACGGCCGCTCTTCCCGATGGCAACGAACACAGGCATGCCGCTGCCCGAAACCTCCGTAGTATTGCCGCAGTGGAGATGCAGCAGTGCAATGCTCCCGATCTTTTGGATGGCCGGCATAAACGATGCCATCGAGGAGATATCCGGGGTGCTGATATGGACGGTCACGCCGCCGATACCCAGCTCCCTGCACCACGACACCACGTCGACGATCTTCTCCGGGCAGGCTGCCAGATCATGATCTGCAATCATGAAACAGATATGCCGGGGGAAGATCTCCAGTTTCCTCCTCAGCTGATACTCGTACAGCCAGTGGATCATTGTATGAACTCCAGCAATTCGTTCAGGGATTTTGTATTGAGGATATCGTTCCTCCCGCACCATCCCCTGCGTGCAATGGCCACGCCGTAGCGCATGTTGGCGAAATCATCTTCCCGGTGCGCATCGGTGCTGATTGCCATGCGCACTCCATGCTCTTTTGCCTGCCGAACATGGATATCGTCGATATCGAGCCGATGGGGGGAGGCGTTGATCTCCATTGCCGTACCTGTTTCTGCTGCCGCCTCGATAATACGTGCCATGTCGACTTCGAACGCAGGGCGCCGTCCCAGCAGCCTTCCTGTGGGATGACCCAGGATGTCCACGTGCTCGTTGTGGAGAGCCGAAATGATGCGGCGGGTCATGATGTCCTGTTCCTGCTTCAACCCTGAATGGACCGAAGCCACCACGATATCAAGTTCCTGCAGCACCGAGTCGGGAAGCCCGAGTCTGCCGTCGCCGAGAATGTCCACTTCGATGCCGGCGAGAAGATGGCAGCCGCGGTCCCGGTTCGCCACCTCAATTTCATGCAACTGTCGCCGGACTGCGTGCGCATCCAGTCCGCCGGCAACGCCGAGGCTGGCCGAGTGGTCCGTGACAAGGATGTACTCGTAACCCCGCTGCTCCCCAATGCGTGCCAGATCCCTGATGCCGAGCACCCCGTCACTCCCTGTGCTGTGCACATGCAGATCGCCCCTGATATGGCCCGGTTCCACGAGAGAGGGGAGAGTATGTTGTTGTGCGCATTCGATCTCACCGGTATCCTCCCTGAGTTCGGGAGGGATGGGATCCATGCCGAGATGGTGAAACATCGCCTCTTCATCCGCGAAGGTGAATGGTTCCCCGGTATTAAGGTGTTCGATACCATATTCATTCAGCTTGCACCCCTGCTCCTGTGCTATACTCCTGAGGTGTATATTGAACAGTTTGGAACCGGTCAGGTACATGAGCATCGATCCGAAATGCGCACGATCGGTGAACCGGACATCGACCCGCCTGGCGCCCACGCGGATCGAAGTGCGCCGTTCCCCTTCGTCGATCACCTCATCGGCAACCGAGGAGAGGAGGGGATTCATGGTAAAAGGAGATGCAACAGAGACGATATCGATATCACCCACCGTACTTTTTCCCCGCCTGAAGCTTCCTGCAACGGTATATGAACCCGGGGGGAGCACCGCGGTGACGGTATCGATAACCTGTTCCGCCTGATCCCTTCTCATCCGCCCGCTCCGGTGTCGGTGGTGTGCAATTGAACGGATAATTTCAGCCTCTTTCTTTTCCCCAAATCCTCTCATACTACGTAGGCGGTGCCCTCGGGCAGCAGCTTCCAGTTCGTCCACATTCACGATTCCAAACTTTTTCCACAGTTTATGTACGGTCTTGGGCCCAACACCGTCGAGCTCAAGGAGTTCAACCAGACCCGCGGGGATACTCTCCCTGAGGTTTTCATATTCCCCTATCCTGCCAGTCTCGTGCAATTCCACGATCTTGGCAGCAATATTTTTCCCGATGCCCGGCAACCTGCTCATTTCCGCAGCGGTCTTTTCTGCAAGCGGTTTTTCCTGCCGCAGAATTGTTTCGGCCGCACGATAGTATGCACGTACTTTGAAACTCTCCTCACCCAGGATTTCAAGTAATTGCCCCATATGACGAATGGTTTCCGCGATTTGCCGGTTGCTGAGAGCCATACTGTCCCTCCCTCCTTTTATGCATACACCTTGAAACTGATTGCGCAAGGGGAGCGCGCGGCGCTGGGTTCCGGAAAGATCGTATACCCGTGGGTACCCTGTATGCACTGCGTACGATACAAATGGATAAGAGAGTGAAAGAACAAACGTGTTTCATGCGCCTCTCCCAGAGAGAAGACTGTCTCGAGGCACTCTATACCATTGTGTCTGAGAGCGAGAAGGCGGTGAGGTTGGCCGACCTGAGCAGGGAACTCCAGATGAGCGATGAGGAGATCCAGGCCATACTCGACGAACTGGAGCAGCAAGGCCATATCGCACGCCTGGCCGGCGGAGACGTCGTGCTGACCGATACGGGACGGGAACTTGGAGAGGGAGTCTTTCGAAAACACCGTACATTGGAGTGTTTTCTGACCGAAATGCTGGGTATGGATGCCGACAAGGCTTCTCAGGAGGCGTGCCGCCTGGAACACGACGTTTCTGATGAAACCATCGATCGGCTCTCCCTGTATATCTGCGACAGCTGTCCGGGAGCATACCGGTGGGGGAGGAAAAGGGAACGGAAACCCGCTGAAGAGGGCATGCAGTCTCTTCTTGATTTCTCTGAAGGAGATGAACTTAGCGTGGTGTCTGTGTGCGGGCCCGGATGGAGACGCCGCTTGATCGATCTCGGCATCGTGCCGGGGCAGAGTATCTCTCTCAAGCGGAAATTGCGCAACCGGTCGATCGTGGTCAGGGTGAAACACTGCGATGTTGCCCTCAGCCCCGAAATCGCCCGTTCGATTTTTGTGGAGAAACGCACATGAAGGTTGCGTTAATCGGGAATCCCAGTGTGGGGAAATCTCTGATTTTCAATCAGCTCACCGGTATCGGTGTCGAGGTGAGCAATTATCCGGGCACGACCGTCGAGTTGAAGGGGGGGAGCACCTGCTACCAGCGGGAAATGATCGATATCGTGGATTTCCCCGGCATCTATTCCCTGGACGGCACGTCTGAGGAAGAGGAGCTCGTGCGCACCTTCCTTCTGGAAGGCAAGGCCGATGCGGCGATTGTGGTCATGGACGCAACCAGGCTGGAGCGCAACCTCTACCTGCTCCTTCAGCTGGCAGAATTCGGCATCCCCATGATCGCCGTACTTAACATGATCGACGAGATGGAGAAAGCGGGACTCGAGATCGACACTACGGCGCTTGAATACCAGCTGGGAATAGAGGTTTTGCAGACAGCAGCATCCAAAGGCAGGAATATCGAGAAGATCATTCCCCTGGTGCGGAGCTCTGCGCGGCCGGCAACGCTGACCGTCCCGTACGACAGATCCGTGGAGGCAGCGGTCAGGACCCTGGAAAAAACGCTCGGTGCCGGACGTACGGAGAGCCTCTGGGCTCTGCAGGGAATAAAGAAGGATTTTGCCCTTTTTGAGGCAGCGTCCGCAATCACCGAGCAGATCGAAGCCCGGCACCGCATGACCATTCAGCAGATCATTGCCGCGAACCGCCACAACTATGCCCGCACCATCGCAGACCGGGTGATCAAAAAACGGGAGGCGCGCAAGAGATTCGACCTCGACCAGCTGCTGATGGGCACCATCCCCGGGATTCCCATCCTCATTCTGGTACTGCTTTCGATCCTCCTGTTTGTATTCATCGTGGGAGCATTCCTCGAGGAGACTATCGTCGAAGCCTTCCAGATTCTGCTCATCGATCCGCTGCTCGGCCTCGGCCTCCCTCCCCTGGTGGAAACCATCGCTCTCTCCCTCGCAATCGCCCTTCAGGCGGGACTGGGAATTGCCTTCCCCTTCGTCTTTATCTTCTACATCCTGCTCTCCATTCTGGAGGACACCGGCTATATGACGCGGGCGGCATTTCTCGCCGATAATGCCATGCACAGGGTCGGCATGCACGGCGGCGCAATTATCCCCCTCATACTTGGTCTGGGATGCAATGTGCCGGCTGTGATGGGGCTTCGCAACCTGACCAGCAGGCGTGAGAAAATCATCGGGGCCTTTCTCATCACCATGGTGCCGTGTTCCGCGCGCACCGTCATCATCCTTGGAATCGTGGCCGCGTTCGTCGGAATACTGCCGGCGCTGACCATCTACCTCATCGTGTTCCTCCTCATTACTGCCACGGGGCTCCTGCTCTCCCGGTTCACGCCAGGAGAGCAGTTCGGGATGATCCTGGAGATGGCACCCCTCCGGCTCCCGCAGGCCGAGCTCGTGATCAAAAAATCATGGATGAGGATGCAGGAATTCCTCTTCATTGCCATGCCGATGCTCCTGGTGGGGAGCATCTTTCTGGGGCTCTTTGAGTTGTTCGGGATTACTGCAATGTTTGAGGAACTTATCGCTCCTTTCTCGGAAGGAGTGCTGGGTATTCCCTCCTATGCCACCACCGCACTGCTCTTCGGGATCCTGCGAAAGGAGATGGCCTTCGAAATGCTGGCAATACTCGGGGGGACCGCCAATCTTTCTGCCATCATGACCTCGCTCCAGCTCTATATCTTCGCCCTGGTCAGCGTGCTCTTCGTTCCCTGCGTGTCGACCATTGCCGTACTCTTCAAGGAAATGGGAGGGCGTATCACCGCAGCGGTCACATTCTATACCGTGGGCCTGGGTATCATCATCGGGGCACTCGTCAACCTGATCTTTGGATAGGGGGACGGAACGGTTCTGCCACCAAACAGAGACATTTTCAGGTTTTTCTGCAATGACTACATGATAACAATCCCGGAGTGTGTGCTGATTCATGCTGACGTTCGTTGGTCTCGGCCTGTTTGATGAACAGGATATTTCCCTCAAGGGTCTGGAGTGCATTCGCCGTGCGGACCGCATATACCTTGAATCGTATACGTCGGTTCTCATGGGCGCCGATATCACCGCCCTCGAACGACTCTACGGAAAAGCGCTGGTAATACTTGGCAGGGAGGATGTGGAACAGAATCCTGAACCGATTCTCAAACAGGCGAAATCAAGTGAGGTGGTCTTCCTCACCGGCGGCGACCCGATGGTCTCCACCACGCATGCCGATCTGCGCATCCGGGCAGCACAGGAGCACATTCCCACCCGCATCATCCACGGGGCATCGATCGCCAGTGCGGTCTGCGGCCTGACCGGGCTGCAGAACTACCGCTTTGGGAAGTCGTGTTCGCTTCCGTTTCCCGCCCGCGGATGGTTCCCGACCACTCCGCTGGAGACGATACGGCAGAACCAGGATCTAAACCTGCACACACTTGCCTACCTTGACATCCAGAAAAGCCGCTACATGCAGGTACGGGAGGGGATTGAGGCGATAGAGGGGATGGCCAGAGTCGTCGGAATACCTCCTCCGGCGCTCTATGTCGGGGTTGCCCGGGCGGGATCTTCAGAGCCTGTCGTTGCCGCCGGTGATGCCGATACCCTCAAAAACATTGATTTCGGCCCTCCCTTGCACATCCTCGTGATCCCGGCAAAACTGCATGTTATTGAGAAGGAATACCTGGAAATGTTTGCGGGCCTATGAAGATCGAGGAATTCGGGGAGCAGATGGGGGCTGATCTCGCCGCCGCTGAAATCGTTGCCGTGGAGGGGACCTACCTGCACCGGACGGCATGGGAGGTCTGGGAGATGGCGGCCGCCTATCGCAACGACGGAAGGGTATTTCTGGAGGCCGGCGATCTCGTGAACGCGCACGCCTCGTTCACGTACGGGAGAGGATGGTTTGCTGCGGGCTGCCTCATCGGCCTCCTTGTCCCGGCCCGGCAACCGGAAACGCTGCCGTTCTTCGCCGATGCGATTCCCCTGCACCTTTATGATCACCTCTGCGAAAAGACCGGTCGCTATGCACGGATGCTCGAGGAGGCGTATGATGCGGTGGACTGTGCCCCGGACAGGGAAAGCCCTCTTCATGAGGCTGCACGGGCGATGCAGCAGAATGCTTCCGTTTCACTGGCGAGGGGGAGGGAATGGAGAACAAGAGGCGCCCTGATCAATGCACTGGGATGGTTCAGCTATGGCTACGGCTTTCTCGATGCCGGTATCAGGGCAGGCCTGCTTCGGATCACCGAAAAGCGACACCTCTTCACGGTTTGAACCATTAAAAGGTTTATACTATAAATTACAACCTCATATGCGTGTTTTTATCGATAAATCCAAAGATTTGAAGTTTCCCGGGTGACGTCAGAACATGGAAAGAAAGCAGTGGAAATGGCTGGCCGTTTCGATCGGATTTAGCGTGATCGTGCTTGCGATCGTGCTCTATTTTACGATCGACGAGGACACGATTGCGTACCTTGCCCGGCTTGACCCCGCGTTTCTTCTCCTCGCAATCGGCGTTCACCTCACATCTCTCTGTTTCTGGGCGCTGCGGATCAAAATGATGTCGAAATCCCTCGGTTACAGGGTGAGGTTCGGCCACTGCCTCAACATGGTCTTTGCCAACATGCTGGTCGCCGCCATCACCCCCTCCCAGATGGGCGGTGAACCGGTGAGAATTCACGAGCTCTACCGTGCCGGGGTCAGGGTCGGGGATGCCACCGCCGTGGTGATCATGGAGCGTGTCATCGACGGAATCGTGCTCGGGGCCATCGCGGCAATAGCCATGCTTCTGCTGAGCAGCCACTGGAGCACGCTTGAGGTGAACTTTGCCACGCCGATGTTTATCTCCTGGATTATCGTCAGCGTCGCCGTTCTTCTCTTTGCCTATTCTGTCCGAAACCCTGATTTTCTCAAGGGGATCCTCAGAAGGGTGTCTCTCTGGGTTGCACGGAGATGGCACAGCAAAAAGATCGACCGGTTTATCGACGCCATCGATCACGAAGTGGATAATTTCAACGGCAGTCTGTCCCGCTTTGTCGGGGGAGGCAAAATAGGTCTGATCTGGGGGTTTCTGTTCACCACCCTCTACTGGATTTTTGAGTTTGCCATTGCCTCCCTGATCCTGATGGGCCTTGGGGAGGAGCCATTTCTCTTTGAGTCGTTCATCGTGCAGCTGATCATTGCCATTTTGATGATGCTCCCCCTCACCCCCGGCGGGTCTGGCATTGCAGAACTGAGCGCCACATCGTTCTACGGGCTTTTTATCCCCTCTTCTATCGTGGGGATATTCGTCGTGCTATGGCGGTTTATTCTCTACTACATCAATATCATCATCGGTATATTGGCGAGCATCTTCATCGTGCGGCGGGAAATGTTTTTCAAACGAATTGGGTTGAAATGAAAACATGAATCCACCGCTCCCTGATAACCGCCGTCCTTCCGGTACAAGCGGGATCCGGAGGCGTGGTTCGGTGTCGGCGCACGCGAAACATTAATTATGGTGCAGAGAGTTTTGGAAACACATCTATGAGTTTCATTTCTTGCGGTGTGCTCGGTGTGTTCATGGCCATGACCGAGCGCGGCGGGGCGCCCACGGTGGTCATAGAAACGGAAAACGACAAGTGTGTTATCATTTATGTGGGTCTATTTGAAGCGCTTTCCATTTCTCACGCCCTGAAAGGAGAGATTCTTCCCCGCCCAATCACCCATGATCTCTTCATAGATCTCCTGGAGAAATTCTCTATCTCGGTCCTCTCCCTCCACATCGATTCCCTGGACGATGGGGTGTTCTATTCAAAACTCACCTGCACGGGTGATCACGAAAAACAGACCATCGACTGCCGCCCGAGTGATGGGATCGCGATCGCCCTTCGGGCCGATGCCCCTATTCTCATCGACAGGGGCGTGGTAGACTCCGCGGGTGTGGCACGAGAGGAAATTGGAGATCTGAAGGATATATCAAATTTTATGTAGCCGCATTGCCCGCCACACCTCCAACTGCGTATGCCTGTGTTCTGGTGGGGAGGCAAGTGCTGTGCATAGCATTATAAACGTACCGGTCTATGCTTCAGCGCATCCGTCAATGGGTGCGTGGGAGGAGGAGCGTGGTATCATCATGAATATTCTGGGGGCACAGAGGCTATTTGATGACACATCCTGCATTCAGCCCTCCTGCCCGGAATTCCATCCGGCTGTGAGGCTTACGCGGCTTCACTGACAGGCTGTATTGTATCGGTTGGGCTGAGGCAGGACATTCCTTCTCCCTCAACATGTCATGGGTCATGGCCGCAGAATGTGCGTGGTGATGTGTGATACGATTTTTAGGAGATTACCTTGTCTCGAATGTACGGGCTGGCGTGCGGGGCATCGAATGCATGCCGATACGTGGGGAAACGCCTGAAATCGCCTGATATTGCCTGATAAGAGCCCCGGATGCTCTGGATGGAGCCTTGTGAAGAAACGTTCTTCCAAACGATATTCAATTCGAATACTGGGTACTTTTCCTGAGTAATAGATTGCAGCCCGCCATCGATGTTCCTGGTTATCAACGAGGGACGTATTTGAGCAACTGCACTATCGTTGGTGCACAAATATGAAAACCGATCTTGCAGAATAGCTACGAATAATTGGTGAGTAATAGCAGCGCATGATGGTTCCCGAGAACTCTCGTATCTCAGTACCGCACCATACGTTGACGGGCTTAACTTCTGGGTTCGGGATGGGTCCAGGTGTGTCCCCGCCGCTATGGCCGCTATTACAGTGTGGTCGAAAGGTTACCTTGCGGTTGCCCTTCTCCCGGTCGAAAATTGCGGTTACAATTTTCTCCTCGGAAGGCTCCCTTCGGCACCCTTCCGAAAGCCAAGGTCCGGATTTGAACCGGAGTGTAGTCGCTCTGCAGGCGACCGCGTGACCGCTCCGCCACCTTGGCATGCCGTGTGTCGGGCTCTCATAGAGTTGGTATGAGAGCGATATAAAGGTGTGCACTCTGGATTTCGTCTGGGTTCAAGCGGTATGAAGTGCCGGTATCGGACGTTAGTACTCGCGGACTGAACACGTCGTTACCTTCGTGCGTACATCCCGAGCCTATCAAACGGATCTTTTATCCGTGTCCTCAGGCGAAGTCTCTTTTTAGGTCAGGTTTCAAGCTTAGATGCTTTCAGCTTTTATCCCTTATCGCGTAGCTGCCCGGCATTGCCTTGTCAGACAACCGGTCGACCAGTGGCGACGACGGAAAGTTCCTCTCGTACTATTTCCGTCTTACCCTCAGACCTCTGACACTCCTTATAGATAGTAACCGACCTGTCTCACGACGGTCTAAACCCAGCTCACGATCCCCTTTAATAGGCGAACAACCTCACCCTTGGCTGCTGCTGCACAGCCAGGATGGAAAGAACCGACATCGAGGTAGC